>JAEEGL011751933.1_pt1 | contig 20512 bp, 20 predicted proteins | sample 9134231 | NCBI WGS metagenome assembly JAEEGL01 (sample SAMN16246548, study PRJNA631951) | gut metagenome | biome: gut microbiome; feature: rumen; material: fiber-attached | host: Bos | place: Iran: Karaj | collected 2018-10
GGGCAGCCGCAGGGGCGGGCGCAGCCGCGGGGGCGGCGGGAGCGGCGCCGGTGATATCCTCGATCTCCACCTCGTAGACGGTGCCGTTGACGTTTACCTTATACTTCTTCATGATGATTCCCTCCTGAAATTATACTCTCTTGATCGATGTGATGCGGATCGCGGATACGTCCGTGCCCAGCTCCTCGGCGATAGCGGCGGAGATGGCGGCAAGGACTTCGCCTCCGTTGGCGGCGGCCTGGCGCTGGGGGACAGCGGCGGGCGCTGCGGGGGCGGCGGACGCGGGTTTTTCCAGCTTGCGGCAGATCCAGCCCATGAGGCTGACCAGCAGGATGATGCAGATCAGGCCTACAAACACGGTGCCCACGCCCATCAATACCACGAAGAGATTGCTTGGCATGTCCGATTCCCTCCCAATATAATGTTGTGTAAATTATAGCATCAAACGGAAAGTAAGGCAACCTTAAAAGCCAAACCGGCGAGGAATTGACCAAAATGACAAATCATACGTGCATTTTTCGTTGAAATGACAAATGCGGCGGGCGGCGGACCGTGATACAATGCAGGGGAAGAGAGGTGATCCCATGCGATACGGCCAGGTGAGAGAGGCGACGTTCCTGGAGCGGCCCAACCGGTTCGTGGCCCGCGTGCTGCTGGACGGCGAGACGATCGTCTGCCACGTGAAGAACACGGGGCGCTGCCGGGAGCTGCTGGTGCCCGGCGCGGCGGTCTATCTGGAGAAGGGCGCCGGCCCCGGCCGGAAGACCGCCTGGGATCTGATCGCCGTGCGGAAGGGGGAGCGCCTCGTCAACATGGACGCCCAGGCCCCCAACCGGGTGTTCGCCGAGTGGGCCTCCGCCTTCGACCCGACCTGCACGGCGGTCCGCCCGGAATACCGGATCGGTCAGTCCCGGCTGGACTTCCGCCTGGACACCCCCTCCGGCCCGCACTTCGTGGAGGTGAAGGGGGTCACTCTGGAGGAAAACGGACATACGCGGTTTCCCGACGCACCGACGGAGCGGGGCGTGAAGCATCTGCACGAGCTGATCCGGCTGGCGGAGGAGGGATGCTGCGCCACGGCGTTCTTCGTCATCCAGATGGAGGGGGTGAGGGACTTCGCCCCCAACGACGAGACCCACCCGGCCTTCGGGGAGGCCCTGCGCCTGGCGGCGCGGCGGGGCGTGGGGATCGCGGCGTACTCCTGCCGGGTGACGCCGGAGTCCATCGCCATCGACAGGGAAATACCCGTGATATTGTAATAACTGGCAAGGATATATACTTTACAGATATACCGTCCGGCGGACGGCGCGGAAAAAGGAAAGGACAGCTGCTCAGCTGTCCTTTTCGCCGTACAGGGTGCGGATGAGATGGGCGGTGATGCGGGCCGTCATGCCCCAGAGGGGGTGGGGCAGGCCCCGGTAGACCGGGACCTCCGTCTCCAGGGGCTGCCAGGGGTAGTCCGGGGACGCCTGGACGGCCTCGTAGGGGAAGCCGTCGATGCTGGGACGGCAGGAAAAGCGGTAATATTCCGGCGGATTTTCCCGGAGCCAGGAGAGAGAAACGGTAAAAAACGAGGAAACTTCGGCGGGATTTATACGGATATTTTCCTCGTTTTCCCGGGAAATCAGGGCGAGAAACGGGTAGACGACGCTGCCGCCGCGGAGGAGAAAGTCCAGCTGGCCCAGGATCCGTACGCCGTCGGGATCGACGCCCAGCTCCTCCCGGGCCTCCCGGAGGGCGCAGTCCAGAGGGGACTCGCCGCCCTCCATGGATCCGCCGGGGAAGCAGACCTCGCCGGGCTGACGGCGGAGGGTGGAGGCGCGGACCTCGTACAGCAGGTGGTATCCCTCCGGCCGCTGCACCAGAGGGACCAGCACGGCGTATTCACCCTTTGCCCCCTGGAGGGTGGGGCGGCGCGCCCCGATGATCTCCGATATTTGCTGCAGATCCATGCCGTCACCTCCTGTCGCCTACCAATATACCACGGATCCGGCGAAAAGGGAACAAAAAAATACCCCCTGCCGGGCAGGGGGTATTTCTCTACGCCATTCAGCAGCCGCAGCCGCAGCCGCCGTTGCCGCAGCCGCCGTTACCGCCGCAGCCGCAGCCGGAGCCGGAGCCGCAGAAGAGGAAAAGCAGGATGATGGCGATGATGATCCAGCAGCAGTTGCCGCCGCCGAAGCAGGAATTCTGATTACACATAGCGCAACCTCCTATGAAGTTTCGGGCCCGCGCGCAGGCCTCGTTCCATAGTATGTTGCGGCGCGGCAAAGGTGCGGTCAGGAGCGGGAGATGCGGTAGCTGAGAGTGAGGAGGGTGTCCACAAAGTGGATGTCCTCAAAAAAGACGCCGGGAACGGAGGTGGAGAGCTCCACGTTGGTGAAGTTCCAGAAGCCCCGGATGCCCAGGTCGATGAGCTTGTCGGCCAGGGGCTGGGCCTCGTGCTGGGGGACGGTGAGGACCGCCACGTCGGGGTGGAAGGCGGCCACGTAATCCTCCAGCTCGTCCATGGAGCGGATGGTCACGCCCTTGATCTCCGTTCCGATCAGGGCAGGGGAGATATCGAAGGCGGTGTCCACCTGGAAGCCGGCCCGGGCGAAATCGAAGTTCTGCAGCAGAGCGTGGCCCAGGTGGCCGGCGCCGATGATGATGAGCCGGTGGCCCTTGTCGATGCCCAGGATATGGCCGATCTCGGCGCGGAGCTCCTCCACGTTGTAGCCGTACCCCTGCTGGCCGAACTCGCCGAAGCAGCTGAGATCCTGGCGGATCTGGGAGGCGGTGATGTCCATCTTGGCCCCCAGGGAGCTGGAGGAGATGCGGACGACGCCCTTGTTGTACAGATCGTTCAGGTGGCGGTAATAGCGGGGGAGACGGTGGATAACGGCGTCTGAGACCTTTTGCTTCTTCATTTTCTGCTCCGTTCTGTCTCCGCCCCGGCGGGGGTGGGGCTCCGGCCGCGGGACGGGACGCCGGCCCCGGGGCCGGCAGACTGAAATTTCCATATCATATTACAGCAAACAAACGGACTTGTCAATGTTTTTAACAATCTTTTTCAAAAAGTTTTCCTTTACAAAGGGGAAAGATGATGCTACAATAATCAAGTACGGAATCCGCTGGAATACCGTATGCGGCTGTAGCTCAGCTGGATAGAGTGCCAGACTCCGACTCTGGAGGTCGTGGGTTCGAATCCCGTCAGCCGTACCAAAAGATACCCCGCTTTCGAAAAAGCGGGGTATCTTTCCTTTTTACGCAGGTTGTAGTATACTAACAAGAATAGCGATACAGAAGAACGGTGGTGAGATGATGGCGCAGGAGTTCAGGAGTCTCGCGGAGGCGCGGCCGGACATCAGCGCACAATGGCATCCTACGAAGAACGGTGAATTGACCCCGGACAAGATAGCTTCCAGGTCGAGCAAGAAGGTCTGGTGGTTATGCGACAAAGGGCATGAGTTTCAACAGACCGTTGATAAGCGAGTATCAAGAGGTTACGGATGCCCATTCTGTTCCGGGCGGAGGGTTCTTGTCGGTTATAATGACCTTGCGACCGTTGACCCTGTGCTTGCGAGTGAATGGGATTATGAGAAGAATGGAGATTTGCTTCCTTCCCAAGTTACACACCATAGCAATAAATGGGCATGGTGGAAATGCACGACTTGCGGTCACTCTTGGAGAACCAAGATAAATGATAGGGCAAACGGAAGAGGATGTCCCGTCTGTGCTGGAAAGCAGAGAATCATATCTTTTCGAGAAAGCCGTTATTTGAGACGCGGTGAAAACGATCTGGCTACGCTTCGCCCTGACCTTGTGGCGGAGTGGAGCGAAGAGAAAAACGGAGACCGCCGTCCGAGTGACTTTACTTGCAATAGTAGTGAAATGATATGGTGGAAGTGCAGTATCTGCGGGAAAGAGTGGCAAGCGACTATTGCAAACCGAGCGAGTAATAATTCTGGATGCCCGAAGTGTATGCAGTATAATCGGACATCGTTCCCAGAACAGGCATTGTTTTTCTATGTCCGTCAGTTATTCCCAGAAGCAGAAAACGGCTATACAGAGGTATTCAAGCCAAGAAAAATGGAATTGGATATCTATATCCCAGAGATTCATACGGGAATAGAATATGATGGAAAAGCGTGGCACAAAGGGAGCGGAGAAAAAGAAAGAGAGAAGTATAGGATTTGCCAGGAGAAGGGAATCCGGTTTATAAGGGTTGCGGAAGAGTCATCTCTTTCGGCAGAAGCATGTGATGCGTTTGTGCTGCGGGAGGACGGAACGAGCAACGCCCTGGATGACGCAATCGAGAAGGTTCTGGCGCTTATCTATTCCCGCTCTGTTGATGTCAACACAGAAAGAGACCGAAGCCAGATTATCCTTCAGTATGTGAATTATATCAAAGGGAGATCTATTGCGGAGCGCTATCCGTGGGCCATCAAATTGTGGGACATCGAGAAGAACGGTGGTCTAACTCCTTGGATGGTCAGCGCATCTGCTAATACTCGATACTGGTGGAAATGTGAGAAGGGTCACTCCTATAAGATGACCCCCTCGAACAAATGCTATGGGGGTAATGGTTGCCCGGTTTGTTCGGGGAAGCAAGTGCTTTCTGGTTATAACGATTTACAGACGAGGTATCCACAGATTGCCACAGAGTGGGATGACGAGAAGAACGCTCCGATTAAGGCGTGCGAAGTAATGCCTGGATCGATGAAAAAATACTGGTGGAGATGTTCAAAAGGCCATTCTTATCTCAAAAGAACGAATGATAGAACCGCCAACAAAAGCGGTTGCCCTATATGTGCTGGAAAAACCGTTCTGCAAGGGTTTAATGACTTGGGCACAACTAAACCAGAGACGGCGGCAAAATGGGATTATGAGAAAAACGGAGACCTAACTCCGCAGCAAGTGACGGCGGGAAGCATGGCCTCCGTTTGGTGGAGATGCGATAAGGGACACTCATGGAAAAGAAGCGTGAGCCAACAGACCGCGAGTGATATTTGCCCGATATGTTCATTCAGAATATTCCAGAAAGGAGTCAATGACCTCGCAACTACTCATCCGGATCTCGTGAGCGAATGGGATTGGGAGAAAAACGAAGAAGAGCCTTCCGGTTTCATGAGGACGAGTGCAATAAGGGTATGGTGGAAGTGTAAGAAATGCGGCGGGGAATGGCAGCAAGAGATTCGCGTAAGGATATCACACGGAAGTGATTGTCCATTCTGCTCGGAGGCGAAGAAGCGAGAGACATTTGCGAAGAATGTAAAAGCGCAGAAGAGAGACCTTGTTTCTCGCTTCCCGGAGATTGCTGCGGAGTGGGATTATGAGCGAAACGCTCCGCTTGATCCAACGATGCTTACACCCGGCAGCAACCACAAAGTGTGGTGGATTTGCCCGAAGGGCCATCACTATCAATCATGGATTAGTGACCGCACAGGGAAGTGGAAGACGGGATGTCCATATTGCGCAGGGAAACGAAAGATAACACCAGCGGACGAGAATTGGACGGGGGAAACCCCTGAATAGAGAAAACAGGGAACCCGGTTTCTTTGAAGCGGGTTCCCTGTTTGCGTATTCATAGGTCGTGTAGCATTTTGCGTATCGAGGGGAGGGGCCGCGCGGGTCGTCAATCGGTCATGACGCCCATGATGCGGCGCTTCAGCGTGTCAGCCGGGAGATCGCTCAGCTCGATCACCCGGATGTTCAACTCGGCGGCGCGGCGGCGCATGCGGGCGTTGCCCCGCTCGGCCGTGACGATGGCGGCGCGGGCCATCTCGCCGCCGAAGCGGTCGCGCAGGACGGCCAGCTCGTTGAGGGCCTCGGTCTTGACGTCGCTGATCTTGCAGCTGATGAACAGGGGCACGAGGCCGCGGCAGCACATGACGTCCAGCTCGTTGCTGACGGAGCCGGCGGTGTTGTCGCCCTCCCAGTCGACGATCACGCTCAGGCGCACGTCGTCGAAGATGCCGGCGTCCAGACAGACCTTGTACACGTGGGCCTCCAGCACGCTGCCCACGTCCCGCAGCCAGAAGCGGATCTGACCGTCCCGGAAGCGGAAGGAGACGCCCTCGGGCGAGATCCGCAGATCCCGGATGAAATCGATGCGCTCCAGGGACCGCAGCGCCTCCTCCGGCGCGTCGATCCGGGCCCCGCGCTCGCCCTTGACGGTGTAGGGGCCGGAGACGTCCAGGGACCAGGAGCCGTCGGCGCCGCCCGGGGATATCCGCTGCAGGTAGGTGACGATGGAGGTCCAATCCCGACGGTACTGCAGGAACAGCCGGAAAAAGGGCTCCACGTCCGGGAGATAGCGCTCCAGCCGGTCGTTGTTCACGCGGCCCTCCCGCACGGAGCCGCCGGCCATCAGGAAGAAGTCCTCCACCTTGTAGTGCAGGGGGCAGATCCGGCCGTCGGCAAAGCCGGCGTTGCGGATGTCGTAAAACCGGTTCATCTTCCGGCTGTAGGTGAAGACCGGGATGGAGACCTCTGCGCAGAGAAGGCCGGCCGCGAACAGTACGGCGTCCGTGCCGCCGGTGATGTCGATGGCGCAGTCGGACCAGCGCTCCAGGATGGTCCGCAGCAGCGCCAGGACCGAGTCCACGTTGTAAACGTCCGCCTTGTAGAAGATCAGCTCCGCCTGCAGTCCGCGGCGGCTGAAGTAGGCGCGCAGGCCGGCGTGGAGGGCGGCGCTGCGGGCCGCGCCGTCCGGACAGATGTATACCACGCGTTTCGGCCGGAACATCTCCGCGCCGAGGATGTTCTCCAGCGGCCGCTCGTCATACAGCTCGATCAATGTTTCCATGGTGCGCTCGCTCCTGTCTTGTTTTTCGCGCCGCTGAGGCCGGGCTCCAGACGGCATGACGATGCTCCCCCCGTGATGGACGGCCCGTATCCGCCGTCTGCCGCAGAGGGAGCATATCGTGGGGCGCCCTCCTTCCGGGCGGACGGCCGCCGGAGGGGATCAGAAGTCGATCTCCTTGCCCAGGCGGCGGTACATGGTCTTCTTCACGGCGCGGAAGATGTTCTCGTAGCCCGTGCAGCGGCACAGGTGGCCGGAGAGGAGCTTGCGGAGCTCCTCGTCGGTGTAGAGCTTGCCGGACTCCAGGATCTCCGCCGCCGTCATGATGAAGCCGGGGGTGCAGAAGCCGCACTGGATGGCCGTCTCGTCGATGAAGGCCTGCTGGATGTCGGACAGCTCCCCGTCGGGGCTCATAAGGCCCTCCAGGGTGCGGATGTGCTTGCCCTCGGCCCAGACGGCCAGGTAGATGCAGGAGTTGAAGGCCTCGCCGTCGATGAGGACGTTGCAGGCGCCGCACTCGCCCACCTCGCAGCCCTTCTTCACGGAGGTCAGGTGGTATTCGTTGCGGAGCATGTCGGTGAGGGAGGCGCGCACGTCCACCATCCGCTCCACGTCCCGGCCGTTGATGGTGCAGTGTACCAGTTTGTACTGACTCATGCCAGCTCACCTCCCGCAAGTTCCACGGACCGGATCAGGGCCCGTCTGGCCATCTCCACCGCGATGTGCTGGCGGAAGGCCTTGCTGGCCCGCCAGGAGTCGCGGGGGTTGATATCGTCGATGACGGCCCGGGCGAACCGGTCCGGCAGGTCGGCGGTCAGGGCGGCGCCGTTGGCCGCGGCCTCGGCCGTGGGGCAGCGCATGGGCACGGGGCCCGCCACGCCGTAGGCGATGCGGCAGCGCTCGATGGTCCGCTTGTCCGGGGAGAGCCGCACGTTGACGCTGCAGCCCAGGGTGGCAATCTCCATGGCGTTGCGCATGCCGTACTTGATGTAGTGGCCGAAGGTGTTCTCGTAGCTGGCTCTGGGGATCAGGATGGCCGTCTGGATCTCGTCGGGACGGACGTCCACCTGGCCGGCCTTGATGTAGAAGTCCTTGATGGGCAGGCGGCGGACGCCGGCGCTGCCGGTCAGCTCCACGATGGCCTCGTAGGCGTGGAGGGTGGAGGCGGAGTCGGCGGAGGTGACGCCGTTGCAGGTGTTGCCGCCGATGGTGCCGAGGTTGCGGATCTGGGGGGAGCCAACCTGGTCCACGGCCTCGCCCAGCACGTTGCAGTACCGCTGGATCAGAGGATCCCGGGTGATGTGGGAGAAGCTGGTCAGGGAGCCGATGCGGAGGTTCTCCTCCTCGTCCAGGGTCACGCCCCGGAGGGCGTCGATCATGTAGATGGAGATCAGCTCCTTGCCGGCCCGCCGGCCCTCCCGCATCTGGACAAGGACGTCCGAGCCGCCGGCGATGATCTGGGCCTCGGGGTGCTCCAGCCGGAGACGGATCGCCTCCTCCACGCTGAAGGCCTCATAGAGGGCTTTCATGTCATACATGGGTCATTCCTCCTCTCGCCAGTCGTCATGGATCAGTCCCGCTTTGGTGAACTCGGCAAACAGGACGTGGGGGTTGATGGGGATGCGGTCCACGGCCACGCCGGTGGCGTTGAGGATCGCGTTGCGGATGGCCGGCGCGCCGGAGCAGGCCGGCGGCTCGCCCAGGGCCTTGGTGCCGAAGGGGGAGGTGGGCTCCGCGTTCTCCACGAACCGGGCCTCCAGGTGGGGGTGGTCCATGAAGGTGGAGAGCTTGTAGTCCAGCAGGTTGCCGTTGAGGGGCTTGCCGGTCTTCTCGTCGAAGATCAGCTGCTCGCTCAGGCCGTAGCCGATGGCCATGGACATGCCGCCGTGGACCTGGGCGGCGGCCAGGGCGGGATTGATGAGCCTGCCGCAGTCGTGGACGTTGACGATGTTCTTCACCGTCACCTTGCACAGGGGGATATCCACCTCCACCTCGGCGAAGGTGCAGCCGAAGGAGTAGGCGTTGTTGCGGATGGTGTAGGTGGACTCGGCGGTGATGTGCTGGCTGTGGACCGGGTCGTACTGGGCGGTCATGGCCAGGTCCTTCAGGGTCATCAGCACGGCACCGTCCTCCCTGCGGACGATGTTGCCGTCCACGATGTCCATGCAGGCCGGGGACTGGCGGGTCTCCTTGCAGGCCCGGTCCAGGATCTTCTGGCGCAGGATGTCCGCCGTCTGGCGGATGGAGAAGCCGGCCACGTAGGTCTGGCGGGAGGCGTAGGCGCCCAGGCCGGTGGGGGTGATGTCGGTGTCCTGGCAGGACTTGACGCGGACGTCCCGGTAGCTGGCCAGGCCCACGGCCTGGGCCACCATCTGGGCGTAGGCGGTGTCGGCGCCCTGGCCGATCTCCGTCTCGCCGCATTGGAAGGTGACGGTGCCGTCCAGGTTCAGGGACATCCGGTTGGAGGAGGTCTCCAGGGAGATGGGATAGACGGCGGTGTTGTACCAGAAGGTGCCGATGCCGATGCCCCGGCGGATGGGGCCGGTATCCCCGGCGAATTCCTTCTTCTTGCGCTCGTAGTCGATGTACGCGGCGCCGGCGGCCATGCACTGGCGGTAGCTGTCATAGTAGTTGGTGTTGCCGGAGAAGGCGTCGTGGAAGCCCTGGGGCATGATGTTCCTCTTGCGGAACTCGTAGGAGTCCATGCCCACGGCCCGGGCGCAGTCCTCGATGTTGCTCTCGTCGGCGAAGCTGGCCTGGGGCATGCCGTAGCCCCGCATGGCGCCGGCGGCGGGGCGGTTGGTGTAGACCGTCCAGGCGTCGCACTCCATGTTGGGGCAGGGGTAGTGCTGGGGGAAGGAGCCCATGGCCTTGGCCACGATGGAGTGGCCGTGGGAGGCGTAGGCGCCCTGGTTGGACCAGCACTCCACCTTCCGGGCGGCGATGGCGCCGTCCTTCCGCAGCCAGGTGACGATGTGGAAGCGGATGGCGTGGCGGACGCGGTTGGAGACGAAGGTCTCCTCCCGGGAGCAGTCCAGCCGCACGCAGCGGCCGCCCACCTGGGTGGCGCACCAGGCGCACAGGGGCTCGTAGAGGGCGTCCTGCTTGTTGCCGAAGCCGCCGCCGATGTAGGGCTTGATGATCTCCACGTCCGCCCAGGGACGGCCCAGGGCCTGGCCCACCACCCGGCGGATGATGTGGGGGATCTGGGTGGAGGATACCACCACCACGCGGCCGTTCTCCTCATAGGCGAAGCAGCCGTGGTTCTCGATGTGGCAGTGCTGGACGGTGGGGGTGTCGTACCAGCCCTCCACCTTGATGAGGCCCGGCTCCCGGATGGCGGCCTGATAGTCGCCCTTGCGCATATCGGTGTGCCTGAGGACGTTGCCGGGGAAGCGGTCGTGGAGCTGGGGCGCGCCGGGCTCCATGGCCTTCTGGGCGTCCAGGACGAAGGGCAGGGGGTCATACTCCACCTTCAGCGCCCGGACGCCCTGGTTGGCGGCCACCTCGTTCTCCGCGATGACCACGGCCACGTCGTCGCCCCAGTAGCGGACGTGGCGGTTCAGCAGGTGACGGTCGGCCACGTCCTGGTGGCCGGGGTCCATGGACCAGGGATGGCCGGCGGTGGGGAAGGGGAGATCCGGCACGTCGAAGCAGGTCAGCACCTTCACCACGCCGGGGATGGCCTCCGCGGCGGCGGTGTCCACGGATCTGACCATGGCGTGGGCGATCTCCGCGTGCTTGATGCGGACGTAGAGCGCGCCGGCGGGGATGCGGTCCTCGTAGTACTTGGTGCGGCCGCTGGCCTTGTCGAAGCCGTCCACACGGACTTCGCTTCTGCCTACCTTGTTCATGATGGTTTGCCCTCCTTCATAAATAAGGATTGACTTGCCCAAACTAACTCTGTAAAATCTGGGACAGGTGATACGTATGAAAACGGAACGGAATATACCCGTAGGGTGCGTGGTCATGGCGGCGGGGGACGCCCGGCGCTTCGGAAGCAACAAGCTGACCGCCCCGGTGGACGGAAAGTCCATGATCCGCCGGGCCCTGGACGCTGTGCCGGCGGACCGGCTGGAGGCCGTCTGCGTGGTGACGCAGTACGATCAGGTGGAGGCGCTGGCGGGGGAATACGGCTTTCTCTGCGTCCGCAACGACCGGCCGGACCTGGGGCTGAGCCGCACGGTGCGGCTGGGGACCGAGGCCCTGGCGGACCGGTGCGGCGCCGTCATGTTCCTGGTGGCGGACCAGCCGCTGCTGCGGCGGGAGAGCGTCGAAGGGCTCCTGGACTGCTATCTGGACCACCCGGACCGCATCGTCTCGGCGGCACACGGAGGCGTCAGGGGCAATCCCTGCGTCTTCCCGGCGCGTTTTTTCCCGGAGCTGTGCGCTCTGGAGGGGGACGTGGGCGGCAGCGCCGTCATCCGGCGGCACGGCGACGCCCTGCTGCTCCGGGAAACAGAGGAAGAGCAGCTGACCGACGTGGACACGCCGGAGGCCCTGGAACAACTGAGGAAATAGCGCGGCGGAGGCCGGGCTATTTTTTCTTGCGGGAATAGGGGGTGTTCTCCAGGGGCAGGGAGAAGCGGCGCTGGCCGTCCCGCTGGTAGTAGGCCTCGGCGATGGCCGGGGCGGTGGGGATGGAGGTGATCTCGCCGATGCCGATGGCGCCGCCGGCCAGCTCCAGGCCGGGCTTCTCCACCACGATGGCCTTCACCGGCGGCACGTCCGGGGCCCGCAGGAGGCCCAGGGTGCCGTACTTGGCGGAGGGGCGGCAGTTCTCGTCGATGGGGAACTGCTCGGTGAGGGCGAAGCCCATGGACATGACCATGCCGCCCTCGATCTGGCCCTCGCAGGACAGGGGGTTCACCGCCTTGCCCACGTCGTGGGCGCCGATGAGCTGCTTGACGCGGCCGGTCTCCCTGTCCAGGATGCACATCTGGGTGGCGTAGCCGTAGGCCACGTGGCTCACCGGGTTGGGCACGTTGGCGCCCAGAGCGTTGGTCTTGGCCAGGTATTCGCCGTAGAACTCCATGCCGATCAGCTGGCGCAGGGTCCTGCCCCTGTCCAGCTCGGCCTTGACCTTTTCGCAGGCCCGGCGGCAGGCCTCGCCGGTGACCAGGGTCTGCCGGGAGCCGGAGGTGTCGCCGGAGTCGGGGGCGATCCAGGTGTTGCTGCGCTCGTAGACCACGTCCTCCCGGGGGAGGCCGGTATAGGTGACCACCATCTGGATCAGGACCGTGCCCAGGCCCTGGCCGATGCAGGAGGCGCCGGCGTTGATGTGGAGCTTGGCGTCGCCGCCCACGATCAGCTTGCAGCGGCCCCAGTCGGGCAGACCCACGCCTACGCCGGAGTTCTTCATGGCGCAGGCCAGGCCCACGGGATCGCCGTTCTTGACGGCCTCGTCATAGTAGGGCTTCACGGCCTCCAGGGTCTCCGCCAGGCCTGTCTCCGGCCCCACGATCTGGCCGTTGGGCAGGACCTGACCGGGGCGGATGGCGTTGCGGTAGCGGATCTCCCAGGGGGAGATGCCCACCTTCTCCGCCATCATGTTCAGCAGCGTCTCCGCGGCGAAGCAGGTCTGGGTGACGCCGAAGCCCCGGAAGGCGCCGGCGGGGGGATTGTTGGTGTAGTAGGCGGTGCCGTCGATCTCAAAGTTCTCGTAGGCGTAGGGGCCGGCGGCGTGGGTGCAGGCCCGCTCCAGCACGGGGCCGCCCAGGGAGGCGAAGGCGCCGGTATCGGACACCACGGTGGCCTTGACGCCCTGGATGATGCCGTTTTCGTCGCAGCCCATGGTGAAATCCATCCACATGGGGTGGCGCTTGGGGTGGACCAGGATGGATTCCTGGCGGGCCAGCTTGACCTTCACCGGCCGCCGGGTCTTGTAGCACAGCAGCGCCGCGTGGTGCTGCACGGACATATCCTCCTTGCCGCCGAAGCCGCCGCCCACCAGCATGTTCTGGACCAGGCACTTGTCGTAGGTGACGCCCAGCATGGCGGCGCACTCGTACCGGGTGGTGTGGGCGCTCTGGTCCGTGGTCAGCAGCTTCACGCCGCCGTTCTCCAGGGGCAGGGCCACGCAGCACTCCGGCTCCAGGAAGGCGTGCTCCGTCCAGGGGGTCTCGAAATGCTGGGTGATGACGTATTTGGAGCGGGCGATGGCCGCGTCCGGGTCGCCACGCTTGATGTGGCGGTGGGCCTGGACGTTGTCGCGGTCGTTGATGAACACCAGCGGGGCGCCGGGGCCGGCGGCCTCCGTGGGATTGTGGACCAGGGGCAGGGGCTCGTATTCCACCTTCACCAGGGCCTTGGCGGCCTCCAGGGTCTCCCGGTCCTCGGCGCAGACCAGGGCCAGGGCGTCGCCCAGGTACTGGGTGACCTCGCCCTCGCCCACCAGGGTGGGCTGGTCCTTCTTGATATGGCCCACGTTGACCTGGCCGGGGATGTCCTTCTGGGTCAGGACGGCCACCACGCCGGGCAGGGCCTCCGCCTGGGAGGTATCGATCTTCAGGATCCGGGCCCGGGCGTAGGGGGAGCGGACGGCGCCGCCGTAGCACATGCCGTCCACGTACACGTCGTCGGGATACAGGCCGTAGCCCTGGACCTTCTCCGCCACGTCGATGCGGTGGACCCGGGAGCCCACCAGCCAGCTCTCGTCATCCCGGGGGAGCCGATCCTCACGGAACAGCCGGGCCGCCAGAAGGATGCCGTCGATGATCTTCACGTAGCCGGTACAGCGGCAGATGTTGCCCCGGATGGCGGCGGCCGCCTCCTCCCGGGTGGGGTCGGGGTTCTGGTCGATGAGGGCCTTGGCGCACATGACCATGCCGGGGATGCAGAAGCCGCATTGAACGGCCCCCGCCTCGCCGAAGGCGTAGGTGAACACGTCCCGCTCCCGCTCGGACAGGCCCTCCACCGTCAGGACGCTCTTGCCCTCCAGCTTGTCGGTCTGGGCGATGCAGGCCCGGGTGGGCTTGCCGTCCACCAGGACGGTGCAGGTGCCGCAGGCGCCCTCGCTGCACCCGTCCTTGACGCTGGTCAGGCGAAGCTCGTCCCGCAGATAGCGGATCAGCTTTTGATTCTTTTCCACCGTGACGGCTCTGCCGTTCACCGTAAACGTCGCCATAGTGCCGCTCCTTCTCGCATTTCGCCGAAAAATAGTTTGACCATCTTACTTATTTGACCATCTTACTTATTTTATTTATTATACCACATCCGGTATAAAATGCAATTGGAAATGCCTGCCCGCGTGATGCTTTTGCGGAGATCACGGGATCAAAAAGGGGACCGCGCCTGATGGCGCGGCCCCCTTTTGTGCGGCAGGGCGCAGGGTCATTTCGTCAGGGTCAGCGTAAACTCGCCGCCGTCCTCCTTTACGGTGACGGCGTAGCCCTGGGACGCGGCGTAGCGGGAGATGTTCTCCACGCAGACCCGGCTGTCCACCTGGACCTGGAGCTCCGCGGGGCGGTCCTTGCCGACCGCCTTCTGCACCATCACAACGGGGATGGGGCAGCTCTGTCCTCTTGCGTCGATCACGGTCATTTACCCTCCTTTTTCAGCATGGAACTGTTCAGCAGAGAGATGATCAGCAGCACGGCGATGCCGATGAACACGGCCACCTTGCCGTTGACGCCGATCCCGCCCACTGTGTACAAGTCGTCCTTCAGACTGTCAGCGGCGCCGGCCAGCTTGAAGTTGTGAGCGAAAGCCGCGCCCACCAGCATGCCCAGTACGGTGACGGCGGAGTCGCCGTTGCCCTCGCCGGCCAGGATCAGCTGGCGCAGGGGGCAGCCGCCCAGCAGCACGCTGCCCCAGCCCACCAGGACCATGCCCAGCAGGTTCCACAGCTGGCTGGAGTGGGAAATGGGCTGGGAGAGGGTGGAGAAGCCGGTGAACTTGTGGAGGATCACGTTGCCCACCAGCACCGTCAGGAAGATGGCGGCGAAGCCGGAGATCAGGTTGAAGTCCCGGAACATGACGGCGTCACGCATGCCGCCCACCATGCACAGGCGGGATTTCTGGGCCAGGGCGCCTACCACCAGGGCTGCGATCAGGGACACCGCGACGGCGGCGTGCTTGGAGCCGGGGCCGCTCTCGGAGAAGACGAAGACGGCGGGCACCGCCAGGAACAGGATGAACAGCACCGCCAGGGAGGCCGACATGGCGAAGCCCTCGGTGCGGGTCACCTGGTAGGTGCGCTTCAGGGTGAAGCCCTTTTTCAGGAAGAACACGCCGATGAGGATGCCGATGAAGAAGCCGGCCAGGCCCACGAAGGCGTTCAGGTCGCCGCCGCCCATGCGGATGACCATGCGGAGGGGGCAGCCCAGGAACACCAGGGCGCCGATCATCACGAACATGCCCAGGATGAAGCGGGTGGCGGGAGAGGAGCCGGCGCGGGCCTTGAACTCGCCGGTGGCCAGAGCCATGATAGTGGAGCCCAGGACCAGGCCCACGATCTCGGGGCGGAAGTACTGGACGGGGGCCGCCGTATGGAGCTGCACGGAGCCGGCGATATCACGGATGAAGCAGGCGATGCAGAAGCCCATGTTGGCGGGGTTGCCCAGAGCCGTCAGCAGGACAGCCGCCGCGCCCACCACCACGCCGGTGATCAGAACCCAGGGGTTGATGCGTTTTGCCATAGAGACATCTCCTTTTTGTGATTTCGTTATTCATTATAAAATATCACGCTGGGCGTGTCAAGACGGGGATGAGGGGCGGGGGGGAGGGGATCAGTGCAGGAAGATCCGCTTGCCGCCCCGCCACGCCTCCACCGTGCCGATCCGCTGGGCGGAGGGGACGGCGGTCTTCAGCTCGGCCAGGAGGGCGTCCGCGTCAGCGCTGTCCACGGCGATCAGCAGGCCGCCGGAGGTCTGGGGATCGTAGAGCACGTCCTGCCGGGCCAGCTCCACGCCGCCGGGGTCCACCCAGGACTCGGCGAAGGTGCGGTTGCGGTACATGCCCTCCGGCAGGATGCCGATCCGGGCCAGCTCCACGGCCTCGCCGATCAGGTCCACGGCGTCCACGGAGACGTGAAGCTCCACGCCGCTGCCCTGGGCCATCTCCAGGCCGTGGCCCATGAGGGAGAAGCCGGTCACGTCGGTGCAGGCGTGGACCCGGTAGTTGACCATGGCGTCACGGGCGCCCTTGTTGAGGGTGGTCATCAGCTTCACGGCCAGGGACATGGCTTCCGGAGAGGCCATGTCCACCTTGGCGGCGGTGGTGAGGATGCCGATGCCCAGGGGCTTGGTCAGCAGCAGCACGTCGCCGGGGCGGGCGCCGCTGTTGGTGAGGACCCGGTCGGGATGGACGAAGCCGGTGACGGAAAGGCCGTACTTGGGCTCGTCGTCCAGGATGCTGTGGCCGCCGGTGATGAGGACGCCGGCCTCGTAGGCCTTCTCGTAGCCGCCCCGCAGCAGCTCGTGGACCGCCTCGGAGGGCATATCACGGGGCACGGCCATCACGTTCAGGGCCAGCTTCGGCTCGCCGCCCATGGCGTACACGTCCGACAGGGCGTTGGCCGCGGCGATCTGGCCGAATGTATAGGGGTCGTCGTGGATGGGGGGGAAGAAGTCGATGGTCTGCACGATGGCCAGGTCGTCGGTCACCTTATAGACGCTGGCGTCATCGCTCTTGTCGAAGCCCACCAGCAGATTGGGGTCGCGCAGGACCTTCAGATCACCCAGCAGCTGGGCCAGGACGCCGGCGCCCACCTTGGCGCCGCAGCCGGCGCATTTGGCCAGCTTCGTCAGTTTCACTTCGCTTTCCATCATCGGTCGCCTCCTCCGCTGAAATGCAGGATCGCCTCCAGGACGCCGCCGGCCACGGACAGGGCCTTGTCGGAGACCAGGGCGCAGTATTCCGGCTTTCCCCGGGGGTCCACGTCGCCGGATTTCATGCCCTTGCGGACCGGCACGCCGTCGGCCAGCAGGCCCCGCAGTACGCCGGAGATGGTGGCGGTCACGGGCAGGCCTGCCACGAAGCCCACCGTGTCGCCGGCGGACACAAGGTCGCCGATCCGGCGGGAGCCCTGAAAGACGCCGTCCGCCGGGGCGCGGAGGACCCGCTCGCCGGCATAGCCGCCGATGAGCCCGGGGATATTGGTGTTGGGCAGGGGGGAGCCGGCGTAGCAGACCCGGCCCAGGGTGTGGCCCCGCATGGTCTCCACGGCGGCGTGACAGTCCAGCCCGGCGGTGAAGCCGGGACCCACGCCGATCACGACGGGGGCGTCGGTAATGGCGGTGCCCAGGTTCCGCTTGGCCAGAATGGCGTCTACCAGGACGTCCGGCTTCAGCCAGGACAGGCAGGCGCAGGAGGGGTCCACCAGCACGGGGATGAGGCCCGCCTCCAGAGCGGTCAGCGCCGCCTCCGGCGTGTCCGCCCGGACGGCGGTCAGGTCCTCGACGGTCTGCGTTCCCCGCAGCACGGCGTCGGAGAAGGCGACCGTGCGGCGGATGGTGGTGGGGCGGTCGATCTCCGTCATGGCCACCCGGAAGCCGCAGCGGCGCAGACGCAGAGCAATACCGCTGGCGATATCGCCGGCACCACGGATCAGCGCAAGCATCGGAACACCCCCTTGTGGAGACTGCCCGCCGTTACCTGACAGGCAAGATACCTTGACAGTTCTTCTGCCGCAGCGTAATCGGCGGCAGTTTCGATCTTATTGACGTAGACGCGATCCCCCAGGCCCTCGGCCAGGATCACCCGGGCCTCCAGGGCGGGGGTGACGGCGGCGTCCGGCGCGCAGCCGGCCAACGCCGCCCAGCGCTCCGGACGGTGGCAGACCCGGGAGACCGGCTTGCCGAAGCCGTCGGCCCCTGCCACCAGGATCACGTTCCCCGCGTTGGCGGGGATCACCGGCTCGTGGGGGGCGTGGGCCTTCAGGGGCAGGCCCCGGGAGCCGTCCGCCTCCACCAGCACGTAATCGGCCAGGGACGCCAGTTCATCGAAGGGGACCGGCGGGGCGGTGAGCTTGCCGTTTTCGGCGGGAGTACCGGCGCAGATCACGCCGTTGGCCGCCAGCGCGGCGGCGATCGTCTCCGCGCCGCCGGTGACCGGGGGGTAGCGCTCCGGTACGCGGATATGGGTGGAGGTGCACAGCACCACGGTGCCCAGGGGACGCAGCTCCTCCGCCAGGGCGTACAGCAGAGTGGTCTTGCCGCCGCCGCCGATCAGGGCCGTGACGCCGCGCCCGATATGCAGAAGCGAAGCGATCATATCAGACCTCCAGTTCGTGGAACCCGGCCGTCTCCACGAGCGCGGCGGCCAGGGCCGCCGCCAGGGCGTCCCGGGTCTCCAGGGGGGCGCTCCAGGCGATGCCGCAGTCGGCGGACAGGGAGCGAGGCGCTGAAATCAGCTTACCGGCAAGGTTATTTACTTTACAAACCTGTTCGGCCCGCATGGCCTCCGCGGTGGTGTGGAACGTGACCACGACGCGGGGTGATCTGGTTCTCATAGGCACAGCTCCCGGCGTTATTCACTCAAAAGGATCATGCACATTATAGCACATCCGGCCGCACTTTACAAGTGGCGGCGAAAAGGGTATAATCAAAAAGAAGAAAGGGGAGATCTCCATGTACAAGGATCTGCACGCCGTATTGTCGGTGCGGCTGTTCACCGACCGGAAGTGCTTCGGACCCGGCATCGGCGAGCTGCTCCACCGGGTGGACGAGCACCGCTCCCTGCGGGCGGCCGCCAAATCCATGGAGCTGGCCTATTCCAAGGCGTGGACCATCATGAAGCGGGCCGAGGAGGGGCTGGGCATCAAGCTCATCCACTCCGCCACCGGCGGCAAAAACGGAGGAGGCGCCACCCTTACCGAGGAGGGCAGGCGGTTCCTGGAGGCGTACGACGACTACTGTGCCAGGCTCCGGGCCTTCGGCGAGGAGCTGCTGGAGGAGACGTTCTCCTTTTACGGTGAGGAACGATGATCTATCTTGACAACGCCGCGACGACCATCCAAAAACCGCCGGAGGTGGCCCGGGCCGTGCTGGAGGCCATGAGCGCTCTGGGGAACAGCGCCCGGGGCGCCCACAGGGGGTCCCTGGAGGCGGCGCATACCGTTTTCGGCGCCCGGGAGAAGCTGGCCGGTCTGTTCGGCTGTCCTAGGAGCGACCACGTGATCTTCACCTGCAACGTGACGGAGGCCCTGAATATCGCCCTCAGCGGGCTGCTGGAGCCCGGAGACCGGGCGGTGACCACGGCACTGGAGCACAACTCCGTGCTGCGGCCCCTGTACCGCCTGGAGGAGGAGCGGGGGATCGAACTGGCCGTGGCCGGCGCCGACAGGGCTGGACGGCTGGACTATGAGGAGCTGGAGCGGCTGGTGACGCCGGGGACGAGGCTGGTGGTCTGCACCCACGCCTCCAATCTCACCGGCAACGTGACGGATATCCGGCGGGCGGCGGAGATCGCCCACGCCGCCGGCGCCCTGCTGGTGGTGGACGCCGCCCAGACGGCGGGGACCCGGCGGGTGAACATGGAGGAGCTGGGGGCGGACGTGCTGTGCTTTACCGGCCACAAGGGGCTGATGGGCCCCCAGGGGACCGGCGGCATGTGCATCCGGCCCGGCGTGGAGATCCGGCCCTTCAAGTCCGGCGGCACCGGCGTGCAGACCTATCTGCGGCAGCAGCCGCCCCAGTACCCGGTGCGGCTGGAGGCGGGGACGCTGAACGGACACGGCATCGCGGGCCTGTCCGCCGCCGCGGACTGGATCCAGCGGACGGGCGTGGAGGAGATCGAAAAGCGAGAGGCGTCGCTGACCCGGCGCTTCTACGAGGGCGTCAGAGACGTTTCCGGCGTGACGGTCTACGGAGACTTCTCCGGGGAACACGCCGCCATCGTGACGCTGAATATCGGGAAAATGGATTCCGGCGAGGTCGCCGACATCCTGGCGGAGGACTACGGCATCGCCGTGCGGGCCGGGGCCCACTGCGCGCCCCGGATGCACGAGGTCCTGGGGACCAGGGAGCAGGGGGCCGTGCGCTTCAGCTTTTCCTGGTTCACCACGGAGGACGAGATCGACAGGGCGATACGGGCGGTACGGGAGATCGCCCGGGAATACCTGTAAAAGAAGAAAAAAGCGGAGTTCAGACGCTGTGACGAGCAGGGAGGATGCACTATGGAAAGAGGAGACGCCTGTTACCGGCAGTACGTGCAGATCATGCGGGAGGAACTGCGGCCCGCCATGGGCTGCACCGAGCCCATCGCCATCGCATACGCCGCCGCAAAGGCGAGGGCCGTGCTGGGCGCGGTGCCGGAGCGGCTGGTGGTGGACGTCAGCGGCAACATCATCAAGAACGTCAAGAGCGTGGTGGTGCCCCACACCGGCGGGCTGCGGGGGATCCCCGCGGCGGCGGCCGCAGGCACCGTGGCCGGTGACGCGGACGCGGAGCTGGAGGTCCTCTCCCGCGTGACGGAGGAGGGCATCGCCGCCGCCAGGGCCTATCTGGAGGAGGCCGACATCCAGGTGCGCCACGCCGACACGGGCCGGATCTTCGACATCATGATCACCGCGTACCGGGGCGGGGATTCCGCCTTCGTCCGCATCGTGGATTACCACACCAACGTGGTCTGCATCCGGCGCAACGGCGAGACGCTGCTGGAGCGGGAGATCTCGGACCAGCAGGACGAGGGGCTCACCGACCGGAGCTGCCTGACCATCGAGGGCATCGTGGCCTTCGCCGAGTGCGTGGACCTGGAGGACGTGCGGGAGATCCTGGAGCGGCA
>JAEEGL012105420.1_pt1 | contig 20512 bp, 15 predicted proteins | sample 9134231 | NCBI WGS metagenome assembly JAEEGL01 (sample SAMN16246548, study PRJNA631951) | gut metagenome | biome: gut microbiome; feature: rumen; material: fiber-attached | host: Bos | place: Iran: Karaj | collected 2018-10
AAGTATTTTGGACGATATTTAGGATTATATAGAGTAGAAGTTTCTTTTAATTCTATAGATGAAGAAAAAGCGTATGTGAAAGAAAGTTGGATGGGAAAAGAGATTACAGATTCACCATTGGCATTTGACAAATATCTAAGTAAATTATCTGAAGATGAATTTAGAAAGGAATTAAAAAAGTATATAAATAATTAAAAAGATAGGAAGTGAAATATATGGAGGATAAAAAAGAAAAGTTGCCAAGCACAAACATTAACTATTATCCAGGTCATATGGCAAAGACTAAAAGATTGATAAAAGAAAAGTATAATCTTATAGATATCTTTTATGAAGTTATAGATGCTAGGATGCCTAAATCATCTAAAATTAAAGATATAGATGAAATGTTTAAAGATAAACCGCATATTTTAATAATGACTAAATATGATTTGTGTGATACTGAAGTAACTAATAAATGGGTTGATTATTATAAAAAAATGGGGTATCATATTGTCTGTTTAGACTTAACAAAGAATGATATAACAACTAAGTTAGTTAATATTACCCATGATTTGACAGATGATCTACAACAAAAAAGAATAGAAAAGGGATTAGCCAAAAAAGATATTAGAGCTTTGGTAATCGGGGTTCCCAATGTTGGGAAATCAACACTTATTAACAGATTGGTTGGCAGAAAAGCTGCGAGTACTGGAAATAATCCTGGCGTTACAAAAAATCTTAGCTGGTTAAAAACGAACAGTGATATTCTATTGTTAGATTCTCCCGGAATACTATGGCCAAAATTAGACAATGAGACACAGGCTCTAAATCTGGCTAGTCTTGCAAGCATACCAATTGACATATTACCAATTGACAGAGTAGCTATTTATATTTTACATATTTTAGAAAAATATTATCCCAAAATACTAAAAGAGAGGTATAATATTGAACGGGTTAATGAAGATATTTCTATAACTTACGATGAAATAGGGAAAAGAATCGGCGCTGTTGTATCTGGCGGAGACATAGATTATGATCGTGTAAGTAGAACTATTCTAGAGGATGTTAAGCAAGAGAGAATTAAAGGAATTACATTTGATAGAATAGACGATTAAATGAATACAGGGAGATGGTTTTAGGAGATGAGTAAAGAAAAAAAAGAAAAAAATTTGCTTTCTTATGAACAAGAATTATATAAAAAAGGTATAAAACTTATAGCCGGAACCGACGAGGTCGGAAGGGGGCCTTTAGTAGGACCTGTTGTGGCTGCAGCAGTAATATTGCCGGAAAACTATTATCTAGAAGGTCTAGATGATTCTAAGAAATTAACTGAGAAAAAAAGAGACAAATACTATGATATTATCTATAAAGACGCTGTTTCTGTTGGTATCGGAATAGTAGATGCCAAAACAATTGATGAAATTAATATTCTAGAAGCATCTAGATTAGCTATGAAAAAGGCTGTAGAAGATTTGAAAATAAGGCCGGAGTATATATTAAGCGATGCTATGAAATTGGATAATCAGAGCATTCCTTATACAGACATTATTCATGGTGATGCTTTATCAGAAAGCATCGCTGCTGCTTCTGTTATAGCTAAAGTTACTAGAGATAGAATGATGTATGATTTAGACGAAGAACATCCTGAATATGGATTTGCCAAACATAAAGGATATCCAACAAAGCTACATTTAGAGAATTTAAAAAAATATGGCGTTTTAGATAACTACAGATTTAGTTATAAACCTGTAAAAGAAATATTGACAACGAAAGAGAGTGATTAAAAATGAAGTTATTTAAAAACTATTTACTAATGACAATTACTTTATTTGCTACTGAAATTATTTTTAGATTGGTTATGAAAATGGCTATTTTTGAATGGTCTTTATTGCGTGTCTTTGTAGCTGTAAGTATAATATCGCTAATAACAGCTTTATTAACTTCTAAATTGAAAAAGCTACCAACTAAAATTATTATGTTTATTATCTGCTTAATAGCTAGTTTTTATGCCCTATTACAAGCGGGATTTGAAAACTACATTGGCGTGTTTATGTCTTTAGGTACTAGTTCTCAAGCTGGTGCAGTAAAAGATTACATAAAAGACTACATCGAGAGTTTTCACTGGTACTATTGGTTGATATTAACACCTATTTTTCTTCATTTAATATATATAACAATTATAGAGAAGAGAATTGGTAAAAAGAAAAATACAAGCGTTATTATCGAAGATAATTTGATTACTAAAAGATATCTTGTTCGTTCTCAATTAGTAGCTCTAACTTCTCTAATTATTCTTTTAGGTGTCTTTTATTTTACCTTAACTTCTTCTACTATGCAGAACAGCATTCAATTACAGAGCAATACATCTTTATTTCTTAATCCTTCTATGCCAAATATTGCTGTTGATCAATTCGGGGTTACAACCTATGGATTGCTTGATGTTAAATCTACTTTAGCTCCAGCAAAAGAAGAAATAGCAGATTTTGAAATAACTCAGAAAAAAGAAGTCAAAAAGGAAACAGATTATACGCGAAAAATAGATGATTCAAAATGGCGTGAGGTTTCAGATAATGAGACAAATAATAATTATAAAACTTTGAACTCTTATTTCCTAAATAGAGACATAACAGATAAAAATAAGCATACAGGCGAATTAAAGGGTAAAAATTTAATTGTAATTATGATGGAAAGCGCTAACACAATCGCTATAGATGAAAAGTATTTTCCTAATTTAGCAAGATTATATAGAGAAGGCTGGAGCTGGTCAAATGCTTATTCTCCAAGAAATTCTTGTTCAACAGGTAATAATGAGATGAGCGGAATGGTTTCATTATACACCATCAATAATACTTGCACAGCTAATATATATAAGAGAAATGTATATCCAGAATCATTATTTAATTTATTTAATGAAGCAGGGTATACGACTACCTCATATCACAATTATACTGAACACTATTATCGCCGTAGAATTATTCATACTAACATGGGTAGTGGACATTACTACGGAGTAGAAGAACTAGGAATACCTTATTCTACAAAATATGAAGAATGGCCTTCTGATGTAGAATTAATGGAGAAGGTTTTAGATAATATAAAAGATCAGAAACAATTTATGACTTGGATAACTACTGTAACCTCTCATCAACCTTATGGCGTTGATAGTAAAATGGGTAATCTATATGTTGACGATTATTTAAAACTAGGTTATAGTAAGCCTCTTGCCAGATATATGTCTAAATTAAAGACTTTAGATGATTCAATAGGAGTTCTAATAAAAGGATTGAAGGAACAAGGCAAATTGGATGATACCGTGATCGTATTATATGGCGATCACTATCCATATGGACTAAAAGATAAAACTTTAAATGAATATTTTGACTATGACGTATCTGTTAACAACGAGACGGATAGAACGCCATTTATTATTTATAACAGCGAGATGGAACCCAATGAAAGTGACAATTACACAACCTTTATGAATATAGTTCCAACTATTGCTAATTTATTTGATTTAGATTATGATCCAAGATTATATGCCGGAGAAGATTTGTTCTCTGAAAATTACTCAAATAGAGTTTACTTTGCTAATGGATCGTGGCAAGATAAAAAAGCCTTCTATAATGCCACAACCGGGAAAATATTCTATACCGATGAAAATGATACATATACTACAGAAGAAATACAAAGTATTAATAAAGAAATAGATTTGCGAATTAAAATGTCAAATCTTGCAATTAAAACTAATTATTTTAAACATATATATGATAGTATTAAAGAAAACGAAATAAAAGAAACAACTACTAAAGTAGACAAAGATACTAAAGGTAGCTCATAAAAAGAGGTGTTGATATGAAAAACTTGGTTATTGTTGAGTCGCCAAGTAAAAGTAAAACTATAGAAAAGTATTTAGGAAATGATTATAAAGTTGTAGCTAGTATGGGACATATTAGAGACTTGGCTACAACTGGTAAATTTGGCTTAGGTGTCGATGTTGACAATAACTTTGAGCCAACTTATATACCTATGAAGGGTAAAAAGAAAGTTATAAGTGACCTAAAAAAACTAGTCTCAGATGCTGATAAAGTATATCTAGCTACCGACCCTGATCGCGAAGGAGAAGCAATATCTTGGCATTTAAAAGATGCTTTGAATATTAAAAAGAATTATGAGAGAGTAACATTTAACGAGATTACAAAAGATGTTATTTTATCCTCTTTTAATGATGCTAGAGATATCGATATGAATTTAGTAAAGAGCCAAGAAACCAGACGAATTCTTGATCGAATTATTGGCTTTAGGTTATCAAAGCTTATGCAGTCTAAAACGGGAGGTAAAAGCGCTGGCCGTGTCCAAAGTGTAGCCCTAAAATTAATCGTTGATAGAGAAAGAGAAATAGAAGCTTTTAATCCGGAAGAATATTGGACGATAACAGCTAAATTTACTGACTTTGATGCAAATTTAGAAAAGTATAAAAATAAAAAAATCGAAATTAAGACCGAAGAAGAGGCAGATACTGTTTTAAACAACTTGTTGCCGGATTTTCAGGTAATAGATATCGATTCTAAAGAAAAACAAAAAAACGGAGTAATGCCATTTAAAACCTCAACATTACAACAAACAGCTGCTAATAAGCTATCTTTTTCCAGCAGTAAGACAATGCGAACCGCACAAAAACTATATGAAGGTATAGACATTGGTAGCGAAACAGTAGGTTTAATTACCTATATGCGTACAGACAGCGAAAGAATATCTCCACAATTTATAAATGAAACCTTCAAATATATCAAAGAAACATATGGAGAATCCTATGTAGGAAAGGTAAAAGTACCAAAGAAAAACGATAATATGCAAGACGCACATGAGGGTATTCGTGTAACTAGTCCTTATAGAACACCAGAGAGTCTAAAAAAGCATTTAACTCCTGATGAGTACAAATTATATAAACTAATATATGCTAGAAGCTTAGCTTGTTTAATGGCAAATGCTAGAGTAAAAGCCACATCAATATCATTGCTTAATAACGATTATCTGTTTAAAGCTACAGGAAGCATATTAGTATTTGATGGGTATTTAAAAATATATGGCGAGTATGAACAAAATGAAGATACTATATTGCCAAATCTAGAAGGTAAAACAGTATTACAAAGTGAAGAAAATATCAAAGAGCAGCATTTTACTAAACCTCCTGCTCGCTATACAGAAAGCTCATTAATAAAAGAGTTGGAACGTTTAGGTATTGGAAGACCGTCAACATATGCTACTATAATGGAAACAATAAAAAATAGAGGATACGTAGTAGTTGAAGACAAGAAGTTTGCTCCTACTAAAATAGGTGTTGAAACTACAGATAAACTTCAAGAAGGATTCAGTGACATAGTAAATGTAAAATACACTGCCAATATGGAAAACGAATTGGACGAAATTGCTGATGATAAACTTGATAATATTAAAGTGCTTAGAGAATTCTATGATAAATTTGAACCATTAGTAGAGGACGCCTTTAAGAATATGGAGAAAAAACCAGCAGAAGAAACTGGCGAAACTTGTCCAAATTGTGGAAATCCACTAGTACTCAGAAATGGCCGTTACGGGGAATTTGTTGCTTGTTCCAATTATCCAGAGTGCAAATACATAAAAAAAGAAGAACAAGAAATAGAAACTATCTGTGATTGCCCAAATTGTAAAGGTCATATCATCTTGAAAAAATCACGGAAGGGTAAAATTTTTTATGGCTGTGATAATTATCCAAAATGTAAAACAGCATATTGGGATAAACCAACTGGGGAAAAGTGCCAAGAATGCGGGGCAGCAATACTCGAGAAAAAAACGGGCAAAAAGTATTGTTCAGAATGTGGGCAAGAAGTAGAGTAAAAAACTTTACATTAGAATAAAAAAATCAAGAAAAATAATTGCAAAAGAAAAAAATACATAGTATAATAAAATTGCTTAATAGATAGAGCGTATAATTCACTTTGTTGGGTTCTATCATGGCAATGTTGAGCTTGTAGTTATAAAATCACAGAATAAAAAGTTAAGATGATCTATATATTTCGTGGGAAATGATGCCCTATAGGGGCGTAGCAACTTCTTAATTTCTGGTTCTGGATACAATAATTACTATGCTCTTTGCTAGTAATTTGATATGATGGTTAAACTAGATTTTAATTGTTGTTTCAAACGTGCTTGTTGTGATACTGCTTGATTTAGTGCGTTTGTTTTGCTATTAAGTAAGCGATGTCGCAAAAAATTTGCAATAAGAAAGAAAACTTATTTTACGTATTTATATGTTGACAACAGAAAGTGCGTAAAGCAAACTAAAAAATAACATTTAGTCGATGTTATTTTTTTTGATGAAGAATAGATGTAAAGTTGCCTATTAAACTCGTTGACTCATGTTTATAAGAGCAGTATAATAAAATTACTTAATAGAGAAATAGTTATGATAATAGCACATGTTGTTATAAATTGTACTGCAAATCCTTTTATAACACTTGTAATTAAACTATTATTGTTTTATTAATGGGTATTGTTATTTAATCCTTCCGGCATGCATCAAGGTTGGGTTTGGTAATGATTACTAATTAATACTTTTTATTTCTTATTCTATTAGGTATGTGTATACACAAAAAAATTGTTTTGGATATTAACGACAATGGATCGAAACTGTTGTATCCAAAAACAGAAAACAACGGCCTGTCATCGTTGTTTTTTTTGTGAGCTTATGTTATACTCGAACTAGAAGAATAACAAAGGTGATAATATGAAGATAGTAATAGCTCTTGGTGGCAATGCTTTAGGTAACTCTCCTAAAGAACAATTAGAATTAGTTAAAGAAACAGCTAAAAATATTGTTGACTTAATAGCAGAAGGACATGACGTAATCATTTCACATGGTAACGGACCTCAAGTTGGAATGATAAATCTAGCTATGGAATCAGCGACGGCTCACGACAACGCTCCAGAAATGCCTTTTGCCGAATGCGGAGCAATGTCACAAGGATATATAGGATATCATTTACAACAATCTATTGAAAGAGAGCTAGCTGTAAGAAAAATAAAGAAAAAATGTATAACCGTAGTTACACAAGTCTTAGTAGACAAGGACGATCCAGCCTTTCAAAAGCCTACCAAACCAATCGGTTCTTTCTATAGCAAGGAAGAAGCAGACAAGATTGCTAAAGAAAAAGGTTACACAATGAAAGAGGATGCAAATAGAGGATACAGAAGAGTGGTAGCGTCACCAAAGCCACTGAGAATAGTGGAAAGAGATTCTATAAATTATATGGTTCACAATGGTATTGTGGTAATCGCCTGTGGTGGCGGAGGTATACCTGTTATCAAAGATGGTTATGGCTATAAAGGAGTCGACGCTGTAATTGATAAAGACCGTACTAGTGCAAAACTAGCCGCAGACGTAAAGGCCGATATGTTAATAATACTAACAGCTGTTGAGACAGTTAAAACCGGTTTTGGCACAGATAAAGAAAAAGAAATAAGAGAAATGAGCATAGAAGAGGCTTCCAATCTCATGAAGGCTCACGAGTTTAAAGAGGGAAGTATGCTTCCGAAAATTGAAGCTTGCATCGAATATGTAAAAAATAGTCATGGCAAAGCCCTAATTACATCACTACAAAAAGCTAAAGACGCTATGGCAGGCAACACAGGAACGATAATTACAAAATAATAAACTTAAGGGCGCCTTAAGTTTTTTAAGAAGGTGTGTCATGGAAGAAAAAAAAGTAATAGTAAAATTAGAATCATTTGGTAAAAGCTATGGAGAAAAAGAAGTCATTAAAAATATCGACTTAGATGTATATGAGGGAGAATTCATAACATTGCTAGGTTCTTCAGGGTGTGGAAAAACAACTATACTAAGATCGATTTCAGGATTGGATGAACCTACAAAAGGGAAGGTTTTTATTGATGGTGAAGATGTTACTCATTTGGCCCGAAAGACCAGATAACTGGCGCAATGGTGGAAAACCTGCTCAAAAGGTCTTCGCTGAAGTGGCCAATATAATAGCCAAATATGAACCCATAACAGTTCTAGTAAACAACTCACAATATGTAAATGCTAGAAATGTATTAGGTCCAAACGTTAGAGTAGTAGAGATGAGTAATAATGACTCTTGGGTTAGAGATAGTGGCCCTTCCTTTGTAGTAAATGACAAAGGTGACGTAAGAGGTATTGACTGGGGATTTAATGCCTATGGTGGTTTGGTTGAAGGAATATATTATCCTTGGGATTTTGATGATTTATTAGGGGGCAAAATATGCGAACTTGAAAAAGTAGCCACCTATGATGCTGGAGACTTCGTATTAGAAGGCGGATCAATCCATGTAGACGGTGAGGGAACTTGTGTTGTTACAGAAGAATGTCTACTTGCACCCGATAGAAATCCTGATTTAACTAAAGAACAGATAGAAGAAAAACTAAAAGAATATCTAAACGTTGAAAAAGTATTATGGATTCCAAGAGGCGTATATGGTGATATTGATACCAATGGTCATGTTGATAACATGTGTAATTTCGTAAAACCTGGTGAGGTAGTACTTGCCTGGACCGAAGATAAAAACGACCCTCAATATGAAAGAAGTGTTGAAGCGTTCAAGTATTTAACAAATGAAACAGACGCTAAAGGAAGAAAGATTATAGTTCATAAACTTTGTTGTCCTTCACCAATCATCATAACTAAAGAAGAGAGTGAAGGAGTAGATGCTATTGAAGGGACTCTTCCAAGAAATGAAGGGGACAGAATGGCGGGTTCTTACGTTAATTATTATACCGGCAATGGATTTATTGCTTTGCCTGTATTTGGCGATCCAAATGATCAAAAAGCTGTAAGGCTTCTGAAAAAGCTTTATCCTGATCGCAAAATAGAAACAGTTTCTGCTAGAGAAATACTACTTGGTGGAGGAAATATTCATTGTATTACACAACAAGTTCCACTTGGAAAAGTTAAAAAAACAAAGAAAAAGAAAAAAACATCTTAGATGCTTTTTCTTTTTTTATATTCCAATCATGATATAATCTTAATAGTTTAGAGGTGATCATATGTTTACAGTTGCTAAAGCAAGAAAAATTGATAATTACGAGTTAAGAATAGATACTATATATATATCAAAACATATCGGTTCTACAGTCAAAAAATATAAAAACCTAATAATTGAAGTTAATAATTCTGATTATCATCTGGAGATTTCGTTTGATAAAGATATTAACGATATACTAAGTATTAAAAAATACGATAAAATGGAACTGGGGAAAAATGATGTTATTGAAGCCATATTTACAGATGCTAAAAACAAGAAAAGATTTGTTATTATTACAAATATAGTTATTGATATGTTCAATGATGCCGTAGGCATTAGTTTAGACTTTAACAGTGAACAAGAATACTATGGGAGTGTCGAAGTAGAAATAAAACTAGATACTTTAAAAGAATTAGCTGCTGATAAGTAGCTTTTTTCATGAAAAAAGGAACCTTAGTTCCTAACTTCTTTCTTGCAGTTTAACTAATTTAGCTTGTACAACTAGTCTAATACCATTATCATTATAACAAGTAGATAATGTTAATATCTTATCGTCGGTACTTAAATTAACATTAAAATTATAAATACTTCTGTTTAACATTTCTCCCAAGAATTTTGCATATTCAGTATTAGAATCAAAATCTGTTGAAATATAATAGCTTTCTGCTGGTACTGTATAAATAGAGAATATTTGCCACATAGTATTATATTTAAGCGTCGAAAGTTGTATGATTTGATTCTCTTCTTTAGTATACCAATTCTTATCTAAAGACTTAGTTAAAGATCCAAACATAATCTTATCTTTCCTACCATGTCCATAAATGACCATATTACTACTAAAAATATTAAAATTATCTCTAAAATCAGCATATACCCAACCAGCATTATTACTAGTTTTATCAAAAGCGTGATTCAAATAATAATCATTATTATCAGTTTGAACAACTGGGTAATTAATGTTGGTATCATTAACTATAATCCAGCCGACAGTATCACTATTTTCTTTCAATAATTCGGTAAAATCTACAGCTGAAAGCGGCGTTTTTAAATACTTCCAATACTGACTACCATAATTGCTAGTATCTGCTCCTTCTACATTGTATAATGTACCTTCTTCAACTTTATATATATCTGTACTCTCGATAATATCATTTTCTAACTTTTTAATACTATATCCTTGTTTTAACCAATTCACAATTACAACACTCGTAAAAAGAAAAATTATTAACGAAAAAGATAAGCAAGCTTTATATAGTTTGTATTTTTTTGACTCTTTTGGGGCAAATTTATAATATAATTTGTTAATAGCGAATTTATTAAGTTTCTCTTGATAAGTAGTATAGTTCTTTTTGCTAACGTGAACATTATCAACATTAACCAACCTGCTATATTTACTATTTCTAACTTTATCTTTTTTATTATATTGCTTGGTTAAATTTTTTAAAGCAATTTTATTGAGTTTATACAAGTATCTACCATAATCATCAGTGTCGACATTAATTTTTATATCATTGCCAATAATAACAGAAGGAAATAAAGTCTTTTTTTTGCTCTTATTTGTTTGAACATTTGTTACCTTATACTTTTTTCGCATGTCTAAGGAGTTATTCTTCTTGATTATTTCATCAAGTTTTAATATAACGGTATTATATAAAGATTTCTTTCTTTTATCTTCCGCTAACTTTTTCTTAATATCGCTTAGCTTTATTCTTATAGTATCAGATAGAGTAGGACGATACTTTTCTTTATTAAGTATCTCTTTTTCCTGCCTTAACAAATTCTCCTCTTCTTGTTCTATTTTGACTTGTAATAAAGCTGTCTTTTCCAATTCGCTCAAATCAGTGGGGGGGTCAATCTGAGTAATTTTTACTTCGCTAAAACTATATTCATGTTCTTCGTTACTCATGTCACACCTCCATATCATAATTTATTATAACACATAATAAGTAAAAATATAGTAAAATTTATGATAGCATTTTGCTAAAATCTGTTATATAATTATTCATATACTAGGAGGTATAAAAAATGAATAATAACTGTACTAAATGCGGAAATCCACTTCAACCGGGGACAACTATTTGTCCAATATGTGGAACCAATAATATAAATGCAAATGTAGCACCAGTGGCTCCAGCTCCTAACCCAGGACCCGTTCCAGGGTCAGAAGTAGCCCCAGGTCAAGTACCTGCGCCAGTGCCACCTATTGCCCCAGCATCTGAAGGAGCTTCAATTTCTAATCCGGTACCACCAGTACCAGCACCAGAAGGGGCACCAGTGCCACCTATAGCACCAGCTCCAGCATCTGAAGTGCCAGTGCCACCTATTCCGGCGGCTGCACGAGCACCAAAAGAAAAGAAACCGGCTAACAAAAAATTGTTTGTTATTGTCGGAATTATCGCTGCAATAATTATAATAGGTGCGGTAGTTGCTATGATTGTTATTAATAAGTCTAGTTCTACACCAGAACCAACAACTAATAATAATACTCCAGCGCAAAAGACACCTACACCAACTTCTAATAAAATGGTTTTAAATGGATTTAGTTTCGCGTTACCAAATGGTTGGGCGATAGATACGACAGGAGGAACATCTGCAGTAGTTGATAAAGATGCTACAACTATCGTTCAATTGCAATACGAAACAGGAGATGTAAATAGTTTTAATAAAGAAAACTTAAAAAACTATTTTGTAACTCAAGGATTTGATAATGTAGAAATAAATGAAAAAACATTTGGTGGAAAGAAGGGGATAGTTGTTAGTACATCTAAGCCAGGAACAGCCTATCAATATGACTTCTATTACATTGCTTCTACAGAATTAACAGTTGGAGCTGGCGTAGTTTATTCAGATAGCGAAGCCAAGAGCAAAAACGCCTCTGCAGTTGAACAAATCATGAATACAATATCATATACTCCAGCAGCAAACATGGCTAGCGAAATGAGCATGTATAATGAAGTTATGGTTCATTATGGAAAGGCTATTGAAGGAAATTATGGGCCAGGCAACTCTGATTCCACAATTAGCCAAGACGAAAATAATCAAAATAATAATAGTCAAAACAATACAGATTTAGAAGATGAAAGTCCAAGTGAAGAAGGATTTTAATCTTCTTTTTTTATGAAAACGTAAAAATATTAAAAAATAGTCTAAAAATAGATGGTTTCACTTGATTTAATCGATTATTTCTGCTATTTTTAATATGTAAGGTGAATACCTTACAAACAAAATAATATTTATGGGAGGTAAACAAAATGGGAAAACAACAATTAGTTGAATTTGTAGCTGCTAAAGTTGGATTTACTAAAGCTGACGCTGCAAGAGCTGTAGATGCAGTTCTAGAAGGAATTACTACAGGTCTAAAAAAAGAAAAGAAAGTTGCTTTAGTAGGATTCGGAACTTGGACTTCAAAGAAGAGAGCTGCTAGAGAAGGAATCAACCCTTTAACAAAGGCTCCATTAAAAATTCCTGCAAAGAATGTTGTATCATTCAAAGCTGGAAGCAAATTAAAAGATGCTGTAAATTAATAAGTGTAAAGCATGAATTAAAAAAACCACAAATCTACAATAATTTGTGGTTTTTTTTTCGGTTTTTCGATATACTACTATTATAAGGAGTGGCGTTATGAAGAAAAAGAATAATAGCTCTAACTATATCCTCTTAATAATTGGAATAATTGTAGCTATAATACCTTTACTAATAAATAAACTAACTGCTGTTAGACTATTATTGAGCTTAGTAGGTATTTTTCTCGTAACTATATCACTTGAAAGGAAAAAGATTAGAAAGATAATAATTTTGTTTATATCATTTTTAATAATGTCTGTTTTTGTTGATTCTATCGTATCGTCCATTTTTGCCAGGATACCAATATACACCTACAATATAACAACAACCGGTAATACCCGTGTTTATAATTCTATAGGATTCCGGATATGGCAATGTAATATTAAAAATGATAAAGATCTGAGAGTTGATGCTTTTTATACCAAAGGCTACATGTGTGATGCTAAAAATATAGAGCAAATAGATTCTAATTCTTTTCTAAACTCTGTTGTTGAAAACTATGGAGAATATCAGAATACTTATGTTAAAATAAGAGGAAAAATAAGCAAGAAGAATAGCCAGAATTCTATCGAAATGCAGCCATACGAAAAAAAAGATTTAACAATTAACGGCTATGTTAACTTTGCAGATAATATAACTTTGAAAATACTATTTAAAAATAATAATTCTGAACTAGATCTATATGATGTATATGATGAAATAACAGTTATTGGTATAGTAAAAAATATAGAACAAAATGATGAAAAATTCGTTGTATACTTATCAGAATCTGAACTAGTATCTGAAGAAAAATTTGATACTTATGAAATTATAGTTAACAAATCAAACGAATGCAGGAACGAAAACAGCATTATATATAGTGATGATAAGAATGTGTTATATACCTATTGCATAGATGGGATTGTTGTAAAATATGAAAGTGATAATTATGAACTAGCTTCGGCTTTATCATCATCTAAAATAAACGTGGATTCGCTATTTGTAGATGAAAAAAACCAAGAGACAGATGAAGGCGGAAACGTATTACATTACTTTGAGAGATACAATATAATGGAATGTAATAAAGAAGGTAGCAAAGACTATATAATAGGTCCACCAGATATAAAAATGGACGGAAACGCATGTATCACTAACGAAGAAAGCCCTATAGAATAGGGCTTTTATTAATAAGGGCTTTATTATTGAGTTAATTGTGGTATAATACAAATAGCATTATTTAGGGAGATTGGAGATTTGAAAAATGGCAGAAAAGGGAAAAAATATAAAGAAAAAAATAGAAAAAGAATATGATGATCCAAATTATTGGAAAACAATTTGTGCTTGTGTGTTAATAATATTAATCTTAGTTGCAGGATATTTATCTTATAAAAGATTATATGATAAAAATAAAGCACAAAATCCTGTAATAACCTATACAGAAGCTGAGAAAAAGTTCAAAAAAGAATATGAGAGTTTAAATGGTAAAACCAATATAAATGAGGAAATATTAAAAAGTGTTAATATACCAGAGGATAACAATGTAAAATATGTATCATTGGATGAAGCAGTTGATTTAATAAAGAATAACCAAGGCATTATATTTTTTGCTTATCCTACTAGCCAAAAGAGTAGAATAGCTACAGAAATATTAATAAAGGCTGTTAGTAGTACCGATTTAGAAGAGATTTATTATGTCAATGTTCGTCCTAAAGATGATGAAGCTAGTGACATACGTGATACTTATACACTAAATAAAAAGAAAGTACAAAAGAGTAAAGATGCTTCCGAAAGCTATTATGAATTATTGAAACTTTTGGAAAAATACTTGCCTAAATATAATTTAACCAATAATAGTGGAGACACCGTATATACTGGAGAGAAAAGATTATCCGTACCAACAGTTATCAGCTTTAATAAGGGTAATATTGGCAAATATATAGAAGGAACTGTAGAAAATCACGATTATGATAAAGATGGTTTATTAAGAGATCTTACTAAAGCCGAAATCGAAGAATTAAACAATAAATACGCAGAATTGATTACAGATTATTTAGAAACTGGATGTAGTATTGAAGAAGAGGATGGGTGTTAACAAGTAGTTAACCCATTCTTTTTATTTGTGATATAATATAACTATAAATACACGACAAGGAGGATGAATATGGAAAGCATGTACATTCATATCCCGTTTTGTAAAAACATATGCAGTTATTGTGATTTTTGTAAATTTGTTTACCATGGTCCTTGGATAGAAAAATATTTGAATGCTTTAGAAAAAGAAATAAAAAGCAAATATAATGGAGAAGTAATGAAAACAGTTTATATCGGTGGAGGAACACCAAGCTCTTTAATTAGTCAAGACTTAGAAAAACTACTTAGCATTATTAAAGAAAATATAAATGTTAGCAGCGATTTAGAATATACTATTGAATGTAATTTAAATGATATTAACGAACCATTATTAGATATCCTAAAAAAATATGGAATCAATAGGATCAGCGTTGGTATTGAATCATTCAATCCTAAGAAATTGGAATTCATGGGAAGAAGTCACACCTTTGAAGAAGCACAGGAAAAAATGAATTTAATGCGTAATAAAGGCTTTGATAACATAAATATTGATTTGATCTATGGCATCCCCGGAGAAACTATAAGAGACCTAAAAAAAGACGTGGCTCAATTTATAAAACTTCAACCCGATCATATTAGTACATACTCCTTAATAATAGAAGATAATACTAAAATTGCTATTCAAGGAGTACTGCCTATCGAAGAAGACTTAGATGCCAGGATGTATGAATATATTTGTGAAGAATTAGATGACAAAGGTTTTGAACATTATGAAATAAGCAATTATTGCCGTAATAACAAGTATAGTCGTCATAATATGAAGTGCTGGAATAATGAAGAATATTATGGCTTTGGAGTAGGAGCATCGGGATATACATATGGGGTAAGATATGATAATACCAAAAGCTTAACTGAATATTTTAAAGGAAACTACCTTTTAAGAGAGAAAATGTTATCTAAAGAAGAAATAATGGATAATGAATTAATGTTGGGATTAAGAAAAACAAAAGGAATTTATCTGCCAGCTTTTTACAAAAAATATGGCCAAAATATCCAAGATGTATACGATTTAAAAGAAGTATTAAAAGCAAAAGAATTATTATTTGAGGATGATTATCTATTTGTTAATCCAGTATATATATACGTAATGAATGAAATCTTGATAAAAATATTATAAATGGAAGAGACTAAAACAATAAGTCTCTTTTTTATTGACGATAATTAGGCAATTCTCTGTTGAAAAAAAGAAAAAATTTCATTATAATAATGAATATAGATGATTAAATGCAAAATTTTCTATAAAAATAAATGGAGGTATAAAATGGAATTTAATTTAATGACCATTTTAGCACTTCTTGTAGGAATTGTTTTAGGAATAATTGTTATCCTAGTAATTAATGCTATCAGAAATAAAGGTACTGAAAGCAAAGCTAATAAAATGATTGAACAAGCAAAAAAAGAAGCAGAAAAGAATAAAAGGGACTCACTTGCTGAGTTAAAAGAAGAATCTTATAAATTAAAACAAGAAACTGATAAAGAAATAAAAGAAAAGAAAAAAGAAGTAAAAGAATCAGAAGAAAGATTACTCCAACGTGAACAGAATCTTGACAAAAGAGAAGAAATGCTTACCAACAGAGATGCTTTATTAGATCAAAAAGATAATAATTTACTAAAAAAACAAAAAGAAATACAAGAAAAAGAAGCTAAAATGGAAGAGCTCTTAAAGAGCGAAATGGAACAATTAGAAACGATAGCTAAATTTTCTAAAGAAAAAGCTCATGACATGATTATGCAAAGAGTTGAGGATAGCATGTCTAGAGAAATCGCAGAATACATTAAAGAAAGAGAAGCTGAAGCAAAATTAACTGCTAATGAAACAGCAAAAGGGCTAATAGTTCAGAGCATGCAAAGATATGCTAATGACGTAGCGAGCGAACAAACAATTAGCACTATTACATTGCCAAACGATGAAATGAAAGGCCGTCTAATAGGAAGAGAAGGAAGAAATATTAGAACAATAGAATCAGTTACAGGAGTAGATTTGATAATAGATGATACTCCAGAAGCTATTGCTATTTCAAGCTTTGATCCTTTGCGAAGAGAAATTGCTAAACAAACAATAGAAACCTTGATTAAAGATGGGCGTATTCATCCTGCTCGTATTGAAGAGATATATGAGAAAGTATCAAATGATATTAACGAAAAAATAACGGAAATGGGTAATGATGCCTGTGTTGAATTAGGTTTAACCAAAGTTGATCCTAAACTGGTTAATCTAATTGGAAAACTAAATTTTCGTACAAGCTATGGCCAAAACGCTTTGCAACATTCCAAAGAAGTTGCTTACCTATGTGGATTAATGGCTTCTGAGCTTGGCGAGAATGTTAATCTAGCCAAAAGAGCAGGTTTACTTCACGACATCGGAAAGGCTATTGACTTTGAGGTTGATGGCAGTCATGTTGAACTTGGAATAGAAATGGCTAAAAAGTATAAAGAAGATAAGGTTGTTATCAATTCTATTGCGTCACATCATGGTGACGAAGAGCCAACAAGCACAATTTCGGTATTAGTACAAGTTGCAGACACTTTATCTGCTGCCCGTCCAGGAGCACGTAATGATTCATTAGAAAACTATATCAAAAGGCTTGAACAATTAGAAGAAATAGGTAATTCATTCGAAGGAGTAGAAAAAACTTTCGCAATGCAAGCTGGTCGTGAAGTTAGAGTGATGGTTAAACCGGAAGTAATTGACGATGCTCAAAGCTTTAAAATTGCTCGTGATATGCGCGAAAAAGTTGAAAAAGAAATGCAGTATCCAGGAACGATAAAGATTACTGTAATACGCGAAACAAGAGCACAAGAAGAGGCAAGATAATTGCTTCTTTTTTATTGCGCTGAGATATATAAGATGATATAATTTAAGACAGAATAGGTTGGTGTACCATGAAGGATAAAAAGAAGATTGTTTTAACAGTTTTATTACTAATAGGAATAGTAGGAATCTTAGCGTTTAAGATTGGTGGAAACGTTATACATAATAATCAGATTGCCAATAAAAAAACCTATTCAGGTTCACTAGCTAGTCCAACTCTAGGTAATTGGGAGATTACAAACGAATGGGTTGACTTGAGTTCCAACAATAACGTTACTATAACCGGAACAAGCGCAACTATTAATGCCACCACCAACTATATCGAAGATAATGAATTAACTTATAGAATGCATTTAACATATGAGGGCGGAACAGCCACTTCCAATTTCTCAAATGCAGTGGAGTATCAGGAAGGAGTAGTCTTATATTGGCCAATAGACAAATTCCCTTTTCTGACTCGTGATAGTGATATTTCCGAGTCAAACTATATTTGGTCTGAAGATATAACTAACAATCGTATTGTTGTAGAAAATAAAGTCGAAGGTGAGGATACTGAAGTATTTGCTTATATAAGTTTTAATAGTTTAGTAAATAGAAGAAAAGTAACAAATGAATCCTTTGCTTGGCGTTTAAATACTGACCAATGGCCATATCTAATTGAAATATATAATGCCAAGGAATTATCATCGTCTGATGATATCGATAATACTTTTGATGTAACATTTCAAGTTGTTCCCTCATTAATTGAAGATGGGCTAGATACTCCAGAATCTTTTGAACCAACACTATACTTAGAAAACTCGGATGATTTAATCGCTGATATCCCAAAAGATCCTAACCTTAGTTATCATGCTAAAATAAAGGGAAAATTAGCAATAGAAAATGTTGTTAAAGCCGATCCGATTGTATATGAAGAGTGGAATAGCAACTGGGGCACAAACCCAGATGGCGGAAATAGTTATTTCTATGTACTATACAGTGTCGATGCTTCTATTAATTCCACCAAACCTTTTAATAATGATCCGAATTTATTATCATCATTAACACCAAATACTGGCACAGGAGAATTAGTAGCATATTCTGATGGAACCACCTTTAGAGTTGGAGACGAAGATGATTATGTTGAAGATAACGCTGTTGCCAAACCTAATAATGACTGGAATTATTCATACTACTCTTTACTGAGCAATATTTTCCCTACAACAACTGACTTTACAAGAACCTATGTAGTAAAATATCCAAAACCAAGTAGTGGTACAGTAAATACTAATTTTTCACTTCTTATTGAAGCCAATGGCGATGGTGAAGTTACAACAATTAGTAAAACAGTAGAATGGACTGCAAGTTACACTTCTTCTGGTGTAGTAGTACCAACCTATCCTTCAGGATACAACAATAATATTACTATCGAATATGAAGATACATCATCAGGTATAGGAGCAGTTAACAAAATAAACAAAGGAGATGTTGACTTTAGCTTATTTGTTGAACCAACATCATCAGCAATAAATAAACTCGCAAGCGAAGAAACAGTTAAAGCGTTCAACAATTGGAATGCTACTAACGAAGGGGCTAATTCTTATAAGCTTGAACTTTTAACAACTAAATCCGTTTTAGATTCTAGTTATGACAGTGTAACTTCAGAAAATCAATTGTCTAATAATGAATATAATATAGTTTCAATAAGACCTGTAATTACTAAATATGACTATACGTTATATAACGAAAGATATTATTTGTCTGAGAATAATAATGATGCTACAGGAGTTTTAAAAGTTTATGGCGAAATAAATAATAATTGGGAAGAGCTAGGAACTCTATCTATTGACGGAACAAGTATTAATTATACTGCCAGCAGTCCAAAAACTACTAGCATTACTGGTGTAACAGCTGATAATCCTATTGTTCTTCCAAATGGAACAACCAATGTCAAAGCCGAATATACCGGTACTAAAGCGGCAATTTATATTGGCTTACATATGAATTTGAAATTACTGAACACTTCAAAAACTAAAATTAATAATATTTATAATAGTAATAATTCTGTAGTATTAAGACAATATGCATCTGTTAAGGTTAACAACGATACTAAAGATACTAAATCTAAAGATATGAACCTTACTAAGCTAGAAAGCAGATCTACTATTACACATACTTCAACTAAAACAAAGAATTCTACTAGCAATACAATTAGTTATCAATCACAGGTTACTGAAGATATAGAATATAATAGTACTACAAGTTCTATTTCTTATAACAGTATCAAAGAACAAAAAAATGCTAAATTCTACTTGTTGCTTCCTCTTGGATCAACGCTTGTAGATAATAGTATTACTGTAACAGATATTAATGGTAATACTATTCCAACATCTAATACACCATCGCCAAGTTATCAAAATACTAATAGAACGTTAATAACAGTAACTATTAATAATTCTAACAGCAATACCAAAGTTCAAAACAATAAACTAGTATCTGGTTATACTATTAATTATCAAGTAGAATATCCGCACACATCTAATCGTGATTATGGAAATTTAGTTAAGAGTGATTTAGCATATTACAGCGAAAACACAATTACCGATGGTTATAGTAATGCTTCTAGTGCAAATTCAAATCTATTCTCTTCTGAATTAGTCAAAACTGCTTTAAGTAATCTTGTAACCAAAGAAGAGAGTTACTTATTCAAAAACAATTCAATAACACTAGACCCTGTTGCAACGTCTTTAGGAACACTTAAGAATCAAGTAAAAAATAGTACAGATTCTGAACATAAAGATAGTAGTAATGTAAAAATAGGAAATACTTACCAATATAAAATAGAATACTCTTACTCTGATCCTTTAACAGAAATGTCTAACTTAGTAATATATACATCTTTAGAAAACGCATATGGTAACAATAGTTATTGGCAAGGAACTTTGGCTAGTGTAGATACTTCAGCTCTTCAAGCATTAGGAATAAATTCAACAGTTTATTATTCAGAAACTAGCAATCTAGACCTATCTGTTG
>JAEEGL012371947.1_pt1 | contig 20512 bp, 11 predicted proteins | sample 9134231 | NCBI WGS metagenome assembly JAEEGL01 (sample SAMN16246548, study PRJNA631951) | gut metagenome | biome: gut microbiome; feature: rumen; material: fiber-attached | host: Bos | place: Iran: Karaj | collected 2018-10
ATATACAATAAAAATCAAATATAAAAAAACAATATTGAAAAATTTAAATTAATATAATTAATTAAATTTATTTATATATTCAACCCAATCATACTTCATTTCATCTTTTAAACCTTCTCTTTTTAATTTTTTACAATATTTATTTTCAGTACTATTCCAATTAAAAGGTATTAATCCATCATCATAAGTAGGTCCACTAATAATATAAATTTTCTTATATTTTTTTCCTTTAATTTCTTTAATAGAAGAAATTTTAGTATCATATGCCCCAACACAAGAACTATTTTTTTTTAAATCTTCTCTTGATGCAATAGTGTATGATGGTTCTTTTAGTGCAAATTCTTCTTTTAAATAATTATTATATCTCATCATTTTTTTCATTGATTCAATATCATTTATTTTATATTGATCTCTTCTAAAAATTTTTGCTCTTGGAGAATAATCATAATCAATATCAAATCTAGATGATGGTTTTTCTTTTAATATATTAGAAATATTTGCAATTTTTGTATTTTCTTTATCAAATGGTATATTATAACTTGGAAAATAACTTCTTTTTAAATATTCAGTTACATCATTTACAAAAGTATAATTTGGTAATGTTTCAATAATATAAAAACTATTTTCTCCTATTGTTTTATTTTCTAAATCAATTTTTTTTCCATCTAAAATCATAAACATATCATTATAAGTTCCAGATGAATATTTTGAAAAATGTTTTGTCCATTCTAATGAAGTTTCAGATAAAAAATTTGAAATAATTACTCTTTGCCAACATAAAAGAGAATTTGGATTAATATAATCATATAAAGTTTTATTAAAAAAAATATTTGTTGTTTCAATTACAATTAATTCTTGATTTGTAATATAAAAATCATCTAAAGAATTTAAAGTTGCTGGATAAGATGAAAATAAAACATTTTTGGATTTAATTAAAGGATGATTTAAATTAAAATTATATTCTTTGAAAATTCTAGTCATCATTGAATAAGAATGCCAAGTATTATGACCAAAAAAAATATCAGATAAATCTTCTTTTACTTTAAATAAAGCAGAACAATGTGATTTATTCAGTAAATAATTTTTTAATTCTTCTTTTGTCATTTGAGAATAATTTGGTGGATTAAATTTTTCATTTATTTCAATTAAATCTGCTTGATATTGCATCAAATAAAATCCTTCTTTATTAATTTTTTTATCTTTATCACATATTAAATTATATTCTTCATAAAGACTATTAAATTGAAGTAAAATTAAATGAGCTAAATAAAAATATATATCACTAGGATTATTGTTATATTGTTCATTAATAAAATTTTCTTGTTTTATTAAAAAATCCAATGATTTTTCGTTTAAATTATCAAAAGACATTACATTTTTATAATGATTATATATTCTATCTTTTGTAACAAATGCTTCAATTTTTCCTACACTTTGCATTTGAATTTCATCAGAAAAAATATTATTTGTTGTAATTGATAAAGTATCCCATCCTATTTCATTTAAAGAATTATTATAATATGCTGTTGCTATGTAAAGTTCTGTTTTTGAAAAATTTGATGTTTCTATAATGAATTCATTATTTGAAGTTATCCGAATTCTTGCTTCAAATTCAGTTTTTATATTTGGAATGATTATGAGAATGAAAAAAAAAATTTTTAAAAACATATTTTTTTCTTTTTGATTAATTTAAAATTAGAATAAACCTTTGAATATAAATGATTGTTATTTAAATATTTAGTTATTATTTTTTTAATTCAATTTATCAAGTATTAATAATAAATTAGTTTTTACAAATCAGAACAAAATATAAAATTATATTTTTTAAACATTAAAACAAATATGTATATCTTTATTTTTTTTCTATTTATTAAAACAATTTTTGGGATAGAAGAAATTATTGAAATTATTGAGTTAAAGACATACATCGTATTCGAGTCAGAAAAAAGTTTGTATAAATTTTCAAATTCATCAAATACTTTACTCCTGAATCACCAAACTGGATTGATAAAACAATTGCTTTTATATAATGGTGATAAAGAATATTTTACAACTATAACATCAAAAAATTATTCTTTTAATCTTACTGATTTAGAGAACTCCAATATTACATATTTCAAATTTTTCTTCAATGAAAAATCCGTTTATAAAAATGATAAATTTTTTATATATAATTACAATAAAAGTTATTATATTAGTAGTCCTTTTATAATACAATTTTGGAATCTTCAATATGGTGCCATTAATTTTATTGTTCCTGCTGAAAACTATAAATTATTTGAAATATCTTCAAATCAATATATTCAAGGTAATAAGCAATTAAAAATTTATAATCTAGATAATAAAATAGAAATATATAATACTATTCAGGAAGAAAATATTGTATATATATTAAATAGTACTTATCAAAAATCATTAATTATTATAAGTTGGGGTGAAGAGGATGAAGAATATGAAGAATATGAAGAATATGAAGAATATGAAGAATATGAAGAATATGCAGAATATAAAGGGGATGAACCTCCAACAATAACAATTTCAATAATAAGTTTTGAGAAATATTATTTTTCTGAATTAAAAGAAAATAAAGAATTACGCATTCCTATTCATAAAGAGAAAAGATTATTTTTTATTGATTTACAATCACCTGAAAATATTAATAAAACATCAATTATTGTAATATCATCAATGATATATACATTAAAGATGGAATGTTATTATATCAATTATAATAAAATAAGAGATAATTTTGATGAATTTAAAAAAAATTGTACAATGACAGAAGAGACAATAAAAGAACAAAAGTTGACAAATATAACAAGAGAAGTTGATAATGATGTAAATGGTATATTAATGGAATTTAACCCTTTAGATTTTGATTTAAATGAGGGATATGACATTATTATTGAATTATATCCTGAAGAAATTAATACAAATTGTTCTAAAATATTAAAACCTAAAAATCAAAGTTTTTTTATATATAATAATTCATATAAAGAAAATACAAAAAATTTAATAATTTATTCAAATCAAAGTAAAAATATAAAATTTGAGCCTAATTTATTTAATAATAAACCGCTCAATCCTTATATCCTTCCTATTGAATTATTTAAAACTTATTCATTTATTAGATTTACATTAATTGAAAATGAGACTGATAGCGAACTTATTTATTTTAAATTCACAGATAAAAAGATTAATATATATGATAATAGTATTTTTAATAATGAATCAATTGTATTATCACCTAAAGATATAACATATTATATTTTTACTTCAAATAATCCTTATAAAGAAATTGTTTATTTAGATATAGAATATGGAAATCTAAAGATTTATAGAAATAATATTTATAAATCAATTGAAGATATGTTTGATTCAAAGTTTACAATAATAAATGATTATTTTGAAATTAATGATAAAGAAGAAGTTTACAAAATTATTCCTGATGAATATACAAGATTCACATTTAAAAGTTTTATTATACAAAGCGAGAATCCAAAATTTAATTATAATAATTATTTATATTCTGCTTCATTTTTTATAAAAAAAGATATAAATCAATCTTTTGTAAATGACAAAATAGGAGAAATTAGTGAATATCAAATTCAATTATTTCCAAAAAATAATAATACAACAACAAAAATAATTATAAAAGGTGAAAAGATTATTGAATTAACAAATAATTCTCCATTATATAAAAACAAATCAAATTTAACAGGAAAAAATATAATAATCCAATCAAATGTTGACACTTTATTAACTTTTTATTTTCCTTCTAGTTGTATCTCAAAAAATATTACAAAAAATGATTTAAGTAGTAATAAATCAATAGTTTTTAAGTTTAAGAAAGAAAAAAAGAATCAATTTAAATTGTTAAAAATAAAAAATAATGAAAATAAATCAGTAAATTTTGGTTATTATTTATCGAATCAAGAAAATAATGATAATCTTTATTATTTCAATCAATCAAATTTAATTAATCTTAAGTATAATGAAAGATTTTTAATAGATTTAGATAATCCATCATTAAATGATAATAATTATATTTCAATTTATTCCAATAATCTATTAAATTATATGTATATTGATTTTAATTATACCATAACAAATTTGTATTCTCAAGAATTTATTCAATTTAACTCAAATTTACAATATAAAATCTTTGAATATGATTATCAATCAGATCAAATAGAATCAATAATTATGGATATAATATATCAAAATCAAAATAACTATTATGAATTTATAACAATTTTTATAGATAGATATAGAAAAAATATTTACAAATTTGTTAATGACATTAAATCAAATTTAAATATTATAAATGAAAATAAAAATGAGAAAAAAAATATTGTATATATAAATAATGTATCTGATTTTGGAAAAGGCAAATTTTATATTACATTCTTTCTAAATATAGATGATGAATTTGATGAAATAAAAAATATAGATTTAAAATTTAAATTTCAATTATATAACCCTCAAAAATATCATTTAATTAAAAATGAAACTTTTAAATTAGAGGTTGGTATAATTGAAAATATTACATTTCATTTTAAAGTCCCAGCAAAAAAATTTAATAAAAGTTATATAAATTATGATTGGTTGAATGACAAAAATAATGTAAAATGTAAAATTAATTTTATTATTAGTAGTAATGCTGATAATAAATATAAAGATGAATATGAAATTTCAAAGAGAGGTTATGAAAAATATGATTATAATAAAGACTATGAAATAACATTTCATTGTATAAATAATTCCACCAAAAAATATTCATTATTAAAATTATTAATTTATTTATCTGATGATTTAAGTATAAAAGAAATAAAAAATGATTATAAAAAAAATAGTTTTATAATAGTTTCACCAAATATTGTTTTTCTATTTAATAATATAACTGAGGAAGGAATTGGAGAAATTATTAAATATAATTTAACTCTGAGTAAAAAAAATATACAACCAAAAGTTTTATTTACTGAATCAATTGATTATGAAAATATAACAAATAGAACAGATTTAAGTGGTTTTGAAAAAATGGATATTTTAGATAATAATATATTTACTCTAATAAAACAAGAAAATAATTTTGTTATAATTGCAATTGAATTTGATAAATATAATTTTGAGCCTATGAATGAAATATTAACATACCAAAAAATATTTCAAACCACTGTTCCAGTTTTGGGTAATTATACAAGAGAATTTAATTTAAATAAAGATTATATAAAAGAATTTATTATTAATGAGGAATCATTTTTCTCAAATCATAATATCACAATATTAATTTATTCAACAAAAAACTCAACAATTTTTTTTGAAAATTTAGATTTTTATAATCGTAATATAAATATTTTTATCATATCTGAAAAAGATTTGAAACCAATTATTAGATTTAGAGTAAGTTCAGAAAAAGTTCAAAATTTTATATTTAAAATAATATATTTAAATGAAAATATAAGATATATTAATTCAAACATTAGAAAAAATGATTATATTTCCTTAAACACATATGATAAAGAAGAAAATGAAATTTATTATTTAGGCATTTATTCAGAGATTAACTCTTTCATTTATATCAATAATTTAACAGGTTCTTTTTCAATAAAATATAAAAATAATATTAATAATATAGATGATTTATTAAAATTTGACAATAAAACTGATAATTATCCATTTATAATTAATTCTAATATTGATTTGTTTAAATTTTCATGCTCAGACTTTTGTCAATTTGAGATTAGATATTTTAATAATCCAACAAAAGTAATCAATTTATCTGAAGGAATTCATATTCCTATTTATATAAAAAAAAATGAATCTCCTTCATTTAACCTGATCAATGAATTTAAAAATTCTATTGAATTTGAAATAGAATTAATTATAAATGAAAACAATAGAAATATTCGAATTACATTTGATAATAATGATATATTAGAATTGAATAATACTATTCAAAAACAAACAATAAAAAAAGAACATAGAAATTTAACTTTTCAAGGAGATAAAACATATGATTGTTTAGTTTTCATATCAAATCCACTTAATATAACTATAATAAATGAAACAAAAGACAGTTCAAAATTTTACAATTCATATTATGCTTTTATTATCAAAAAACCTAAATATTATTTTTCTTTTTCAAATATTAATATAAAATCTAATGAAAATGATAAGAATATTTATGAAATTTGTTATTTTAAAAGTTATGGGAAAAATGATGCAGTTTATAAAAAAGAATATTCTTGTCATAATGTTACTGATCAAAAACCATTTTTGAAGTCAATAGAGAGTGAAAATTATTCTTCAGAATTGGATACAGAAATCTCAAATTATCATTTTTATGTGTTTTATATTCAAAATTATACTAATCTTAATTATTCATATAATATATATGATTATAATACAAACCTCTATATATATCAACCAAATGAAATATTGATATCAAAAAACAATTTTGAAATTTATTTTATTAATATAACTAAAAATGATTTTTTTTTAGAGAAAAAAAACAAATTAACTATTTGTTTTAATGAAATTAATAAAGATGGAATTTTATATTTTTATAAAAATCGTTCATTGATTTCAATAAAAAAAAATTATTTTATTAATTATATTGAAAAAAAAAATTTAAATGAAACTAATAATAACATATTTCATTATGAAAATGATGATTTAACTAATAATTCTTTTTATTTGATTCTACAATCAGATTTATATGAAATAAAAAATACAATTGAAATTTATTATAATAATGCATTAATTAAAATAGAAGAAGATTGTTTTAGACATTTCAAATTTATGAATTCAACTAACTTTATATTTTCTGTTAAAAATGAAGAAAAAAAAAAATTATATTTACATATACAATGGGTAAATTTAAATTCTAATTCAAGTGTTGAAATAAAAAAAAAGAATATAAAATCTGAATTTAACTATCTCCTTAAAGACAATTCTATTATTTTTCAATTAGATACACAAATTGAATATTTAATTATATTTGATGAAAATATAATTAATAATAATGATAAAATTAGTTATTTAGATATAAGTTTTCATTTTTATAATAATCAAATTTTCAATTTGTCAGAACAAAACAGTTTTAATATTTCAATTATTTCTAAACAAATATTATATTTTTATATTGATATTTCAAGAATTTTAGAAAAAGAAACAATAGAATTTGTAATTAAAAAAAATGACAAAATTAAATATGGAAATCCGGAAGTAAAATTGTTTAATCATATAAAAATTGAGGATATGATACTTGATAATAATACAAATCATAATACAATTAATTTGATTGAGGAAGAAGAACAACAACTTATTTATTCATTTAATAAAAGTAACAAAAATGATATATCAGCATTAGTTACTTTTAATATTAATTCTGTTAATTATAGCCAAGAATTAAAAGGAGAGAATTTTATTATTGAGTTAATTTCTATGATATGTCGTTCTTTTACAAAATATTTTCATAAAAATGAAATAGGACATTATTATATAAATAGGAGTTCTTTTAAAGAAATCAATGAAATTACAATATATTCAAATAAATTAAATAAAATTAAATTTGAACCAAAAATACCTGAGAATCCTGAATATAAATCTTTTTATCTTATTCAAAAAGAAATGTTGGAAAAAATAAATACAAAAAAAATAAATATCATATTTGGAGATAATAGTGAAGAATTTCTTATAGAAGTTAATTATATAGATAAATCTTTAATTGATGTTTTACCGATTATTTTTAATGACACAAAAAAAAAAGTTAATTTAACAATTGAAAAAAAAAAAAATCCAAAATTGATAATTTTTTCTTTTAGAAATTTTTCTCAAGATGATATAATAATTTATATTGAAAAAAATGATGATATAAATATATATAGAAATGATTCAATTGATTGTTTTAATGAATTTATTAATTATTATCAACAATATCCTTATTCATATCCTGTTGAATCTAAAAAAGAATATGAAATTCTTATGTTTACTGGTCGGGAAAATGCAACTATTACAATTATATTTTATGATTATATAAAAGGAAATTTAGATATTATTAAATCTGGTATGACATTTCCATTATTAATAACAAAAAATACTACTTATAACATCCAATTCAATACAAATATCAGTACATTTTTTAGAATTAAATTAAAAAAAAATGGCATGGAGAATTTATATTTAAAAGTTTTATATAATGAAAAAAAATATGATTTATATGAGGATAAAACTATTATTTATGATAAATTGAACCCAAGCTGTGATAAAGTAACATTTAATCTTTTAAAAGGAAATGCCATTTTTATTTTTTTTTCTATATGTTATGAAGAGATAAAATTATATACTGTCAATAAAACTTTAAGACAATTTAATGATTACATTAATGTATTTTTTTATCCAAAAAATGATGATAGTGAATTTGGTATAATTTATTTGGAAAATGAAAAAAACGAATCAATAAATATTGAATATGAAGAAGTTGTTTCAAAAACTAATTTGATTTTTTCTTTAGATAATAAAACAAAAGTTACTATAAATAAAAACTTTAATTATATTTTTAAAAATCCTATAAATGATTTTAATTCAGAATATGATGAAGAAAAATTAATTATATTTTATATTCCAAATTATCAATTTATAAAATTTAATTTTAATTTGTATAAAACAAAAAATCTTTTTAATTATGAAAAAATATTTTTGAATGATACATTTAATTATACAGAAATTTTTTGTTATCAGAATAATATGGAAAAAAAAATTAATTTAATTTTAAATGAAAATATAAAAAAACCTGTAACATTATATATTTTTAATAATATATCAAATATATCTTTCACAGGAAATAAATTCAATAATTATATAACAACAAAAATTTTTTTGAATAATGACTCAATTTTTTATTATAAAATTAATGATAAAAATTTATATTTTATTTTTTATATTGAAAAATTAATTCCATTATCTTTTAATTTTATTGATATAGAAAATATATTTAATCTTAGTTTAAAAAAAACTCATCAATTTGAATTGTATACAAATGGACAGAAAAAACAACAATTTAGATTTCTTTATTATTCAAATCAAGGTAATGAATTTATAAATTTTCAATCGAAAATTTTTAATGAAAAAATAAAAGGACAATTAGAATATAATTGTTCAAATCTAAATTTATCTAATCATTCAGTTTTAGGAAGTGAACTATTATTCTTTTTTGACTATATGAGTGAGGAGATATATACTATTACATACACAATTCAAAATGAAAAACATTTAAAAAAAGAAAAGATATATATACTTTTTTTTGCTTCAGATTATAAAAATATTTTATCATTTGATAAAAAAGATACTTTTTTATTTCCTATTTTAGTTAAACAACAATATTATTTTATTCAAAACTTATATTCTATATTGAATAATGAAACAATTACATATAAATTCATAAATTGTAGAAATATTAAAATAAGCATTTTTACTAAATTAAGTAATGAAAATCTTAATGATTCTTCAAATATTACAGATTATATTTTTGAAAAAAAGAAAGAGAGTTATTACAAAGAAAATGTATTATCATATAAAGTATCTAAAAAAGAAAGTTATCAATTTTTAATATTAAAAATTGATTTTAATCCAATTAATATTACATTTGAAAACAATATTAATGCTATAAAAGATATTTCACTTACATATATTTATTCCAATCAAACAATTAAAATGAACTGTGAAGAAAAAAGACATTTTAAATTTTTTTTACAGTCATCAAATTATATTATAATAAATACAAAGGATTTTGGTGCATTATCAATTTTATCAAAAAATGATTATCCAGTAGAAAAAAATTTATTTATAATAGATGAAAAAATGAATGGAACAGAATTTGTATCATATCATAATATGGATGATTATTATTTAAATGTTACATATATATCTACTAATAAAAAAATTCATGTTTTAAATCGTAAGGAAATTATTAATTTTTCATATAGAATATTAATTCAGAATTGTTCAATAGATAATTATTATTTTGGGAATTTTAATAAAAAAAAGACTTATCTTTATATTGAAGTTTTATATGGAAATGTAACTATTAAAATGAAAAATATAACAGAATTAGAGGATTTAGATGATTTTTTTAATTTTGAAAATCAAAGTGAAATCTATCAAAAACCAATTATTAATACTAATAATATTAATTTTTTTAAATTTGAATGTACCAATACAACTTTATTATATATTAAATATTATCCCTATAATGAATTTATTCAAAGAAATATTGTAATTCAATATGGAAATGAATTTGGTTGGTTATTAAAAAATGATTTTGAGCAAAATTTCTATTTTAGGATAGATAATTCTTCTGAAATTTATCAAAATGAATTTTATTTTGAATTTGAATCAATAAAAATTTCAAAAGAATATAATGTTAATTTTGAGTTTAATAATCATTCAAAAGTACTTAGTAACAATGATATAAATTTTTATAGGGATAAATCTGACAAAATTGAATCAAATATTTTAAAATTGTTTACAGAAACTTTTGAAAGTTTCGTTATATTCAAGATTGGATTAAACAGTTCATCATATAAAACAGTTAATTATGGCGATAAATGTAAATTAACAAAAGAAAATAAATATGTAATATTCTTTTATCCGGAAGAAAATAATACAATAAATATTACAATTTTTTTGAATAGTACACAATCATCAGGTAAAATTTGTTTAAATGAAGGTTATAGTGATGATGGTTATGTTAGTTTTATGCCCACAGAATGTTTTGAAATGAAAATAAAAGAAAAGAAAAATTTTAGTACCTATAATCCTTATAAAAATAATGAAAAAAGCTATAAAATAAAAAACAGTAAATTTTATTCAGTTTTTTATTTTGAAAAACCAGAAATTTTTGAAGTTGAATTTTCATTTCGAGAAAGAAATATCAGTTCTCCTACTGATATTATTGTTTATGTTTTAATTATTATTATAATTGTTTTAATTCTACTACTTATCTTTTTTATTGTTTTATATTTTAAAAAAAAAAAATCAAATAGTGATGATATTCATATTAGTCTTATTTCTGAATTGATTGAAGATAAAGTTATTAATTATGTTGAAGATAATTTAGAAGATAAAGATTGGTAAATAAATTAAATTAATTAAAACAATTTAAATTCTATTATTCCAAATTTATATTTTAATTTTCAATTTTTTTTTAAAATTAAAATATATGGTAAATATTAAATCTTTGAATTACCATAAAGAAAGTAATTTAAAATTTTTCAAACTAAAATATAAAACGCTGTTTTGGAGATAAATCAATTCAAAGATATGACAAAATATTTAAAATTATTCAATCAATTGAAAATATACATGATGATTGGATTAATTATATAGTTATAAAAGATAAGAAAAATATTGTTATTTGTTGAGATGAGAAAAATATAAAAAAGGGATTAAAATGGAAAATAAATTTAAAATATATAAAATAATAATTAATGCACATAATAATATAATAAGGAAAGCAATTTATTATAATAAAATTTTAATCTCTTGTTCTGATGATGAAATAAAAAAGGGTAAAAAAATTATACAAAAATATGAATATAATAACAATTATAAAAGATAATAAAAGAATATCTTCATTTTTATTATTATGTAATACAAAATATTTTAATTTGGGAGAAAAAATGGAATTAAGATTTATAATTCCCTAAATTATATTTGCTCTTTTAATAAAAAAATTTATTTATATTAGAATAATTTAAATATACTAATTATGATAAATTATTTATTGGAACTGGATTTAAATATAAACTGTATATATATCAATTATTAAAAAAACTAACTATTATGAGATTAATAATTGATTTAGGTCAATGTGTATTATTCTTATTCACAAAAACAATATTTTTAGTTTGTAGAGGAAGTGAAAATATTACTTATCCATTTCATAATAAAATCTAAAATTTTTAATTATTAATAATTATCATATCTATGGTATTAATGAAATATTAAAATTAAATAATCATTTAATATTACTTGTGATAAAGTAATTAAAGTTTGGCAGTGAAATGAATTGAATTATTATATAAGATTGTATTAATATTTTTATGAATAAATTTCAAAATAATTATTTTATTTTTCAAATAATAAATATAAAATATTAAAATTAAAAAATTAAAAATGTCATTAGAAAAAGAAAAAAATAATATAACAGAAGAAAATCAAAAGAAAAATGAAACTCCAAAAATCAATTTATCATTAGATACAATTAATTTTTTAGACACAAAAAAAAAAATAACTAGTCCGCGTTCAGTAAAAGCAATAAAAGCTTTAGGATATGATTTGGATAAATTGTATTTTATTTCTTTTGAAAATTATATTAAAAAACATCCAGAATTACAAAAAATAAATAAAGAATTTCAAGAAAAAAGATATAATCAATTTGAACAAAAAAGAATTAAAAGAATAAATCAAGCAAAAAATAAAAGAGAAGAAATAATAGAAGATGAAAAAAATAAAAAAATGTTAAAATCAAAATCATCTTCTCATTTTAATATATCAATAGAAAATTCAATTGATTCAATTTTAAAAAATGAAAGAGAAAAGTTAAATTTTTTAAAAAATCAACAAATTAATGAAATGATAAATTTAATTGAATTTGAATTTAAAGTTAGAGAAATGAAAAAAAAAAATGAAGAAAAAATGAAATTACAAGAAAAAAAAGAAGAAGATAAATTAAAATTTAGATTAAAAAGATTAAAAGAAAAAGAAAAAGAACAAAAAATAATTGAAAAGAAAAAAAATGAAAAATTAAAATTAGAAAATGAAGAAATTGAAAAAAAATATAAAGAAAGAGAAGAAGAAGATAAAAAAAATTTATTAGAAGAAATGAAAAGAAAAGATGAATTAGAAAAGGAAAAGCAAAAAAAAATTTATGAACAAAAATTAAAAGGAGAAGAATTTCAAAAGAAAATTCAAAAAATTACTCAAGAACAAAAAATAAAATTAGAAGAAATACAAAAAGAAATAAAATTAAAAGAAGAAATACAAAAAAAAAATTTAGAAGATATGAAAAAAGAAAAATTTTTGCAAGGTTTAGAAAAGAAAAAAAAAGATCAAGAAAAAATACAAAAAATTCTTTTAAGATATGATAATCAACAAACAGAAAAAGAAAATGATTATCTTAAAAAACAAGAATTAATTGCAGAGAAGAAAAAAAAAATAGAAGAAAATTTAAATAAAGAAATTTTATTAAGAAAAAAAAATTTAGAAGAAAAAGAAAAAAAGTGTTTGGAAATAAGATTAAGAAATGAAAAAATATATGAAGAAAATAGATTAAAAATAATTGAAAAATTAAATACTTTTGAGGAAAAAAAGAGAAGATTCAAAGAAGATAATTATAAAAATTCTTTGGAAAAAATGTTGGAATTAAATTTTAAAAAAGAAGATATTGAAGATAATATAAAAGAAAAAGAAAGAGCTTTTGAATATGCAAAAAAACAACAAATACAATTAATTGAAGAAAAAAATAGAAAAATTCATAATATACAATTAAAAAAATTAAAATTATATGAAATAAGGAAAAAAATGAATATTGATATGGAAAAAAAAAGGAATGTTTAATATTGAAATTTAATAAATTAATGTGTAATAAAAAAAATAAAAGTAAAGATGAACTTATTAATGAATTATTAAATGATGAAAATTATAAAACTCTTAGAGAGATTCATTCAAATAAATCAAATTCAATGCCAAATATATTTGAAAATAATATTAAAAAAAAAGTAGAAAAGAAAAAAATATTTAGTAATGAAATAAGTAGAAATGAAATAATTGAAGGAAATGGAGATTTTGATTTTGTAACAAATTTAGTATCAGGTAATATAAAAAATAACTTTAACTATTCTAATAATATTGGCTCATTAGAAAATGAAAAGAATGACGAAGTTAATTATTGTGAAAATATAGAAAAAAAAGAGAATATTATTGAATAAAATAGATAAAACTTAAATATACTTTAAATGTTATTATTAGTGTAAAATTGAAATATTTTAATTAAATAATTATAATTTAAAAAGAAAAAAACTATTAAAAATCTTATAAATTAGTATTTATTTCATATAATATTTAATTTTTTATTTAATTTTTACTTTTTTATAATTAATATAATTAGAAAAACTAAAAAAAGATTGTTTAAAACATTCCATATTAATAAATTTTTCTAAACATTTAAAAATATTTCTTTATAAAACCTCATTAATCAATTTTTAAAAAATTATTTTTTATTCTTATTTATTTTATTAAATAAAAAAATAGAAATTTAATTAAATATAAAAATGGAACCAGCAAATTCAGATGATATGGAACAATTTAAAAAGGAACAAAAAGAATTTGAAGTGTTTGTAAAAGAAATTGAACAAAAAAAAGCAGACTTTGAGAAAAAGAAATTAGATATTATCCAAACAAATGAAGATATTAAAAAGAAATTAGATAAAATTAAAAAGAGAAGTGAAGAAATTAAAAATCAAACTGGTGAAAGTGGAAAATAAATAATTTAATATAATCATATTAAATAATATTAAAAGTTTTTTTATTCCAAAAACTTTATTATAAAATGTTATAATTATTTTAGTTTTTTATTTTTTTATATCAATAATACATGAATATAGAAATATTAAAAAAAATATTTTTCTTTAATATAATATTTATTATTATTTTTGCATATTTATTAAAAATCTTTTTTTAATCAAATAATCATTTTCAAATTGATTAAATAAAAATAATATATATTTCAATATAAATTAAAATAAATATACGAAATTTAATAAATAAAAAACAAAACATTTATATATTTTTTAAATAATTTAATATTATTTAAAAATGATTCATTTAATGCTCTTAGTAAATCGTCAAGGGAAAATTCGTTTAATGAAATGGTATGATTCATATTTAGTATCAGAAAGACAAAAATACATAAAAGAATTAAGTGTAATGGTAATAGGTCGTTCAGCAAGATTAAGTAATGTAATAGAATGGAATAATTATAAAATAATATATAAAAGATTTGCTTCTTTATATTTTATAACTTTATGTGATAAAGAAGAAAATGAATTAATTATTTTAGAATTACTTCAACATTTTGTTGAATGTTTAGATAGATATTTTGGTAATGTTTGTGAATTAGATATTATATTTAATTTTCATAAAGCATATTATATAATTGAAGAAATTTTATCTGGAGGAAATATTCAAGAAAGTGATAGAAAGGAAATATATAGAATTTTAAGTGAACAAGATGCTAAACTTAATGAAGAAAAAGAAGAAGATTATCAAAATAATTAAAATAAAATATTAAAATGTTATTTTTGTTTATTATAGAAATAATTTTAAATAAAGCAAATATTAAATTCATGATTAATATTTAAAATACTAAATAATATTTAACAAAATAAAATAATAATAAAAAAAATAAATTGTTATAACATTAGTAGAAAATTAATAATTTAGCTATATATATTAGAACCTAACTCATTTTTTATTTATAAGGCCCAAAATTTATAAATTGTCTTATCATTAATCAAAATTCATTTATATACATAAATTTCTATTAATAATTTTTTGAATAACTTATAATATTTTATTAAGTATAGAAATTTTTTTTTGAATAAAAAAAATTAAAATACTATACATTCAACACATGAATGAGTACTTCTAAATTCACTTTCAATTTCACTTTTTTTAACGTTTACTCTTTTTTTTTCTTTTAATAAATTATCATATATTTCTTTTGAAGTCATATTATTTCTTGAATTAAATTGTTTCAAATTTTCAACTTTTATTATTTCAATTTGTGGATTAAATGACACTTTTCTTTTAACTCTAACATTATTATTTAATGTTACTAATGAATTATCTAATGGAGAAATATAACTTATATTTGTATCAAGAGAACCCATTGTCCTTAAAGATTCACAATTTTTAAAATAATCGTTTTTGATATCCATTTATTTTTAAGATAATAATAAAATTTCCTTTTTTATTACCAAAATATTTTTTAAAAAAAATCCAATTTAATACATAATTAATAAAATAATGAATAACTTAATATCGATCTTATAATGTTTAAAAACATCTTAAAAATAATATAAATATTTTTATAATAAAAAAAATATTTTATATTTTTATTATTTATTTTAAAATAATATGATAGATGAAAAAATAAAAAATTCTGATTATTCAATAGATTCTTTAGAAAATGTAAATGAATTACCAAAAAACAAAAAAAGAAAAAATTCAGAAACTGAATTAATGATACAAAAACAAGGAAAAGGAAATGAAATTAATGAAAAACAAAAGTCAAAAATAATATCTTTTTATAATGATAATATATTAAAATTTCGTTTAAAAGAAAGATTAAAAAATATATTTACTTTAGGTAAATTAGGGAACATATTAACATTATATCCTGATGAAAATGATAATCCAAAAATTTTTATAGGACCAAATTTTGTAGTATATATAATAATGAATATTTTAATTTCTTTCATTTTTTTTTCTTATTTGTATTATTTCTATAATTTATTGAAAAGGAATAATATTATAATTGGATTTATTATTTATATTTTTTGGATTTTTATTTATTTAACATTATTTTTATTTAATCCTGGTTATCCAAAAATTTCAATTGAAACTTTAAAAGGAAATAAAGATATGAAATATTGTAATAAATGTGAAATTTTTTTTAATCCAAAAAAAAAAGTTAAACATTGTAGTAAATGTGATATTTGTATAGAAGGATATTATTGCCATTCAGTTTTTATAGGAAAATGTATAGGAAAAGGAAATTTATGTTTTTATGTACTTTTTATTTTAGTTAATCTAATTTTTGTTTTGTATTTAATTTTTTATTTTTGGTTAATTAATTTTAATTAATCTCTATTTATATATAAAATAATAATTAATTATCATTAATAATTTCAAAATAATAAAAATAAATTATTGTTATATATTAGAATAATTTAAGTTAAATAATAAAATTTAAGGTTTTTATTTATGAAATGTATTTAAAATTTATCTTCTAATTGAGTTCCTGCATTAAATATTTCTTTATAAAAATAATTTGATGAAAGGTATTTCTTTTTTTTATAATATCTATATATAAAAATGATTAAAATTAGAATTATTAAAATGATAATTATTATTCCAAAGCCACCTTTATTATTATCTGATTCTTTTTGATTAATATTTTCTTCTTTTTTTGGATTGACTGGATTATCCTGCTTTTTTTCTTCTTGTTTTTTTCTTTCTTCTTCTTTTCTTTTTTCTTCTTGTTTTTTTCTTTCTTCTTCATCTTTTCTTTTTTCTTCTTGTTTTTTTCTTTCTTCTTCTTCTTTTCTTTTTTCTTCTTGTTTTTTTCTTTCTTCTTCTTCTTTTCTTTTTTCTTCTTGTTTTTTTCTTTCTTCTTCTTCTTTTCTTTTTTCTTCTTCTTCTTTATCATTTAATTTAATAATTTTTCCTTTAGAGTTATACATTCCAACTTGATTATCATCAATATTAAATATCATAGAATATTTTTTCATTATATGACTTCCAAGAATAAATTCATTAATTCCATCTTTAGCATAAAAAATAAATTCATATTCTTTATCTTCTTCATCATAAATAAATAAATCTTCTTTACTTATATATAATCCAAAATCATCATTAATAACTAATGTTAAATCACTTAATTCATTATATTTATTTTCTAAGCATGTAAAAGTAAAAATATTGTTTTTAATTCCAAAATTACAATTTCCTTCATTAATTAATTTATTAAAATAAATTTGTTCTAATTTTAAAATATATATAATAGGAAAAAACGTTTTTATTTGTTTAAAATCAAATTTAATTTTATTATTATTTTCATCAGTAAAATTTATAATTTGATCATTTACAATATTTTTTCCTAATAATAAACCTTTAATTTTACAATACCAATGTCCGAAATTATTATTGAAATTTGTATCAATTTTACATAAACCATAATTTTTTTTATCAGTAATTTCATTTGTTGTTTTTCCTAATAATAGAAAACCATTATTTGATTGATCAAAATATATAGAAAAGACTTTTTTATCAATTTGATTATTTTGTTTTAAATTATATAAAATAGAATAACTTTTTGCTTCATTTGAATAGGGATAACCTAAACTAAAATATCCTTCAATATTTTTATCATATATTCCATATGTTGAAATTACTGAAATTAAATTGAAATTATTTAAATTATATTTTGAAATTGTACATGATGTTGATATATAATTCCCATTTATTTTTTTATCATTTTCATATTGAAGTGATACATTTGAATTAATTATTTTTACATCTGAAGATTTATCATTTATCACTTTTTTGAAATTGATTGTACTTTCAGAACTTGGGACCCAAGTATACAGAGTGTCTATATCTAAATACATATTAAAAATTTTATTTTCTTTAGTTAAACATACTTCTATTAATAATTGATTTTTATTGTCTTCTTTTAGAGGAATAAGAGGAATATCTGATTTAAATAATGGAAATAGGAATATTAAAATTATATGAGATATTATCATATTTTGTAAAATTTAAGATTAATTTATAATAAGTATTAATGTTTTATTATTTTTTTAATATTTATTTTAATTAAATTAGGAATTTTGATAAAAATAATTTTTTTATTTTTTTTTTGGAAGGAATTAAATAATTTAAAGAAATTATTGTTAATTTACATTAAAATATTTATTTGGAATTGATAATTTCTTTATATTATTTAAATTATTTTTTAAAAATAAATATATTTATTTACTATAAATATTTTTATATTGATTATGATGAATAAATACTGTTTTCTTTTCTCTGATGTAAGATAAAAATGATATTTTTAATTTCAACTTAATTATTAATTTTATTTTTAGAGTAACTTAATATATATTCAGCATTTTCAAATATTAAATTATTCATTAAAATAATATTCATATTTGATTTATAATAGAAAAAATTATTATCAGAGATACCAAAATTTGAAGTATTAAGAACACCTAAATCTCATCTTTGTAAAGTTGAACTTATAGTTTGTAAAGTTTTCAAACAATATGAATATATATAAAAATTATTATTTTATTTAAATATTTTTTGAAATAGTTAAAAATAAAATTTTGTTTGAATAAATGTAAATATTTTTGGGTAAATATGGTTAACTGATGGTTTTTAATCTAATCTGAAGAATAAAATTATCATTAATAAATCTAAAAAAATAGATATATAATTCTTCAATAATAAAAATATTAGAACCCCGAATATATTTCAAAACTTTTTAAATTGACTTTCTCATTTATTTTTTTTAATGGTTCATAGATATTATAATATTCTTTTTTTTCATTATTAAATTTATAAAACATAATCTCTTTTTTTATTTATATTCACCGATACCATCAATCCAGATAATTCTTTCATCTAATGAATTGTATTATCATTTCTAATATCAATTTTAATTTCTTGAAATTGTTTTTTGTTTTCATAATAATAGAGTAAAAAAGATTTATCAGAAGCAATTTCTAATAATTTTAATTTTTAAATTTCAAAATACAATTTAATCTCTTTATCATATTCCAATAAATTTTTGGTTTTTCATCATCAAAGGGATAATTATTATCAAAATATAAAATTTCTTTACTGGATTTTTGATTATAATATATTTTTCCATTATCTAAAGAAATATAAATTAGAATTCAAATATTTCAAATTTAGTTTTTAAATTATAAGCAGGATTTTCTGATATTTTAAGATAACTTTTTAAATCATCATTTTTGTTTGAAGATAATAAAATAATATCAATAACTCTTTTAAAACTCAGTATAATAATAGTTTTATTATTTTTTTTATATAAATCATTTAAAAGTTTTTAACTTGGTGTTTTTGCTCTCAAAATAATTCATATTACAAATAAATTGAAAAACAAAGATTATTCTATTATATTCATAAATTAAATAAACTAATTCTCCTAAATAATAAAATTGACAATTTGAAAAAGTAGTTTTATTAAAATATGATGTTAATTCATTTAATTCTCTTTCATTTACAAATTTCATATATCCAATTAAATATCCTTGATAAGTTTACTCGATATTGAATAACAGAATTTAATAGATTATAGATTTAGTTATATGATATATTATATATTTTAATATAATCTTCAAATTTCTTTGTATAATGATTTTGATGTTATATACATTTTATACAATAATTTTTACCACATGTGAAACAAAAAGAATAAAAATTTAAATTATGTTCTTTACAATATAGAAAAACTTTATTTAATGAATAGAAAATTAAATTTTCTTTTTTTTCTTTTTCTTCATTAATTGTATTATAAAATTTATAACTATCATCACATAAAAATTGAAAAATATATTTTTAAAATAGCAAACTACTTTTTTTTCTTTATGATTATGACAATAAACTTCTTTTATTGGATTTGATAAATAATAAT
>JAEEGL014559075.1_pt1 | contig 20512 bp, 16 predicted proteins | sample 9134231 | NCBI WGS metagenome assembly JAEEGL01 (sample SAMN16246548, study PRJNA631951) | gut metagenome | biome: gut microbiome; feature: rumen; material: fiber-attached | host: Bos | place: Iran: Karaj | collected 2018-10
GAAGGCCCGGTCCTTCAGAGACTGCATCTGAGAGACCTCATCCGTTCCATAAAGGCCGCCGGTTTCAATACTGTATTTTTCCAGGTGATATCGAATGCCGATGCGCTCTACCCTTCAGCCACGCTTCCCTGGAGCAGGGTCCTGTGCGGCACGGAAGGGGTGTATCCAGGCTTCGATCCTCTGGATGAAGCGGTCAAGGCCTGCCGCAAAGAGGGCCTGGAGATACACGCCTGGCTGAATCCTCTGCGTATCGGGCCGTCTTCTGACAAGCGCTCCTACGGGCACCCGGCGACCCTCCACAAGGACTGGGTCATGGAATACAAAGGCAACCTGTACTGGAATCCGGGAGTTCCTGCAATGCGGAGCTGGCTCGCTTCGGTAGCCGACGAACTGGTAAGGAAATACGACATAGACGGTGTCCACATCGACGATTATTTCTATCCGTACGGTTTCAGGGAGGATACTGACAATGCCTCAGTGGACGCTGCGGCCTACAAGGCGTACGGCAATGGCTTGCCGAGGGATGAATGGCGGACTGCGAACATCGACGCCCTCGTGAGGGAACTTTCCGACGCTGTCCATTCAGCCCGCCCGTCGGCACTTTTCGGCGTTTCTCCCGCCGGCAGGATAGTCAATACTGTCCGCCTCTACGCGGACCCCGGACACTGGGCCGCAGAGGGTACGGTGGACTACCTGGCCCCCCAGATATACTGGGATATCAACCGGACCGACGATGCGGCTTTCCCGAAAGCCCTGTCGGACTTTGCCGCCGCTACGGCCGACGTGCCGCTTGTCCCGGGCATTGCGGCCTATAAATTCTACTCCCAGGCCGAGAAGGATGCCGGATTTTTCACCTCCATGAAAGTATTCTCCGACGAGGTCTCCATCGTAAGGGGCAATCCGCGCTGCGTAGGAACCGCGTGGTTCCGTGCCGAGCACGTTCTCCAGCCGTCCTTCAAAGATTGGATGGCCGGGGGAATCTTTGCCCCGAAGGTCCTGACGCCTTCACTCGGCAGGCTGGGCCTGACGCTGGAACCCGTTCATCTTGAACAGCTTCCGGACAAGAGCCTGTCATGGACGGCGTCGGAAGGAGCGACTGATTATGTCCTAATGGCACTCAGTCTCGAGGACTACGGCCTATGGAAAGGCGAGATCATATACGAAGGACCGGACCTCAGGTTCTCGCCTGGCCCCGGTCCTTGCCGTTATGTCGTGGTGGCCCGCTGCGGGGCCGCCCGTTCAGGTGTTTCCAATATCGTGGGGCGCTGATTATTTCTTCCCGCCATATATTTTAAGCAGTTCGAAGAACGAAGGTGCATCCAGGAGGATGTAGTTCGGCTTCTCTTCCTGCGCCGTCTCGACGACTGTCTTGTACCACGAAGGGGTGGCGAGGACCACGCGGCACCAGTGGAACCTCTGGCCGGTGGCTGTCCTTTCGGTATGGATCTGGGTCACCAGTTTCTTTCCGGCTTCGACGGGGTCGTCTCCGCGGCCGAGTCCGAGGTGGCGGGACTGCTTCAGGACAGGCATTCCGTTATGCAGTTTCAGAACGGAGCTCGTCTTGTGCTCTACGATGCCGTTGGGGCTGAATTCCGAATATGCGTCCAGGTTTGCGCTATTCATTTCGTCGGAGAAACCATCTATGACAAAGCCGGTTACCGTCATTCCCCACTGATTGTAGAATTTCTTGCACCAGTTCTTCCAGGCATTGATTCCGGAAGGCAGGCCGGAAGCCCTGGGCGTCTGGAGCTCTCCGGGGTTGAGGTATCCGGCGCCGTTGTCGGCCGCTACGAAATAGTCGTTTGCTGTCGCGGTGGAATAGAAGTAATGCATGACCTGCGGCGAACGGAGGCAGAGAGCCGGTCCGATGGCCCACATCAGCGGAACGCTGCCTCTTGCCGGGTCGTCCCAGATATACCATGAAGTCTGGTAAATCCATGAAGAGGCGTCATAGTCGCCGACATAGAAAATATAATACTCCCTCTGGTCGTCCAGATTCACGCTTCCGTCCTCTTTCAGGAGGCCGCGCTCCTTGAGACTCTCACGAGTGACCCATTCCTGGGGGTATTTGTCTTTGAGAGGGAAGTGCTGCCAGAAAGAGGCGTTCGCCAGGGCGCCGTATGCGATGGCGTCAGCGTCCATGCAGGCGTTGTACTGGCTGATTACGCGGGTGTATTCCCATTCGGTATCGGTGTCCTTGTGGGAACCGCCGTCGCGGGTGGTGTATTTGTGGGCCCAGGACGGAAAACCGCCGATATAGCATATCTGGTTGGGCGAACGGCCTTCGTAAGCGGCGAGGAGAAGGTCCTTCATCGTCTTGAGGTCGGTGCCGCCTTTCTGGGTCTTCTCATCGGTCGCAGGCTCGTCTCCCCAAGGGGAAAGGTCCAGGAAGAAAGCCTTCTTGCTCACGAAGAAATCGTGATTCGTCAGGCAGTGATGGTCACCCTTGGCCTTGTTCGAGCAAGTCAGCCAGTATTGGTCGATGTAGTATCCTCCCCAGGCCGTATTGCATTTTCCGGGCTTGATGTAATTGTCTATGAACCAGTAATAAGGGTCGCATTTCTTGGATCCGGTGGACTGCCTCTGAGTATCGGGGATGGTGCCGCTTCCGGTAAACTTGGAGGTTCCGTCCTCGTTTATCAGCCACACTTTGGCGGGCAGTTTACCACTCTTTACAAGCTTGGTATAGAGGCTGTTGGCATCAGTGTTATAACGGATGGCGATCAAGTTCTCGATACCGGCGACGGCTGAAGCCACACAGCTTGTCGAGGCCACGTTGGGGTCATAAACCACAGCGCCTTTGACCCTGTCCTTGTAAGCCTCGATGACTTCGAGGGGGGTGCTGTAATTCTTGACGCTGACCTTGGACAGCCATTCTCCGGAGGCGGAATACTTGTTCCACCAGTATTTGTCGACGTCGTAGCCGCTTTCCTTTACATAGTCGAAATAGAGGGTGGCCGTGTTGCGGTTGACGATACCCTGCAGCGTAGCAAGGGCGTGCAGTTCATCCCAGCAGTCTTTGGCCGATGCCCACGTTTTGGTCAGGTCTATCCTTCCCACTTCGTTGGCGAGAGCCGGAGCCGAAGGGTTGAAGTCCGGGTCTTTGGCCTGGTTGTATTTTCCTTCAGTCTCCTTGTCATCAGGTTTCCCGTCAGGGTCCTTGTTGCATGAAACTGCCATTATTGACAGTGTGCACAGAAGAGCAATGAAAATTTTCTTCATAAGTGTTATCTAAAATATATGGTTATTGTCGTTTTGCGCCTGGGAATCAGATATCCCTTCTCAGCCTTGCCTTCGGGATGTCAAGCTGCGCCCGGTATTTGGCAATCGTGCGGCGGGCTACCTTGTATCCCTTCTCTGCGAGGGCGTCTGCGAGTTCATCGTCGGTCAGCGGGTTCCGCTTGTCTTCGCCGTCGACGCATTCGCGGAGCACTTTCTTGATTTCCCTTGTGGAAACCTCTTCACCATCCTGGTTTTCAAGTCCTTCCGAGAAGAAATACTTGAGCGGGAATATGCCGAAATGGGTTTCAATCCATTTGCTGTTGACAACTCTGGAGATAGTCGAAATGTCGAATCCGGTTATCTCGGCGATATCTTTCAGGACCATGGGACGAAGGTTCGAATCGTCTCCGTCTATGAAGAAATCCCTCTGGTAGGCAATGATGGCCCTCATGGTGCTTTCGAGGGTGTTCTGCCTCTGCTTGAGGGCTTCGATGAACCATTTGGCCGAATCCAGCTTCTGCTTGACGAAAGAGGCGGCCTCTTTCTGGGACTTTTCGTTGCTGTACCGGGAGTTTTCGAGAATGTCGGCGTATTTGCGGTTGACCCTGAGCTCCGGTATGGAGAATCGGGGCATCGACATAATAAGCTCTCCATTCTCGTAATCCAGCTGGAAATCAGGGACGATCTGCTGGGCCTGGTCGTTGTACGAATCGTCGATTTCGCCGCCAGGCGAAGGGTTCAGCTTCTGTATCTCGCGGATGGCGTCCTTCATCGTGTCTTCATCGAGGTGGAGCCTTGCCATAATCTTGCGGAAATGCCTTGAGGATAGGTCATCGAAGTGATTCTCAAGTATTTCCATGGCATTGTCGACTGACGGAGAAGGCTTTTTCTCGCGGAGTTGGAGGATGAGGCATTCCCTGAGATTCCTCGCCCCGACCCCGGACGGCTCGAAATCCTGGATTACCTTCAGCATCTTCTCGACTTCGGCTGAGTCGGTCTCTATATTGGCACGGAATGCCAGGTCGTCCACGATGGACTCGAGGTCCCTGCGGAGGTATCCGTCGTCGTCCAGGCTGCCGATGATGAAATTCGCAATCTGGTACTGGCGTTCCGAAAGGTTGCGGAATCCGAGCTGCTCCCTGAGGCTCTGGGTGAAACTCTGTTTGACCGAGAAGGTATTGTACTCGGGTTTTTCGTCCTTGCCGCGGTTGTTTACATGGAGATTGTATGAAGGGATGGACTCGTCGTCGGAATAGGAAGAATAGGCCTCTTCGGCGCTTCCTCCGCTGTTTTCTCGGTCCTCCAGTTCGGATATGGACACGTCCTTCTCTTCTCCTGACGAAGAACTGTCGTCCAGGACGGGGTTGTTGTTCAGCTCCTCCCTGACGCGCATTTCAAGCTCTTGGACAGGCAGTTCAATCAGCTTTATCGTCTGTATCTGCAGAGGAGAAAGCTTTTGGATCTGCTTCTGTTCCAGTCCTTGTTTGATAGCTGCCATACGATTCTAGTATCTCCCTGAGCCTACGGGCGGATATTCGATGTTGTCCTTGATGATGAATGCGGCAGGGTATTTGGCTTTCAGCTCGTTGAACAGGCTCAGGGCCTCGTCCCTCGTGCGGAAGTCCCCGACGGTGACCTTGAAATTGGGGCTCTCGAAAGTCCTGTAGACCCCGAGTCCCGGATATGCCGCCGAAATCTGGTTGGCTATGCTCTCGCTGCGGGCGCGGGAACTCTGGTCATTGTCGTAATATACCCTGATGCGGAATCCCGACAGGGGCCTGGCCGCATTGGCGCGGATGTATGATTCGAAGGCGTTCTTCAAGGTACTGCTCTGGAATACCTGGGCTTTCCCGTTCCCGCCGGAACGGATGAGATTGAAGACATTCTTCCCGAGCAGGGTGGAGTCCAGCTGCGGAGCCCTGTGCGTAGAGTCCGGCAACTGCTGGGCGAACGCCGCAGTCCCCGCGAAGAAGAAAACCAATATGCCGATCAACTTGAGTCTCATCGTTTGAAATTATTCGCTACTTAAGTCTATCTTCTTGAATTTCAACTTCATACCTTTTCCGTTGCCACTACCGAGCTTGATGTTCAGCGTGACATCCGCAGTCATCCCGTCCAGCGAGCGCCGGGCCGCTATGGCCATCACGTCCAGGAATGACACGTCCTCTGCGAGGGTGGCGGTGCAGGGCAGTTCGTAAACCTGGGCCGTGCGCGCCATCACCGGGACGGTGCCTGCGGTGAAGAAGCCCATGACCCTGTCATAATGGCGGATGACGCCTTCGACATTGGAGACGGTGAAGCCCATCGCCGGATTGTCGATACCCAGCAGAAGCACTCCCTCCACGGACCTGGCGCTGACCGGAGTGACGTATTTCACCCCCACGGACGTGACCTGTATCTCCTTGATCTTGGAGCAGCCGCCTGCGAGGATGAGCGCGAGGGCAGCAGCCATCGCGATAATCAACGTGCGCATTTTCGGCGCGGTCCGGAATATGGTATCTGTCGATTGCATTGTTACAAAGATAAGAATAATTTTCGATTTTTCGCTATCTTTGCAATCTATGGACCAGAACAGGAAAAAAGTTTATATCGAGACCTACGGATGCCAGATGAACGTAAGCGACTCCGAGGTAATCCTTTCGATACTGGAAGGCGAGGGATATGTCCGTACCGAAGAAATGGGGGAGGCAGACCTGATACTTGCCAACACTTGTTCAGTCCGGGACAATGCCGAGCAGCGCATCCACGGAAGGCTTGAGGTATTCGCCCGCGAAAGGAAAGCCGGCCGGGGCGCGCTTGTCGGAATCGTGGGCTGCATGGCCGAGAGGATGAAGGAGAGCCTTCTCGAAAGCGGGAAGGTGGACATAGTGGCCGGTCCGGATTCGTACCGGAGACTGCCGCGCCTGATCGAGGCCGCAGCTCCCGACCGTCCCCAGATGGACGTCATCCTTTCCAGGGATGAGACTTATGCCGATATCAGGCCTGTCCGTACTGACCGCAGCGGGGTCTCGGCGTTCATTTCCATAATGCGCGGCTGCAACAACGTCTGTTCATACTGCGTCGTGCCCTACACCCGCGGTGCGGAGCGTTCCAGGGACCCTTTCACTATTGTCGAGGAGGCTAGGGATGTGTTCCAAAGAGGCTACAGGGAAGTCACCCTGCTGGGCCAGAATGTGGATTCATATCTCTGGAAATCAGATGGTTGCAGAATTAGTTTCGCTAAACTGCTGTCGATGGTCGCGGCGGTTGACCCTTCCCTTAGGGTCAGGTTCGCGACATCCCATCCCAAGGATATCAGCGACGAAGTCATCGAAACGATGGCCTCCACCCCCAATATCTGCCGCCACATCCATCTCCCGGTCCAGTCCGGAAGCGACAGGATGCTTGAGAAGATGCGGCGGAAATATACCCGGGAATGGTACCTCGGAAGGGTGGCCGCTATCCGGAAGGCGATCCCGGACGCCGGCATAACTACCGATGTCATAGCCGGGTTCTGCTCCGAGACCGAGGAGGATCACCGGGCTACGCTTTCCCTGATGGAGGAAGTCGGATTCGACTGGGCGTTCATGTTCCAGTACTCCGAGAGGCCGGGAACCCTCGCCGCGAGGAATTATCCGGATGACGTGCCGCCGGAAGTCAAGGCCAGGAGGCTCTCGGAAATAATTGAACTTCAGAACCGTATAAGCCTTCAGCGCTATCGCGGTGCCATAGGGCGCACACTTGAGGTGCTGGTCGAAGGCCCCTCGAAACGGGATCCTTCGCAGCTATGCGGCCGCTCTTCCGACAGCAAGATGTGCGTATTCCCCGCCGGGGGCCACAAGGCCGGAGACTATGTAAAAGTAAAGGTTACGGACTGTACCAGCGCGACCCTTGTATGTGAATTAGTTTAACCACGTAATAAAATGACTGACAAGTACATCTTAGCCCTGGACCAGGGCACCAGCTCTTCGAGGGCGATCGTTTTCGACCACGACGGCCGCATATGTTCATCCGCCCAGCAGGAGTTCACCCAGCACTTTCCCCAGCCCGGCTGGGTCGAGCACGACCCTATGGAGATATGGTCGTCCGAGGCTGCTGTCATCGCAGAAGCCATCACCAAGATCGGTGTGACCGGCAAGGATATCGCCGCTATCGGAATCACCAACCAGAGGGAGACCACCATCGTATGGGATGCCGAAACCGGAATCCCGGTGTACAATGCCATTGTATGGCAGGACCGCCGGACTTCCGCGTTCTGTGATTCACTGCGCGAGAAAGGCCTCACCGATACCATCCGGAACAAGACCGGACTGATCATCGATGCATATTTCAGCGGCACGAAGATCCGCTGGATACTTGATAACGTGCCGGGCGCAAGGGAGAAGGCGGAGGCTGGCAGGCTGAGGTTCGGAACCGTCGACACATGGCTGGTGTGGCAGCTCACGAAAGGCAAGGCCCACATAACGGACGTGTCTAACGCTTCCCGTACGATGTTGTTCAATATCAACACATTGGAATGGGATAAGGAACTTCTGGACCTGCTCGGAGTGCCTGCTTCCATGATGCCTGAGGTACGTTCCAGCAGCGAGGTCTATGCCTATACCGAAACCACCCTTTTCGCCCACAGGGTGCCGATCGGCGGCATCGCCGGCGACCAGCAGGCCGCGCTTTTCGGACAGATGTGCACCGAGCCCGGGGCCGTGAAGAATACGTACGGGACCGGCTGCTTCCTTCTGATGAATACAGGCAGCGAACCGATTATTTCCAAGAACAACCTCCTCACCACCGTTGCGTGGAAGATAGGGGGAAAGGTAAGCTACGCGCTCGAAGGCTCGATCTTCGTGGCGGGTTCGGTAGTCCAATGGCTCCGCGACGGACTCGGAATCATCCGCTCATCTTCTGAAATAGAGGCGCTTGCATCTACTGTCCCCGATAACGGTGGAGTGTATTTCGTGCCTGCCCTGACAGGTCTCGGCGCTCCCTACTGGGACCAGTACGCCCACGGTACGATATGCGGAATCACCCGCGGTACCACCGCCGCCCATATAGCGAGGGCCGCCCTTGAAGGCATCGCCTTCCAGACCATGGACATAGTCGGCGCGATGGAGAAGGATGCCGGAGTGAAGCTTGCCGAACTCAAGGTGGACGGAGGAGCGTCCCGCAACAACCTTATGATGCAGTTCCAGTCGGATATACTCGGGGCCGAGGTCATACGTCCGGAGGTTACCGAGACGACGGCCATGGGAGCCTGCTATCTTGCAGGCCTTGCCGTCGGCTACTGGGATTCTCTCGATGCCGTAAAGAAGCAGTGGAAGGCGGAGAGGGTGTTCAAGCCCTCCGACAATGATGTCACCACTCTCAAGGAAGGCTGGAATGATGCTATCAACAGGACATTGACAAAATAACCATATAGAAAAATGACACCGTATTTTTTTGAATTCATAGGCACTCTCGTGCTGGTGCTGCTCGGAGACGGCGTATGTGCGGCCGCCTCGCTCAACAAGTCAAAGGCCAAAGGTGCAGGATGGATCGTCATCACCCTGGCTTGGGGATTCGCCGTCCTGACGGGCGTCTTTATCGCCGGTCCTTACTCCGGGGCACATCTCAATCCGGCCGTTTCGCTCGGTCTCGCCGCCGCGGGGCAGTTCGCCTGGAACCTTGTCCCCGGATACATCATCGCCCAGATGCTCGGGGGATTCCTGGGAGCGGTCCTCGTATATGTCTATTACAAAGATCATTACGATGCTACGGCAGACGAGCCGGACACTATCCTCGGTACTTTCTGCACGGCTCCGGCCATCCGCAACACCTGGAGGAATTTCTTCTGCGAGTTCCTTGGCACCGCCCATCTTGTATTCCTGATCCTGCTCCTTGCGACCGACGGGAACCTGTTCAAGGTCAGCGGTGCGGCAGCCTCTCCGGGAGCGCTCGGCGCTTTCCCGGTAGCCTGCATAATCATGTCGATAGGTATGTCCATTGGAGCGACAACGGGTTATGCCATCAACCCTGCGCGTGACCTCGGTCCCCGCCTAGCCCACGCTCTGCTCCCGATCAAGGGAAAGAGGGACAGCGACTGGTCCTACAGCTGGATTCCCTGCGTCGCCCCCATGCTTGGAGCCGCTGTAGCAGCGGGCCTGTTCCTCCTGATAAAGCCTCTTATCGGTTAACATCCAGATGATTTCAAAGACCCCCGGAAAACCGTGACAGAATCTGGTTTCCCGAGGGCTTTTGTATTACCGTAGCCGTTTCCTATTGTCCAGGGGCATAAGGGCCCGCGCCATAGGCGTGGGAGGGATGAAGCGAAGCGGAAGGTTTGCCGGCCTTATGTCCCGGGACCATATGCCGCACTTCCAAATAAAAGAAAGGAGGCTGGCCTTAAGTCATTCCGACTTTTTGGCCAGCCTCGTTCGATGTTTGTGATTAACTGATAACCAAGTCTTTAGAAAAGGAATGCAGCGCTTGCGCAAAGCTGGTTGCGGTGACGGGTGAATCCGTCACTGTCGCCGGTATAACGGTTCAGCATACCGCAGTCATAGCCGACTTTGAAGCGTACCCTCTTGAGAAGGTCGACGCCGATACCACCGCCGACAAGGACGTCAAAACGTCCGTAGGTGCTGTCTTCACCATAGTTGTCGAACTTGCCGGTATCAAGATTGATGAGACCGCCGGCTATGTCGGCACTTCCGTGGATCGTTGAAGCGATGCCAGCGCAGAAAGAAGGTCCTGCGAACAGGAAAACCTTGAAATCGGGATTGATCTCAGCACCGAAGCTCAGGTGCAGGGGAACGGTGACATAGTGCTCCTGGAGGTCAGCCTCACCTTTCAGTTTGAGACCGAACAACTCACCGCTCTTCATTCCGGTCTTGTTCGTGTATGTGTAATACACGCCGGGAACAATGGCAAAGCCTTTTGCGAGAGGAATCGAGTATGATACGCCGGCTGCGAGGCCGTTGGTGTTTTCAACAGTTACGTCGCTGGAGGATGAAGTCCTTTCCCTTACCTGTGAATTTACATATCCTGCGCCTATGCTTAACTGGGCGGACGCATTCACGCCGATGAGCAGCATCGATGCTGCAAAGATGGTAGATAATGCTTTTTTCATGATAGTCAAAATTTATTACCGGCCGCTATAAGTGCAAAAGAAATGCCATCCAGGGCGGATGGCATAGGGTTTTTAAAATGTATGACACTTTGGCTATGACCGCTTGTCACCGTATGCAAGGTCACCGGCGTCGCCCAGTCCGGGCACTATGTAGCTCTTGCTGGTAAGCTCTTCGTCGATGGCTGCGGTCCACAGGGTAACGTCCGGTTTCATATACTTCTGGAGATATTCGATTGCGTATATGCTGGCTATCGGACATACCAGATGCACGGAAGCGGGGACGCCTCCGTCATCGAAAAGCTTGTTGAGGGATATCTCTATGGACGCGCCCGTAGCTATCATCGTATCGGCCAGGATGAGGGTCTTGCCCGTGAGGTCCGGGCAGGTGCAGTATTCGGTATTGATGTGGAAATCATCGCCCTTGTCATATTTGCGGTATGCGGCGATGAAAGCGCTCTCGGCATCGCTGAAACAGTTCAGGAGACCCTGGTGGAGGGGGAGACCGGCACGGAGGATCGTCGCCAGGACGATCTTGTCATTCAGGACCGGCACCTGCGCTATGCCAAGCGGGGTAGTGACATCTTTAGTCTTGTATTTCAGGCATTTGCTTATCTCGTAACCGAAGATTTCACCGGTACGTTCCAGGTTGATGCGGAAGCGGAGCCTGTCTTTCTGGATCCTTATGTCGCGCATCTGTGCGACGAAGTGGTTAAGAATAGAGTTGCCCTCACCGAGATTGATGACTTTCATATGCTTTCGAATTGATGTCGTGGATACAAAAGTATCAATTTTTCTATCAAAACCCAAAATATAGGACAATTCTTTACCGGACCGTTGCTGAATCTTCGGCAAAGCTGTAATAGCCCGAGTCGGATATTATCACGTGGTCGGTCAGGTTCAGTCCAAGGGTAGAGAGGGTTCTCTGGAGCAGTCTCGTATGCTCGATGTCCGCCCGGCTGGGAGATGGGTCCCCGGAGGGATGGTTGTGGATCAGAATGACTTTGGAGGCCTTGATTTCCAAGGCTTTGCGGGCAATGGCTCCGGGATCACCCGCAAGGGACGTCTCGTTTCCCTCTGCGATCTGTTCGCAGGCTTTCGGGATAAACAGCCGGTTCAGGTAGATTGCGTAAAGCAGTTCTTTGTCCCTTCCTTTCAATATGGGAAGCATATATTCATATACCTTTGAAGCAGAGCATAATGCGTCTTTTCCTCCTGTCTTTTCGCGCATCGACCGGCGCCCGAGTTCGAGGGCGGCAAGGATGCTGACCGCTTTACCGGGGCCGATACCACTGTGGCGGCACAGGCTTCCCACGCTTCTGGCCGACAATTCCGAAAGGCTGTTTGCATTGTCGGCAAGGAGTCCCCTTGCAATATCCAGGGCATTGGCCTTCGATGTCCCGCTCCTGAGGATTATGGCTATAAGTTCTGCGTTGCTGAGCGTTGACGCTCCGCTGCGTATGAGTCGTTCCCTTGGCCTGTCGTCCGGCCCCATCTGTTTTATTCTCATGGTCTCCGTTTTTTTCAAAGATGACGGGTTTATCCGGGACAGACCGTTTGAAACTTAAATTGTTTCACGTTATTGAAGATTTTTTTTGTAAATTAAATAAAAGGTTGTATGTTTGCAGTCCCATTCGAGGGCTTAGCTCAGTTGGTTTAGAGCGCCTGCTTGACAGGCAGGAGGTCAGCAGTTCAAGTCTGCTAGTCCTCACAAGGAAAAGGTGACCGCAAGGCCGCCTTTTTTTATTATATTTGCACCGAATGCAAATCAATATGTATATGAAGAAGCTGACAGTCATACTTATCCTGCTCCTCGCCGCAGCCCTGGCCGCGGTGATCACCTGTCCAGACCGCCAGGACCATGTAGATGCGATCAAGGCGGTGGTAAGCGAGAAACTCCAGGAAGAGATAGGCTCCGGACAGGCCGACGACCTGGTCTCCATTTTCGGGAACGCCATCGGTTCAAAAGTGACTGACTGGCTGATGGACAGCCGGTTGACAGTCAAGAACCGTTTCGTTTACAGCGTAGGTGAATTCAATACCTTCGAAGGCCCGAAGACGGTATCGGTCGGCGTGTTCGGCCACGTCTTCACTTTCAGCAAGGAAGACATCGACAAGGCGCTCCAGAGCATAGGGTCTGAATGATCAGTCTGTCAGATCGCCGTTCTGTTCCAGGTAAAGGCGCATGAGCTCGAAGAAGGCGGGAGCGTCGAGCAGTTCCACGTCCGGGTCGAGGCTTCGCAGCTCTTCCATAACGGACGCATACCAGGAAGGACTTTTGAGGATATTCCGGAACCAGTAGAACGGCTGTTTGACAACTGACATGTAGTAATGTATTTCAGCCGCCGCGGCTTTCGGATCTCCATGGTTCACATCGGCTCCGCTACGGAGGACCGGCATCCCGTCGTGAAGGCTCATCGGGGGACATTTCTGCGGTACTATACCATTGGGACTGAATGATTTATAGCAATCAAGGCCATCTTTGTCCAGGGCCGGGCCGAAACCGTCGATGACAAAGCCGGTGATGGTGATGCCCCATTTCGAGTAATACTTCTTGCAGTGCTCCGCCCAGGTGTCGAGGCCGGAAGGCAGTCCCGATTCGCCACGGGGCTCCTGAAGCATTCCCGGGCAGACGTAGCCTGCGCCGTTGTCGGCCGCGGCAAAATAATCGTTGGGCGTGGCATTCTTCCGGATGTAATGCATGGCCATCGGGGTCCTTTCCTGAAGTACCGGCGATATGCACCACATCAGCGGTTCTTTGCCCCTTGCAGGGTCGTTCCACAGGGAAGGAGCAGTCTGGGTTACCCAGGAAGCGGCGTCGTAATCGCCGACGTAGAAGATCATATACTTCTTGTCAGTCAAAACTTTACCCTCTGCGTCAAGGTATCCGCGGGCCTTGAGTTCTTCCTTAGTCACCCAATCCTGAGGATAGTTTTTCTCAAGCGGGAAATGCTGCCAGAATGACGAGTTGGCCATCGCGCCCCGTCCTATCGCGTCTGCATCCATTAGGGCGTTGTAGGCGCTGATTATCCTGTCGTATTCCCATTCAGTCGGTACGTCATCGTGGCTTCCTCCGTCATGTTTGGTATACTTGTGCGCCCACGAAGGGAAGCCCCCGATATAGCACATTTTCTTTCCTTTGTTCTTCTGCCAGGCCGTCAGCAGCATCTCTTTCAGTACGCTTAGATCGGTTCCTACCGCCTGTGTCGGGTCGTCGGTGGCAGGCTCGTCCCCCCATGGTGAAAGGTCGAGGAAGAAGGCTTTGCGGCTTACGAAGAAGTCGTGGTTCGTAAGGCAGTGATGGTTCTGCTGCACTATGCCGGGCTTTTTTAGCCATACCTGGTCGAGATAGTACCCGCCATACTCAGAACTGCATCGCCCGGTTTTCATGTAATTCTCTATCAGCCAGATATAAGGATCGGCCTTTATGGATCCGGTGGAGGCCCTGCCGGTGCCGGGAATCATCCCTTTCCCCGTAAAGAGGGGAGAGCCGTCGGGGTTCACCAGCCATACTTTGACGCTCAGTTTGGGGCCACCTGTAATAAACCTCGAATAAAGGCTTTCCGGATCCGGGTCATAACGGACGGCGACCAGGTTGTCAGCCCCGGCGACCGCCGACGCCACATTGCTCGTCGATGGAACGGCCGGGTCGTAGACCACGGCGCCTTTGATGGATCCCCGGTATTTTTCAAGGGCTCCCTCAAGGTCGGTCTCCACGGTGTCACGTCCTGCGAGCCATTCACCTTCTTTCCGGTACTCTTCCCACCAGAATTCGTCGATGCAGGTGGCGCCGGCATAAACATATTTTATGTACAGGTTCGGAGCCTTGCGGTTGACGACTCCCTGAAGGGTGGATATGAAATGGAGTTCATCCCAGACCTTTTCGGTTTCGGCCCGGTCATTCAGGTTGGCGCCCAGAAGATAGCGCATATCCACGACTGTGATGGACTTGCCCGCAGAGGAGCATCCGGAAAGGATTGACATGTACGGAATTGCGGCCAGAATGGCGGCAACGGTCATGGTGATGGTCTTTTTTAGCATTACGATATGGTTTGTTGCTGCAAGATATGGGTTTTGGCTCCAAAAAACAAGTGTCAAGGCGGAATCTTCGCATAAGTTTGTTATATTTGTAAACTAAACAAAATCCGATATGGGCAAAGAAATAAAGTTCTCCCTTGTTTACAGGGATATGTGGCAGAGCTCGGGAAAATACGTCCCGAGGGTCGACCAACTTCTTGAGGTGGCGCCCGCCATCGTCGATATGGGCTGTTTCGACCGAGTCGAAACCAATGGCGGAGCGTTTGAGCAGGTAAACCTCCTTTTCGGCGAGAATCCCAATGTGGCCGTCCGCAAATGGACTGCGCCTCTCAGGAAGGCCGGCATCCAGACACATATGCTCGAGCGAGGTCTCAATGCCTTGAGAATGAACCCGGTACCTGCAGACGTTAGGGAACTTATGTTCAAGGTAAAGAAGAAGCAGGGCACCGATATCGCCCGCTCTTTCTGCGGTCTCAACGACCACCGGAACCTCCGCGGTTCGGTGGAATATGCAAAGAAAGGCGGAATGATTTCCCAGGTAGCCCTCTCTATCACGCATTCGCCGGTCCACACCGTGGAGTATTATATGGACATAGTCGACAAGGTGGTAGGTTATGGCGCGGATGAGATCGCCCTCAAGGATATGGCGGGAGTGGGCCGCCCCACGGTACTCGGACAGCTTGTCTCCAGCATTAAGAAAAAGTATCCCCATATCGTCGTCCAGTACCACGGCCACACCGGCCCCGGTTTCGCTACTGCTTCGATGCTCGAGGTCGCCCGTGCCGGCGCCGACTACCTGGATGTGGCAGTGGAGCCTCTCTCCTGGGGCAAGGTCCATCCCGACGTGATCACTATCCAGCAGATGCTGAGGGCTGACGGCTTTACCGTGAAGGACATCAATATGGACGCCTATATGGAGGTCAGGAGTCTTACGCAGAAGTTTATAGACGATTTCCTCGGCTACTGGATCAATCCTTCCAACGCCAAGATGACTTCGCTGCTTGTGGGCTGCGGCCTGCCGGGAGGAATGATGGGCTCGATGATGGCAGACCTCAAGGGCTTCCAGGGAGCGATCAATGCCGCCCAGCGTGCCCACGGCCGCCCGGAAATGTCCCTGGATACGCTGATGGTCAAACTGTTCGAAGAAGTCGAATATGTATGGCCGAGGCTCGGCTATCCGCCCCTTGTCACTCCGTTCAGCCAGTATGTCAAGAATACGGCCCTGATGAACCTGTTCAATATGCTCTCCGGAAAACCCCGCTGGACCACGATCGACAAGGATACATGGGGGATGATCCTCGGCAATATGGGCCGTCTTCCCGGACCTCTCGCTCCTGAAATCATAGCGCTGGCCAAAGAAAAAGGATTCGAATTCTATGACGGCAACCCTCAGGATAACTATCCGGATGAACTTCCGAAGTTCCGCAAGATGATGGAGGAAGAGGGTTGGGATTCCGGCGAGGACGACGAGGAACTGTTCGAGCTCGCCATGCACGAAAGACAGTACAGGGATTATCGCAGCGGCATCGCCAAGGAGCGTTTCAACAAGGAACTTGAAGAATTCAAGGCCAAGGCAGGCGCACCCATCGTAGTGAAGCGCCCTGTCGTGGAAATGCCTGATTTTGATATAGATGCATATGTCGCCAAGTATCCTTCGGCCACTCCTCTGCAGGCCCCGGTCAAGGGTCAGATGCTATGGGAGTTCGATGTGGACGATGCGTCCAAGGCGCCGGTAGCGGGCAAGGAAGTCAAGGCCGGCGACGTGGCGGGTTATGTCCAGACTTATTATGGCCTTCAGGAGGTCGTCAGCGCGGTTTCAGGCCGTATCGTTGCCGTAACCGCCCGCCAGGGCGACCAGGTCGTAAAGGGTCAGATCCTGGGATTCGTACAGCCATAGCGCCGTAATCCCCTGCTTGGCAGGAAGAGTTTGCGCCCACAGGTATGACTTACCTTCGGCCTTGGTGTCCGCACCTGGAAAACCGGTACGTCGAAGATGGACTTTTTCGGCAGAATCGTTATATTTGCGAATATGAGGCGGACCATCATACTGATTATCTGTGTTTTCATCACTGGGCTCCAGGTTTTTGCCCAGGTTCAGGACGTCCCGGATCCACGGAAAGAAGTCCTGGAGAAGGCCCGGTACCTGAAGAGCATATTCAAGACGGACGAGGCTATCGATATCCTTTCCGGCCTGGTGAAGGAGGATGTCTTTGATGAAGAGGTGTTCTCGGAGCTTGCGGACTGCCATTTCCAGGGCGGTGATTACGAAAATGCGGCGGGCGGTTATTTCCTGCTTTCCACCCGTTTCCCGGGGAATGTGGTTTACAGGGTCAGGATGATGCAGACCCGTTTCCGGATGAAGGACTTTGCCGGGAGCGTCGAGGCGGGAAAAGCCGTGCTTCAACTGGACTCGATACCGACGGTCGCAAGTTTGATCGGGGATGCTTTCCGTCAGATGGAAGAACCTGATTCGGCTCTTTTATATTATCGTAAAGCTCTGTCTCTCAAGCCAATGAGTGAAACCGTCCTGTCCAAGGCGGTCAATGTTCTCATCACGTCAAAGGACTATGACGGGGCGATCTCGATATGCGGACCGTTTCTTGCCGAGGATCCTGATAATACCGTCATAGCTCCCCTCAAGGGGCTCTCGCTTTTCAGGAAGGGAGAATACGAATCGGCCATCAAGGTATTCCAGAGGCAGGAAGATATCGGCAACGACATATATCCTATCCACTATTATCTTGGGCAGAGCTACTGGCAGACACAGGTGATATATCGTGCCGAAAAGGAACTTACGGCCGCCTGGATGATAGATTCCAGCGACGTGAACCTGGCATATTCCATAGCTGCCGTGAAAGCGGAGGCGCGCCGGTCTTTCGAGAATGAGGTCAAGCCCTGGCTGGACAAGGCCTTGGATATGCTGCAGCCCGACGATGCGATGATGTCACGCATTCACCAGCAATATGCGTTAGGCTACAGCCGCGCCGAGACAAGGGACAAGGCGATAGAACATTTCAAGGAGGCGTACCGGTATAATCCGAAGTACATAACGGCTCTGTCCTCGATCGCTTACTGCTACGAACTCAAAAAGGATTACAAGCAGGCTGTCCTGTGGTATGAAAGATACCTGAAGGTCGCCCGTCCCGGTTCCCAAGGATACAATTTCGCCGCCAAGAGCGTGGAAATGCTCAAGGGCGAATTGTTCATGCAAGAGAAGTAAGGACTGCGGCCGCTATTTTGCGCCTATCTGGAGTCCCCGCACCTTCGTATCCTTGAACAGGATAGGATTGGGAGAGAGAGTCAACTCCTTACCGCTCAGTACCTTGACATTATCCAATATGACTTCTTCCGTTGGTTCATAGGGCTCGAGGCCAGGGGCAGAGGTATCCCGTCCGAAGCCTCCGAAAACGAATGGACCTTGGCTCGAGGGGGCGTCTGTCCGGGAATCGTCTATAGTCAGATTCTTGACGATAACCCGGCGGGGAAGGTGGCAGACATAGCCGAAATCGTGCTTTCCGGAATTCAGGCCCGAGATGATGGCAGCCATGTCTGATCTTCCGGGTTTCAAGGTACAGCCCTTGATGACAATGTCGCCGTCCCAGGTGCTTCCATAGTCGTCGCGCAGCCACACGAGGTTGTTGCGGTGGATCTCGCAGTTTTTCACTACCATCCTCCCGAAGCCGATGGCCTGGACTCCCATATGGCCGAAAGTACAGTTCGTCAGTGTTAAGTTCGCCACGCCCATATGGGCATCGAAACGGGATATGACCATGTCGTCCATGCGGAGGTTTTTGCAGAAATTGGATGCGAAGAGCCCCCAGTAGGCGCGGTCGTCGATATCCCTGGTCTGACGTCCGTGCTCGAACAGCACGTTTACGCAATAGCTTGCCTGTAAGTCGTATGATCCCATGCTCACCGGAACGCCCGCACTCCCTATGGTCCTATATGTCTTGTGCGGAGTAAGGAGGCAGCCGGTGACGACGACGTCGGCGCAGTAACCGAAAGAGAGGAAACCCGAGTAAGGCGCTCCGTGATCCAGCTCGCCCTCGACGTAATGGGTGATGTTTTCCACCCGGACATTCGAGCGGTTTATGGCAAAGCCCCGACCCCTGTATGCATATGTCGATGGGGCTTGGTTGGCAATGGTGACGAAAATTCCGCCCTTTATTGTAAGTGTCTTCCTGTCAATGGGATACGCTACAGCCTGCGTAACTTCGTCATAGTCCCAGGTAACAGGTGAGCCTTTGTCTATCCTGCCGTTCTTGCCGGCTATGAGAACCTCTTTCTGGGGGGTGCCGGAGTTCTGGTTGGGCCCATACCGGATATATACCTTCTTATGGGCGTTCTCCACCAGGACGAGGCTTCGCTCCGGAAGTCTGACTCCAAGGTTTCCCTGTTTCTTGCGCAGGCTGCTGATACCCTGGATGGCAATCGGTTCCATGTCGGATTTGACGGTAAAAACAGGTGCGGAATAATTGTCCGTCACTGTGTCGTCTATTACGAATCTGGCCTTTCCGAAATCGACGTCGGTCCGTATGACGGCGACACCCGAACCCCGGCCGATACGATAAGTTTTCCCGTCGGTCGCCTTTACTGGAAGTCCGAGTTCATTTGCCGCCTTGTGGGCGGCGATGATGGCCTCCTGGTCGTCGTGGATTCCGTCTCCCACCGCACCATATTCTTCATAAGTGACATATTTGCGTCCTGCCGCGCTGCACAGCGACACAGCCGTCAGGAAAAACGCCATAGCCGCGGACAATTTTCCCATATCCATGTTGGCTTGACAGACAATCGTCTGCGAGGAATAATTTCCTTTCGGCTTATTCGTTTACCTCTTCTTCGCAGACCGGCCGGACGGGCTGCCCAAGGAATCTAGGATTATTGTTTATATAAGAACTTGGTGGCATGTCCTCGGAAGGGTAATAATATAAAGTCATGTGGTAGGCCAATATCGGTCTGTTAGCAAAGACGGAAGAAGACCAATACGTTCCACGGACTCCGGCTGTCCCGGCTGTTCCGGGCACAAAATCTTCCTGACATCCGCCGGCTGCAGGAAAGAAAAGGGTGGCGTTCGTCGATTTGCGGGTAATCCTTATGCCTCCGACGGTATTCCCCCATAAATCTGTCACCTCGTTTCCTTTTGAATCCTTGGCGTTCACCCATCCTTCCCAAACATAGTCCGAGCCTTCATTCTGGGAATCCTTCTTAAGAGCCATGAGCGCGTCAAATTCTTCTTTCGTCGGCATGCGCCATTTGCCCCCCAGCTTTTTGTGGGCCACGTCATCCTCGGGCAGAAGAGTGGTTTCACCGTCCGGTGTATCAGCCGCTCCTCCCCAGTACGAAGCCTGATTCTTGGGGCAGTATTTGCTCACCGTATTGATCTTGGCACCGGTGTAGGAATAAGACCCCCAGTTATAGAGCATCTCTTCTGAATCCGTTTCTCTTTTTTTCCACTGAAGAGGGTCCAGACTGCTGTAATATGGCTCAGTTTCGCCCCAGGCGTAATAGTCGCCATACTCATACTCCTTGGACGCGCCTATGTTGAACGATGCCCATAACAGTTTGTATTTCGTTCCATCCTTACGCGTAATTTCAATGCCGAGGTCCACAGCCTTCGGCATCGGGGTTACGCCGTCAACGCCGTACTTACCCTTGCCCGGCTTGTTCTCCTTGTCACATGAATTGAATGCGGCTGTCGCCAGTAGCGCCGCCAGACAGATGCAAAAAAACCTTTTCATATTATCAGCCAATGTGTTATCGACGAATCATGCCCTGCTCCCTTATTCAGGGAGGATTGGTACAAACTTACGGATTTCATTTCAAAAAACCAACCCCGACGCTTGAAAAACCGTCCCCGTGCCGTTAAAAGGCCTACCCAACCCGAATTTCATCTGCCCGAGAGACCGGCTTTGCAGGGTGCTGAGTGGCCGTTTCGCCGGGCAGATGTACACAAAAAGCCTCCATCTGCCCTTCCGCCATGCGCTGCAGGTCCATTGGAGGCACTTTGGGCGGGCAGATGAATTTCGGGTTGAATCAGGCGCTGCTTGGCTCCCATACGAAAAAACGCCCCGGAGGGCCTTCTGAGGCGCTTCCAGGGCGGTAGGAGGGTGGATGATGGGGCTCGAACCCACGACACTCGGAACCACAATCCGATGCTCTACCAGCTGAACTACA
>JAEEGL016466628.1_pt1 | contig 20512 bp, 20 predicted proteins | sample 9134231 | NCBI WGS metagenome assembly JAEEGL01 (sample SAMN16246548, study PRJNA631951) | gut metagenome | biome: gut microbiome; feature: rumen; material: fiber-attached | host: Bos | place: Iran: Karaj | collected 2018-10
CTGCGCTTCAAGCAGCACATCGTTGGCTCCTGTTGTAAGGCACGACAGACGAAGACGCTTTGCGCTGCTTCGTATCACCGACACTTTGTCATCTATCCTATCCATATATGCTCATATTCATCTATTGACGACTTGCCTGGCTCAACCTTGGATAATAGATTGGCTGATTCATCGCCAAGCGGCTTTATCTCAGGTTTTATGTCAGCTGTTTCATCTCTCTTGGCAAATGTGATAAATGACTTGAACTCATTGGCGCTATAGAGCCTGTTACGCAGGCAGAACTCCAATGCTGCATCCGCCGATTCCTTGCCGTATTTCAAAGATAGCTCTTGTATGGTTGCTAGTTGGTCACGCATATACCTAGGATACCTAGACCGTATTTCCGCTATAAACACTGCCGCCATCTCTCTGTCTTGGAAGATTTCTATGACACACTCTGTAAGTCTTGATATGCTAGTGGACACATTACGGTAATGATTCCTGTTTATCACCACATTGCCACTTCCTGCAGGTATGAGGTGCTGGGCGATGACTGTTCCGTCCATGGACGTAATGACCAGATTTGCACCCTGCTCCTTAACAATAACCCTGCTGGAGTTGTCTTTGTATGTTCCTAATGGCACAGAGTACGCATTGCCACGGTATTTGATGCTGTTAGTCTTTAACACTTTGTGCCCTTCTTCCACGTTATGTGTTCCTATTCGCATATACGGAAGAAGTTCCTTGCACTCATCTGTTGACCACACTTCGTATGGCACCCTACATGTTGTGCCGTGCTCCATCATATTTCCCGTGCGGTTAAGCCACTGCACCGCCTCTGTATTAAGGTTCTCCAGACTGCTGTACTGTCTGTTCAGAAGGAAGTTCTGCTTAACGTATTTCACGCAGTTCTCCACTTTCCCCTTTGATTCTGGATCTGCCGGACGGCAGAATACAGCCGTGAACGGTCTGCTCTTTACATAACTTGAGAACAAATCGGTCATTTTATAGTCACCGATGTTTTCGTCATATAGGAATACTGCATCCTGATCGTACACTATATGTTTTGGTATGCCGTGGAAAAACTCAAAGGCTCTCTCGTGCGCCTCTATTGCCGATGCGCTGGTGAACGGCACGTCTTGAAACCAAATGAACTTGTACCGGCTATGACACAAAAGCATTGCCATGAAGTGCACGGTCTGCAGGGTTCCGTTCCCACATCTGAGTTTCTTGTGCCCAAAATCCACTTGCGCGTATTCGCCTGGTGGTGTAAGCGGCAAGGCTCTGTATTGCCTGTTAGGCTCACTGACTTTGGGAAGATTGTAGTCCGAACGCAACTTCATCACGTAATTGTAAACCGTCTTGGGTGACACTTTCGGGAAGTCCGGGTAATGCTCCTTCAGCCAGTCATGCATCTGTGCCGCAGGCGTGTCTGGATACTTGGTAAGCCTTTCAACTATGAAACTCTTGTACAGAGCAAGCAGATGTGGCTTGTTCACAACTTTGTTAGAGAACGTCTCAAACTCGTCTCGCGTCATCTCAAGATACTTCTTAACTGTCCTGAAGTTGACGCCAAGATGGTCTGCAATCCACTGGATTGATTTGTGCTCCTCGTTACGGAGACTTTGGATCTTGTCATACATAATGATTCGACAAACAATTTTGTAGTCCTTGGCATTCATAATTTCCCTTTGCATTAAAATTACGAAGCTAAGGTCGGGTTTTTATTTAAAAAGTCACTGCACTCTTGTTACCGATTTTACTGTATCGTTGTTGCCAAATTCTCTGTATCATTGTTTCTGTTTTTGCTGCACTCTGATTTCCGTTTTCACTGTATTTCTAAATTCCGGTTACACTTGGTTATTGCGAGTGTTAAAATATAAAACACCAAGTAATGTTTGTGCAAATCCATCTTGTTGCTGAAATGTTGCATCTTTAAGTTGTGCTAATGCCTGCTCTGTCATAATGGTTTAGATTTTCATGTCCATAAGCTCATCTAATTGGTGCTGAAGTTCAATAAGTTGTTGCTCGTATTGAGACCTCTGATTAAGAATGTGTATAAACGTAGTTCCCATTGACCTGTCTATACGTCTTAATTGCATCATTCTTTCATTCCATTCTGCTCGTTCAATCATTTTTTGCAGCTCAGATATCCTACGTTGCAAGGCCTCAATTCTGTATTGCTTGTTAAGGTTTGGATTTGGAATGGAACCGTTACTGTAAATTTCATTATACATGGTACTACCATATCTAACTGGCACATAGCATGTCTGGCATAATCCAGTCCCACTACAGACAGGACATTGTGACATTGTATGTGTGTACGGATTGTTCATTATTCCTGTACCATTGCATTTTGAACATCTGTGACTGCCGTGACATTCCGGGCACTCGCCTCTGCCATATACTTTTACGTCAACATCCCAGCGCTCAAGTATATTGTCATTATTGCTATCAATAATGGCAAAGAAATCGCCGATGCACCAGTCCCAGCCACATGTATCATAATTGAAAACAAATGATTCTTTGGGTTTTAACTTGATACGTCTTCTGATTTGTGATGGCTGTTGGCCAGAACTATCCATTATTGCACAGTCAAATGTTTCACGCTTAAACATGTTTTTACATGTGAGCGTAAAAGAAATGGCTTTTTTACCGCCTTTCTGTACGGATTTGTACCATTTAAATTTTCCTCGAAAGCTCATGCTACAAATTATTTGAATCCGTTGCCAATACCGGTTGGTGCGCTAAACCCACCTTTGCGGTGAGGAACAAAACATCTTTGGCACATACCAGTTCCGCCGCATACCTCGCATTTTTTGAAAAGTTCAACTCGCCCCTTAGGGTAAATATATCCTTCACCGTTGCAATGTTTGCATTTCTCTGTTCCGTGGCATTCCGGACATTCTCCAGGACCGTATTCAGGTAGGTTGAGTTGCCATTTCTTAACAATCTCACCTTTTTTGTTGAGGATTGCAAAATAATCATGCTGATACCAGGTAATATTCTCAGTGTCGAGGTCAAACCTGTATGACCTTCCTGCTTTGAATGTTTGATTTCGGAAATAGATTGGCGTGATGCCTGCTTCGTCACTTATCATACAATCTACAGTCTCACTTTGAAACCAATTCGTGCATTTTAACACAAATGAGTACATCTTAATTCCCAAGAATCTTTTTGATGATATTAATTCAAATTTTCCTTTAAAGCTCATACTTGTTCTTCTTTGGGTTTCATTATGGTAAACTCATCAATTGACTTGCCCCAACTTTTAAGTGTATCCTCAACTTTTTGTGCGATTTCTGGCGTTATTGACTTTTTCATACGGTTATATGCCAGATACAATATGCCTAAATTATCGGCATATCCAAGCATGCCATAGTCATCTCTTGAAAGAATGTCGTTCGGCAAAAACTGGTATGCTAGAGCGGAACCTATAATGAATTTATTGAACTTAGATGTTTTTTCATCCAACATTACATAGTAAAGTTCCAGAAGCATCTTGGTGGTTTCAACACTGCCGTTTACTGCTTGCTTTTTAATAAATTCCAGACCAAGACCTGCGTTCTTGATTATCTTGTCATAGTCAATGTTCTTGAAGAAATTGGCTACTTGGGTAATGGGGTTGTCAGTGGTAGTCATGATGATATTTTTATTCATTAAGTGTAAGTTTCGTTCTAAATTGGATATGATAATGGCTTATAGTTCGCTTATTCGATACTCTTCCCATAAATGGTGACAGGTTCTACAACGATACCTTTTGACGTCTGTTATTCCCTTAGAAATACGACGACCGATTTGGGCTCCAGCTCCTCCAATGAATGGGAAACATGCTGCTCCGCATATAAAACCGGTCGTATCAGCTAATATTCCACTTAACAAATTTGTACGCCGACCGTCCCCTCCACATTTAGGACATTTTGACATAGTGTTATTTCTTTATGTTTCGTGATTTTTTTTTTTTACAAAGGCAATTGGATGCTTGATATATAAAATTTACTTGCGTTCCAATAATAGCTGTTTGTCTTTATGTTCAACAATTTTATATTTGTCTCTAAGTGTTGTTAAGACTCCAACTCCACCAGCAGCAGCGGCTATCCCAATGGCGGCTAAGGCTGTTTTACCTAATGCTAAAGCTGTGACAGCGGTGCCTCCAGCTGCTCCTGTAAATGAAATTGCACTGCCAACAGGGTGTGATTGTGGTTCTATCTTAGCTGTCTTGGCTAATACAATTGAAGCGACTGCGACGGTGATGCCCCCAATTGCAATTGCCCAAGCAACTTTCCCTGCCGCTTTTACTTTGAAAGTTTGGTTTGCTAAATCTCCTTCAATAATTATAAAATTTACGTTGTTTTTAATAGCTTCTCCAAGCTCTTCTTTTGTTCGGATAACTGTTGCTTGAGAATAATCTTGATTTTCCATATCGTTAACTATTATTGAATAAAAATATCTGTTGATGCATTTCTATGCTCAAAATGTGAGCCTATAAGGGTGGTGTATTTAAGTGCTCTCGCATAGATTTATTAAAATCCAGTAAGAATGTCAATAACTGTTTTTATTTTATTGTATTTTATGAATTCTTTATAACCTGTTTGTACAGTGTACATAATTTTGTCAGTGTTGCTTATATTGTTATCTCTGTACTCTTCAAGAGCTTCAAGGACTTGATTGAGTAATTCGGACATGCAATCTACAACATACTCATTTTCATAGTCTGAAACTGAAATGTTTTCCATCATTCTGGCTACACCATAAAATTTTTCTCCTGATATATCGAAAGGGAAAAGGAATGGTTTGTAAAAATTTTCATTATGATTATTATCAATAAAGTTCATGAACTTTGGCCATGTGTTTCTGTAAATTTGAATATTGTCTGAATTAATAGTAGAAAGGAACTCTTCTAATCCACCTTTTAAATCAATGCAGAAGAAGATTAGAGCTTTGTTATTTTGCATGGGGTATATGTAATATATGATTTTTTGTCCTTCACAAAATACATACTCGTATCCCAGTAAGATTTCCTCTTCGTCTTCAAGTATAAAACGTGTAAATGTTCCTTGTTTTCTTTTCGTGTCAGATACAAAATATTGAATGTGTTTTCTTCTTTCTAACCCTAATTCTTTATCAAACTTTATGGGCTCTTTAACTTTTGTGTCATTTAAAGAAGAACAAATAGGTGTTGCGCACTCTAATTGTGTGTTTCTGATGCGAGGTTTGTTGTAGGTTGTCATAGTATTGGCGTGTTTATTATACGGTTATAGCTGGATTAATGTGTTATTTAAGCATGTGATTTTTTGCCCTAATTTAATTCAATCAGTGAGTTTATATATAAGTTTCGTGCGGAATATCTGGATCCGGATGTGTTGCATATACATATTCTTGGTGGCATCGAGAGCATGTTATTTTCTTCGGAGAAACCATTATGTCGTTCCCAATACAATTTATATGTTCGCAATAACAGCATCTGATAAAATATAATTTACAGTGTGGACAATATAAATATTCATCGGTTTGCTTGATATCAGAGAAATCATAGTATATAGTTTTTGCTACGCTGTAAACGCCTCTCACACAGGTTTTTATTAAACTTACTGGATTTATGTTTTTAATAAAAAAACTTGCTACATGATGAAGATTTTTATCGTCATCATTTAATAGTGAAGTGTTGCAAATAGGGCATTTCATTAGACTCAAGACTTTTAATTGTTAAATTATTGCCTAGCTGAGTTTGTAAAGTCTAAAAGTAACCACTGGGGCTCGGTGATTTTTGATTTTTAAGGATACGCACACAAAAAAAGCGGAACTCTGTGTTGAAGTTCCGCTATCAAGGTCTCGCATTACCTAAAATCAAGAAGATACAACACAAAGTCCGCATCGTATGTTCTTGGGGTACGGATGTGGCATACCCGTGTTAAAACATACCTGCAGACTTCTTGGGTTGCTCTGTTCGTGATTTTCTTTACTTTGCGAGTTCTGATAGCCGAACGGTAGCAGCGTCAAGACGCCTTTATATGTGAATTTGGTGTGTGCAAGATGGGTCGCACCCTGACATACACAAATGCAAATATAGTAATAAAATTAAACTTTTAGTTATAGTTTGGTTTAATTTTGAGTGGAGTTAAGTTTTTTTAAGATTTTTGTGTATCTTCGTGGCTGAGTGATTGCTTTTATGCTTGACATTGAAAGAATATTACAGACAAGGATTCCTGATTTGGCACCGGTGTATGGAGGGGTGCGGGGTAGTACAATATCCTCACGCAGAAGGGAGTATGCGTGGCAGACATTGGTGGCATCGGGGTTGAAGGTGGTGATAGACCTGAGAAAGGACTACACTGCGGAGAGATACCCAGAACTGTGCCGCCAGTATGGGGTGGAGTATTTTCACTATCCTGTGGACTGTGACCGCGATACTATTGCTTTGATGGTGGAACGCTTCCCGCAGTTTTGTGATAGGATTGACAACGGCGATTTCTACATTGCCTGCGCCATGGGGCTGCACAGAACTGATATTGCGCTCTGCACTTATTGGGTCTTTCATGCGGCTGATATGGGCATGGCTCCGCCGCCTATAAGAGGCTATAGGCTTCAGGACGGTCATGATACCAGCAAAATTATGCGTGTGCTTAACGCCTTCTATCAGTACAAGTCTGAACTTGACGGCGCCGCCCCAATGCCTATAGATGTGTTTAAGCAGAGAAAGAGTATGATCCCTGCCTGATACCCCTTATATCCCCACCGGTTCCATATCACAGTATCTGGCGTGCCACTGCTGTTTTTCAGGGGTGTCCAGTCTGCAGCCGTCATAGATGATGCAGCCAGTGTAAAGGTCTTCAGCCAGTGCTTTTATAATGTTGGCAAGCTCAATGGTGTCTTCAAACTCCTTGCCATCAGGGCAGAAGAGCCGCTCCCTCTTTATGGCCTCATATCCGTAGATGGCACCCATGATGTTGCCTGTAATGGCGCCTGTGGAGTCACTGTCTCCGTCATGGTTCACGGCGGCGATGATAGCATCCCTCATGCTGTCTATATGGCGCACTGCGCAGTATAGCGATATGGCCCACGCCTCTTCTGCAACCCAGCCCTCTCCAAGCTGGCGGATGGCATCGGGGTCTTTAACGTCTGAACGGGCAAGCTCCATGGCCTTAAGAGTGAGCCTCTTAAGGTGCTCCTTGTCTTTGGCGTTGGCATCGCCGTCCATTTCCATCATAATATTAAGTGCGTCATTAACTATGCTGGTGATGGAGGCTTTAACCTCATCTGGCGTAAGCGGCGTTATTTTTGAAATGAACAGTGTGAGTAGAGCCGCTGGCAGATACCCGAGCGGATGCAAGTGCGTAGCCTGGGCAATCTTAGCGCCTGCCTGAGCAAGGTAGGCGGTGTCATATATTCCCATATTGTTGCGTGTGTAATAGGCGGCATCGAGCAGCCCCATAGGAGCCACGCGCATAATACCGCCGCACCCCTTGCTGTTATTTTGAGGATGCTCACCACGTATCAGGCTTTCACAGGCGTTAAGGCAGGTTGTGCCGGGCGCACGCCGATGCGCAAGCTCCGGCAGGTCACGCAGCCATGAGAAGTGGAAATCATCACCGAACGGATCAGACTTCTTAACGCCCGTCTGTGTATAGTACCAGTCCATGTAGGCATAGCTGACATAATCTTCAGGCGCACCGCCTATGCCTCTCATATAGCCTCGGGTGATGCCCATAAGCATACCGTTTATGGTGAAGAGTGTCATCTGCGTGTCATCGCTGACAAGCGCCTTGCCGTTTTTGTCAAGCTCAAATTTGGTGATGCCATTCTGCCCATATTTGGATAGTATGGCATGGCGGCTCATAAACTCCACAGGGTAGCCGAGTGCGTCACCAGCGGCGCCTGCCATAAGGCTGCCGTAGATGCAGTCTCTGACCCTCTCCTGCAGGGCCTGCCTTCTTTGTGCCTTGTTGTCAATAAACTTCCGTATGAAATTCTCCTGCTCCTTGGTCTCAGGCGTCACACGATGTGAGGCTTTGGGCATGGCAGAGAATACGTATCGCAGAATATTCATGGTGGAGTCAAAATCATCTGAAGCCAGGTAACAGCCCACGATGGTTCCAGTGCGGCCTACTCCTCCCCAGCAATGGATATACACGTAGCCGTCATTTCTCTTAGAAAGCTCATTGATGCGGTCTATTATTTGCTGTGCGTAGTCAACGCTCTTGGGCGCGCTGACGTCACGTATCGGGAATCGTGTATGGGTACAGTCCAGTGGCAGCAGTTGTTCATACGGAGCAAGTTCTCCCTCTTCTGTCAGGTCTATGAAGTGGCGCACGCCAAAATGTATCATCTGGTTTATTTTCCGTGATGCCACATCCTTGCTTTTGTCTCCAGGGTACTCGCCCGCAAAGATGTTCTTATCTTGTATATAGTATGACTGGTAGAGCGGTCTTGTTACAAACGCCTCAAAGCGGTCATTTATCTCCAGTAGCTCAGGCGTAAGCAGCTCACGGCACTTTTTAATCACATATTCAGGAATGTCAATGCGAGTGGATTGTATGTTGAACGGGCAGGCGTATGCAATGGACGTGGTCATGGCTGCAATGGTGTCAGAGTCTCCGCCCATTGATATGGCTAATCTCAGGGATGCCAGTGCGCTGTGCCTCTGAAGGTAGGCCATTATGGCAACAGGCACACTGCCTTGGCAGGTTACGTCAAAACTATAATCATCCCTGATGTCCTCCAAATCTATTCTTAGATTGTAACCGAACTTGTCCTCAATGTACCATCTTATTTTCTCTGCGATGCCATATTGCTCATGCATCTGCATATATACGCAGGCGGCTATGGCTTGGGCGCCTTTTATCCCCTCCGGATGGTTGTGTGTCACAGATGCGGTGATACGCGCCAGCTCCAACGCCTCCTCAAGAGAGTTTGCGTACATACCCACGGGGCTGACCCTCATGGCGGAACCATTGCCGTAGCTGCCGTATGGCTGTGGATTGTTTGAGTTTATCCACTTGCGGAACATCCCGCCATAACCAGCATTGGCGTAGCGGCGGCCCATGTCCTGCATTATGCTGACAAGGCTCTTAGAGCTGTGCGTAGGGTCTTCCATAAGCCACTTAGCCACGGCAAGAGTCATTACCGTGTCATCAGTGTAGCGGCTGCCCTTAGGCACCAGTTCAAAATCCTCACTCTTAATGTTGTGAAACTCTCTGGTAGAGCCTACTATATCACCAATTATTGCACCTAACATGTCATTACTCAATTTGTTACTTCAAAGATAAATATTTTTATGCAGGAATCATACCCCTTCGATGCTTAATTAACCTTGGATGTCTTCCGCTGCAACAGGTAGGTTAATCTCATTATAACTATACGTAGCGATTTCTGTATGGGTGGTGATAATAGGTTCGCCTAACACTTTGCCAATGTTTTCTATAGTATGCAATGTTAGATTATGTTTACCTTTAAGCCACTTTGATATTTCAGGCTCACTTTTCCCAAGACGATTGGCGAGTTCACGTTGTGTCATTCCCTTTTTCCTTAAAATCATAGTAATTTTTAGGGCCACATCCATGCATAAATCATTTTTCTTCATCATCTATATCCTTGGCTTGTCTTACCTCTAATGATAACTTGTCTTTAGCATTTAATGATGTAACCACCTTCTGACCTATGCTGCGCTCAATATTCTCTCGAGTTTCCTTAGCCACATTACCACCCTCAATTGCAATATCGCGGCTCTCACTGAAAGAATCAGGTTTGCGGCTCTTGGAAATAGCAGTAGTAGTAACTTCTGCAAGCGTATTAAGAACAAGTTCAATATTTGTCATATTATCCCGAAGATTCTCCTTTCTAAGTCCTTTGAGATTCTTGTATTCCTTAACAGTAAGACCACTCCATGCCTTTGTCATCTCATTTGTCAGTATAGCATAGTCACGCTCTTCATCAATACCTCGTGCCTTCCACTCGTCAGTAAGTTCCTTTCGCATTTCTATCGTCTGTAGACGCTGGTTTATCCATACCTCAGTGTACCCTTTTCTTCTGTAATATTCCGCGCCTCTTAGTATAGCTCTTTCAGGGTCTTGTATTTCATCAAGTCTCTCGCTGCCCAGTCCCGCAAGCCACATCTTCAAAGGTTCAGCTTTAGGAGACGGAATAGATTGTATAATTCTAAGCATTTGTTTAGTGGTAGCAACATCAGTCTTGTACATCTTACCATCAGAATGAGATGGGAGTTTTAGTTGGTTACAATTTGTAACCAACTGCGCACCCTCTTTAGAAAGCCTGTGTTTCAAAACCTTCCAGTAATTTGAGGCACTTCTACTATTAGGCTGGTCCGTTAGTAGTTCCACCACGTCGACCACCGATATTAGCCACTCCTCCTTTTCAGAATCCCAAACATATCTTATTCTCTTATCTTCAAATAATTTGATTTTATTTTCCATATGCTCAATGTCTTTGCATCGGCAAAGATAATAAAAATTCCGATAACTTAATTTATAAGTTAATATGTTTTATAGGCGGCACCATATTTCGGCAATATATTCAATTATTGCCAAAATTTTGCACATACATCTCCGCAATGACAATTAAACTTAATGACCACGGAAACTACAAATAAGACTCTCAATGTTGGCTTAGATGCTGCCGTCTCCCGTCTAGGAAGAATAAAATTTTCTCCATTCATACACGTAATGTAGATAACACATACGTATTGCACCGAGTTTCTGTGCAATACAGTTAATAAATATTTGTTTGCATGTTTGGTGACAGCACTGCAAAATAGCATCGCATAAACACACGAAAATATATTCGTTAACAAACTGCACCCAGCTGTCATAACTAGAAGTCTCAAACAGAAAAACTACGGGTGCAGTTTTTTATGGAACCAGTTGGGATATAAAAAGTTACATTAGCTCCTCTGGCAGGATGATGTCTTGCCTTAGCACATAGAGGTGCTCGTGCTCACCGCTGATTACGTAGGGGGAGGGTGGCACGCCAAGGGTGCGGCAGGCGGTGCGGATGGATTTGTTGATGTCCCAGAGGCAGTCTTTCATGCGCTTAGGCGGCTGTTCACCGGTTATTGCATACACATCCTTCATCAGCTGCTCAAAGAGTGTGCCATCAAACTGTAGTGCGTCACCTTCAGGATTGTGGCATTTGTCAATAAGGTACATCAGGTACACCACAAATGAACTCCGATGCGCGAACCGTACCTGTATGCAGCTTTCTGTTGTTCTGAAATATAGAATGTAGCGGCCGTTGGTCTTCAAACGGCCGGTAACATTGTCCTGCCTGCACACTTCAATTCTTACTGGTGACTTCTGTGCTATCAGATGTGGGTTCACACATTCAGCAAAGCGTAGGAACTGGCTTTTGTTGAGATGTGAGGAGTATTGGATAAGGGCGTCAATGTCTATGCCTGAGTAGAGTAGCAGTAGTTTGGAGTATGCCTCCTTGCTCTTGCCAGCATTGCGTATAATCAGCTCAAGCTGGCCGAGCAGGGCCAGCTTGGTGCTATGAGATAGTATTTCCTTCTTATGAACTGAAAAATGGGGCATCGCCTGCAAATTTAAGCATTTATTTTGACAGAGGCGAGTTTATTTGATTTCTCTGATTAACATTCCAGCATAAAAATTGGATGTTGATGATTCTTTTTCAAATACTGTGTAACCCAATTTTGCGTCTCTTGATCCTTCAGCATCAGACATATATCGGTTGTCCCATATTTTGCCTTCAACAGGTCTTATGATTCCAACCCTATTGTATTTGGTTCTTCCATCGGCGTCAGTCTTTGACTCAAGAACTTCAAATTTTGATGACGGGCTGATACCCTCTTTAAGTCCTATAGGAGCTTTAATTACGTTTGACACCTCTGTTATAGGAACTTTGACTTTAAAGACATCATATTTTTTCTGAAGCTCCATTACGTTCTTGTCAATGGCGCGTGTACATACTTTGCGGAATACATCAGCAGGCTCATACAGTCCTCTCATCACGGTCTTTTGACTGCTTGCAGAATACTTGCCAATATAGCTTAGCTTGAAAAGGGTGGAGTCCGCTTCAAAGGCTTTCTTTTTCTCAAGGTCAATGTTTGACTGCTCATAATAGTAATTCTGATAGAAAGTGGCTGCAATTTCATCATTCCACTCAAGCTTGTAAAGATATGTGGTGGTTTTGACAGTGAAGCCGGCAACCATTTTTGATATGGCCTGTGCCAGCTGGGCTGTAGCTTTAATGAGGTTGCCAATGTTGCCTGCGCCGAACAGCGAACCTACAACTGATGCTATTGTGCCGAATACCTGTGCCGCGATGTCAGCATTCTCCTGCTTGTCTATGTATGATATGTCATTTACAAGTACAAATGTGTTGGCTATGAGTTCCTCACCTGCGTCAGATAAGGCGGCTGCACCTCTTATTGTATGTTCTGCAAGCTGTTTCTCCAGTACAGAGGCGTTATACATGCCTCGTTCTCCAACAAGCGTCATGTCAAACGCACCGTTCTCCTTCTGACGGTTGAACCATTTTGCCACCATTCTTTTGGCAATTTGGTTTGTTTGAAGATAGTTGTTTATCCTCTCTTCATCCTGTTTCTTGTCTTTTGGAAAAATAACGTATCTGACACTAAGGTTATGATTGTTATATTTGTCAGGAGTGTCCATCTTGAGGAATGCCAGGCGTATTTCAGTAGCCATTCTCTTGTCCGGACGTTCTAACATGAAAGAGTATATGGAGCTTCTCTTGTATTTTGTTGCATCAACATCACGAGCATACAAAAATGGTATGGAGATGATTAATGCTGCTATTGAGAGTAGTATCTTGTTCTTCATATTTGTTAGTGTTTATTAATAATCCCACAGGCTCTCAGGGATTTTCTCGTCTATAGTGTATGATTTGTTGTCTGATACTGCCAATTTTTTTCCGTTGTCATCAAACCATATATAGCTCAACCCCAGTTCCTTGTAAATTCGGGCGTTGAGTTTCTCCTTGTCAACCTCACCTCCTGTAAATGCTGCGGAAGTGCTTAGTTTTTTTGTGATTTCTGTGACTTTTGCAGGATCAAATGTGGCAACCGAGCCATCGGCTAGTCCAATAACCCAACCTACCGCTTTTGTCTCTCCGTTCTTTGATGTGAATTTTATAAATGAATCCTCACCAAACAGAAGCTGTGTTTTGAGGTATTGGAGAGGCACTATCTCTTCTCCGGTATTTTTAACTAGTCCAAAACTTTTACCGTCAGACACCCATGCCACTTTGTTGGAGAATGGGCCGTGGTATTTGTATTTGAAATCACACACCTCTTTGCCTTTTGTGTTGACAATTGCATACATTCCATCTTTAAAAACCCACGCTACAGAATCACGGAATGGAAAGGTTTTTTGATATTTGAATTCGCTTAGTGCGTTGTTGTTTTTGTCAATAAGGCCAATCTTGCTGTTGTCTCCGTCATCTACTTGATACGCCCAGAAAAGACCTCCTTCATAGCAGTCTGAAAGCTGCTCATAAACGCAAGGAACCGTTAGGCTCCCCTTTGTGTCAATGGCTCCGTATCCTCCGTTATAAACAAAGGCCATTGAGTTTCTTACATCGCCTACGGTTGTGTAGTCAAATCCTGTAATGGTTTTCCCATCAGAGTTAATTAAAGCCCATTTCCCCGATGAATTAAATTTCTTGAAGTGTGAGCGCAGGCGGTATCTCTTTGTTACGTTGAACTGATAACTTTTGTCTTTTATGTTTCCTTTGTTGTCCTTTTCAATATCGAGGCGAAGTTTGTAAACCATATTGCCGCCATTCTGCACCCACGCTACACCGTCAGGGTAAAAGGCGCTAAGCTGTGTATATTGGGCTGGTGTGATCTCTTTCTTATCTGCAAGATTGTAGTATCCCCATTTCCCGCCTTCCAAAGCATCAGACTCGGTATTGAAAACGCATCCCTTGTTAAATGCTACTATATTGTCATAGCACAAGTCAACAAAGTCATATTCTATAGGGCAGACAATTTCTCCGCGGTCATTTATCACACCGAACTTTCCACCTACTACATATTCATCATATAATGCTTTGCCTCCTTTGTTTACCCAAGTATAACCGCTTCTGAAATCTCCAACGGCTGTGAATTGAGGTTCTACTATGTATTGGCCGGAATCATCAACATAACCCCAGAGTTTACCTTTTTTCTGCGGTGTAAGATTCTGTGCCTGTAACGTGGACAGGCACAGAATAGTTGTTAAGATAAGTGAAACTGCGTATCTCATAATTGTTTATTAGAATGCTATTATTGCTCTAACTCTTGGTTTTAGCAGTGCTGCCTGATTGTTGCCAATTATGGTGCAGTCCATACGTCCGCCAAATGCAAACTTTGCCCACATGGATATGGCGGCTGCAGGTTTTGTGTTCGTGTAGAGATATGTCATAGGTACTTCATACTGACGATATTTCTCTTTTACGTTTGTCTCTCCGTTTTTAATGTCCTTGCTTGCTTTTACGGCATATTTATATGGCAGAGAACCAAATGAAGAGCTGCTCATAAGAGTATGTACGCTTCCGTTGTCAACATAATCGTTGCCGCCTGCCTCTTTCATTGCCTTGCCAACTTTGTCTACATACTTCTTTGATTTCTTTGATACTTTGAATCTGTACTCTTGTAAGTTTAATACGCTGCCTTGCTCCTGAGCCTGTATTGCCTCCTGGTCAACACTCTCCTCATCGTCACCCTCTGAGTTGTCCTCCTCTCCGGCTGGTGCGGTGACAAGAATCTCAAGAAGTTCTTTAAGCTCTTTTATAGAAGGTATGTACCACCCTTGTCCAAGAGACTGGGCCCACTCAAATGCAGGATAAATTGCCATGTCTTTGCCGGCTGCCTTTGCGGTCTGCTCATAGGCCTCCATGTTTTTTACGCCGTCATCAATAGTAGTGCCTTCAATCACCTTTTTTACGATTGCCTTGTCAGTGCACCATTTCTTTACCTGAAAGTCGCTGATGCTCACAGCCATGCCGTGACGGCCGTTTGATGAAACTTTGTATACATAGCCTTTTGTGCCGTTGAAGTCCACAATGTCACCTACTTGGTAAAGGTCTTGTGAGAATACAGTTGATGCTGCGCCGCAAAATAGTGCGGTCAATAAAAGTAGTGTTTTCTTCATAATAAATAGAATTTTAGGTTGTTTACATCTTGCAAATATAGCCATCGTACTCGTTTGTGTTAAAACTTTGAGGCCGTCTATGTAAATCGTGTTGTAAATAGCTGAATTCTATCTAAATAACAGAATGTGTTAATGGTATTTAACAAAAAATAAAATTCAGGTGTTTAATTTTGATTTTTGCAGTGCATGGTGTATCTTTGCATAAAACAAATGCGTGATGATTAGGAAAAGGAAGTATAATATTGGTTATGCGCTCAGTGGCGGTGGGGTGAAGGGATTTGCCCATGCGGGGGCGCTGCAGGCTCTGGAGGAGCATGGCATAAGACCCGATGTTATTGCCGGTACAAGTGCCGGTAGCGTGGTGGCGGCTCTTTACTCGGCAGGCTACAAGCCCACTGAGATAAGTGAGATATTTAAGGAGCAGGGCGGATTTATGAACTTTGCCTCAATTGTGCTGCCGTCAGCAGGGCTCTTTAACCCTGACAAGTTCATGCATTTCCTGAAAAAGAAGATAGAGGCTAAGAATAAGAACTTTGTGAACATAGAGTCTCTGCCAATACCTATAAGGGTGGTGTCATCTGACCTTGATCACGGCAAGAGCGTGGTTTTCTCAAAGGGGGAGATAGTACCAAGGGTCATGGCATCAGCAACAGTGCCCATAGTCTTTGTTCCTACTGTGATAGACGGTGTACACTACGTTGACGGCGGTGTGTTCAAAAATTTCCCAGTGAGCGTTATACGCAGGGATTGCAGCAAGGTTATTGGTATAAATGTGAGTCCTCTTGTGGCTTCAGACTATAAACAGACCATTCTTGACATAGCCCAGCGTTCTTACGAGTTCATGTTCCGTGCCAATACCATGCTTGAGCGCCGTAGATGTGACCTTCTGGTGGAGGTGGGTGACGCCCTTAAGTATGGCACCTTTGACCTTGAACGCCTTGATGATATTTTTCAGCTTGGATATGACGCTATGAATAAGGCTATTAGAGAAAAGAAGTTTACTGTATAAAATTTTTTCGATAAAATATTTGTCAGAATAAAAAAAACGCTTTATCTTTGCATCGCTTTTGAAAAGCAAGACCTCTTTGGTGTGGTAGTTCAGCTGGTTAGAATGCCGCCCTGTCACGGCGGAGGTCGTGGGTTCGAGCCCCATCCACACCGCAAGATGAAGACTGACAGTATTGTCAGTCTTTTTTGTTTAAAGGCGAGACTCTTCGCTGACGCTCAGAGTGACGTAATAAATTTATTGTGTATATGAACTTTGTAGAAGAAATCAACCGCCTCCGTAAGGAGAAGAACGCCGTGATAATGGCGCACTACTATCAGGAGTCTGCAATCCAGGACATAGCTGACTATGTGGGAGACAGTCTGGCGCTGGCCCAGTGGGCTTCCAAGACAGACGCTTCCATTATTGTTATGTGCGGCGTGCATTTTATGGGGGAGACCGCCAAGATACTCTCTCCAGATAAAAAGGTTCTGATTCCCGATGCTGAGGCTGGCTGCTCTCTTGCTGACAGCTGCCCTGCAGACAAGTTCGCAGAGTTCATTAAACAGAATCCTGGGCATACGGTAATATCGTACGTCAACACATCTGCGGCTGTAAAGGCTCTGACAGACATAGTTGTGACCTCTACAAACGCCCGTAAGATAGTTGACAGCCTGCCTAAGGATGAGAAGATTATCTTTGCCCCGGACCGTAACCTTGGTAACTACATAAACAGTGTTACTGGCCGTAATATGCTGCTGTGGGACGGCGCCTGCACCGTGCATGAGCAGTTCTCTGTGGAGAAGATAGTTGAACTGAAGAAGCAGTATCCTAACGCAAAGGTGCTGGCTCACCCAGAGTGCAAGAAGGCTGTGCTGCTGCTCGCTGATTTTGTGGGCTCCACACAGGCCATTCTTAACTACGCTGGCAAGACAGACGACAAGGAGTTTATTGTGGCTACTGAGAGCGGAATACTTCACAAGATGCGCCTTGCATACCCCGATAAGAACTTTATCCCGGCTCCTCCGGCTGATAGCACATGTGCTTGCAATGAGTGCGCCTATATGCGTCTTAACACAATGGAGAAACTCTATAACTGCTTGAAGAATGAGACTCCTGAGGTTACGGTGGATGAGGCTGTGGCTCGTGAGGCAGTGAAGCCGATACTCAGGATGCTGGAACTTTCTAAATAGCGAGACTCTTCGCTACGCTCAGAGTGACGTTAGTCAGACCATTCTGCGGTCTCCATTATACGCACAATATCTTCTGTGATATAGTTTGCCACAGGGGCTATGGAGTCCTTGTTAGGGCGGTTGTTGAAGTAGAGCGCACCGCGCAGGAAATGCTTCACGCTGTCAGTGAGCAGGAACTGCACCTGTGACGCCGCATTGCCCTTAATCTGGTAGAGAATGCCGTACATCTTCTTTTCAGGGTTCTCAAAAGGCTGCTCCGATATAGCGTCGGCCTTTATCACGTGTTTGTACACAAAGTTGCGGGAATCCTCTGAAATCTCGTAGAAGTTACCGTTTATGTTCTTGTAGCTGCAGTAGATGCGGGCGTTATGGGTAGGGTACACAATGTCAAAAAAGTCCTCATCGCCGCTTTTCTGCACTATCATGGCCACGTTAGAGGGGTACTCAAACTTCACTGGCTCCTTGATGTGGGCTGTGTCATAGCTTTTAGGCTCAAGCTCAATTCTGAAATATCCGCGTGGCTTTGGCGTGTATGTGGTACACGATGTCAGAATGCCTGCCGCCATCAGGGCTCCCAATAATATTTTACTCAGACTTTGCATCGGGGTTAAGAATGGTGAACTTAATGGTCTTAATACGGCGCTTGTCAGCGGACACTATCTTGAAACGGTAGTTCTTGTAGTCAATCTCAGTCTCCTGCACAGGAATCTCACCCTGCAGCTCCAGGATGAAACCGCCAAGGGTCTCTGCCTCGCCGGCGTCCTTCTCAAACTCCTCACTGTCAATGTCTGTTATGCGGAAGAAGTCCCCCAGCGGAATCTTGGCCTCAAACAGGTAGTTGCTTGCGTTTATGCGGGCGTAGTTCTTATCGGCGTCATCATACTCATCATCAATGTCGCCCACAATCTCCTCCAGGATGTCCTCCATGGTTATTATGCCGGCGGTGCCGCCAAACTCATCAACCACGATGGCTATGTGGGTTTTGGTCTTCTGAAACTCCTCAAGCAGCTCGTTAATATGCTTGGTCTCAGGCACAAAGTGAGCCTTGCGCACTATGGTCTGCCACTTGAACTCAGGCTCCCCAAGGTGCGGCAGCAGATCTTTGATGTAGAGTATGCCCGTGATGTTGTCAAGGTCATCATGGTAGATAGGCATACGTGAGTACTCGTTCTTGTTTATGGTGCGTATCACGTTCACGAACGATGCTGTGTCCTCAATGGCTATCACGTCAACGCGCGGCGTCATGGCGGCGGCTGCGTTTACATCGCCGAAACGGATGATGCCCTCAAGCAGCTCTTTGTCTTCCTTGATGTTATCTTGTGTGGCCTCAAACGCCTGCTCTATCTCATCCATGGTTATGGCGCTGCCGTGCTTTTCACCCTTGTGGGTGATATGGCTGAGCGGCTTGATGAGCAGCAGTGAAAGAGGGTATAGCAGCACCTCAAACGCCCGCATGGGATAGGCCGCATGGCGTGCGAACTTCAGGTTGTTGCTTGTGGCGTATATCTTAGGCAGGTTCTCTCCAAAAAGCAGCAGCAGGAATGTTATAAGCATGGTCTCCACTAAAAATGAGAGTAGCGGGTTGCCTGAAAAGTCAAAAAGGCGGGTCATGAGCGTGGCTGTGAGCACCACTATGGCCACATTGACCAGATTGTTTGCTATAAGTATGGTGGCAAGTAGGCGTGGCGTGTCAGCGCACAGGTGGGTTACAATAGCGTCACGCTTGGAGTCACTGCTGCCCAGCTCCTCCATATCCTTGGGGCCGAGAGAGAAGAATGCAGTCTCTGATGCGCTCACAAAAGCTGACATCATAAGCAGCAGAACAATTATAACTCCTAAAATTATGTTTACACCCATAGTGTGTTACGGTAATAATTTGCAAAGATAATAATAAGTTGAGAGTTGAGAGTTGAGAGTTGAGAATTTTTGCGTAACTTTGTAACCGCAATGCAAAGATGCCGACAGTTCGTTTAGACCATCCTGTCGTAAAACAAAACTAGGCTTGTAATGGTGCTTGTATCAAGGTACTGCTTAGGCTGTGTTTTGTTGCAAGCATTTTTTTATTTAGTGTGTATGTTCAAGATTAAGAATAGAATAGAGTTTGATACAGCCCATTACCTTAGCGGATATGAAGGTAAGTGCGCCAATATCCACGGGCACCGTTATAAGCTTGTGACTTCCATCTGTAGTGAAAGTTTGCGCGCAGAGGGGCACTCACGTGGCATGGTGGAGGATTTTAGCATAATAAAGCAGGCTCTTAAAGATGTGGAGGCCTTTTTTGACCACAAACTGCTTATTGAGGATAATGAGGACGGCCGCCGTGTGGCTGAGGCTCTTAAATCAGTGCCAAATGGTTTTGACATTGTGATGATGCCGTTCCGCCCAACCTGTGAGGAGATGAGCCGATACATTTTTGAGATGCTGCGAGCCAAGGGTTTGCAAGTTAGTGAGGTTGAGTTGTTTGAGACACCCAATAACAGTTGCGTTTATTCAGTTGACATTTGACAGTTGACATTTGACATTTGACAGTTATAATTATTAACTCTTAACTTTTAACTTTTAACTAACATATAGTGAAAGTAGTTGAGAAGTTCATATCAATAGATGGCGAGGGGCCTACCGCTGGCGCGCTCTCTGTGTTTGTGAGGTTTGCCGGCTGCAACCTGCGCTGTGCGTGGTGTGACACATCATACGCATGGGACACCACCGCCGATGTTACTGATATGAGCGCTTCTGAGATAGCTGACTATATTAAATCAACTGGTATTGGCCATGTGACCATAACTGGCGGTGAGCCGTTGTTGCAGCCTGGGCTGATAGGCCTGCTGTCACGTCTTGCAGACTATCAGGTGCATGTTGAGACAAACGGCGCCATACCAGTGGAGCAGTTCAGAATAGGTGATAACATTCACTTTGTGATTGATTATAAGCTGCCAGACAGCGGTATGGAGGAGCGCATGCACCTGCCAAATCTGGCATCGGTGCGTAAGGCGGATGCCTATAAGTTTGTTATTGCCTCTAACCGTGACCTTGACAAGGCTGTTAAGATAGTGCGCCAGTACAACCTTGAGGAGAAGACTCAAGTTTATTTCAGCACAGTGTTTGGCAAGATGGAGCCAGCCGTTGTGGTGGAGCGTATGAAGAGTGAAAAATTTAATGGAGTAAAATTGCAGCTTCAACTGCATAAATTTATATGGGACCCTCAAAGAAAGGGAGTCTGATTGGTA
>JAEEGL010767089.1_pt1 | contig 20511 bp, 17 predicted proteins | sample 9134231 | NCBI WGS metagenome assembly JAEEGL01 (sample SAMN16246548, study PRJNA631951) | gut metagenome | biome: gut microbiome; feature: rumen; material: fiber-attached | host: Bos | place: Iran: Karaj | collected 2018-10
AACGAATGGTTGGCGGTGTTTCCGAAAGATCGCGGATGTTCTGCCGTTGGACGGCGCTTTCCTCCTCCAATTCCTGGTCGGAAGGTTCGTAGTCTTTGGGCAGGTCTTGAACCCGAATGACGATGATTGTCACATTGTCTTTGCCGCCTTTTTCCAAGGCTCGATTCAAGAGGCTCTTGCTGATGGTTTCCGGTGTTCCGCGCTCAACCCCCGCCTTGCAGATGGCGCTGATTTCACGATCGTTTACCATGTGTGATAAACCATCGGAACAGACAACAAAAAGATCATCTCGTTGTACATCAACAGACGTAATGTCCAGATAAAAACCATTTCCTTTTCCCAAAGCGTTTGTGATGACATTGCTGTTGGGATTGAGCGAATGGTCTTTTGTCAGTAGTTCAAGATTCTTTTCGCGATAGCGATAGACACGGCTGTCTCCTGCGTGGAGGGCGAGAGCCTGTGACGCATACCAAGGGTTGAAAAGCAAACAGGCTATCGTCGTTCCCATTGTGTCGAAGGAATGCTTTATGGCATAGTCCTTGATTTGGCCATTTGCCGCGTATGAGGCACGGATTATGGCAGACTCCAGCTCCGCAGGACGTCGTCTGGCCTTGAGTGCCAGTTTTTCGACTTCCGTAATGGCTATGAGGCTGGCGATTTCACCGGCACTGCCGCCCCCCATGCCGTCAGCCACCACGAAAATGCGTTGCTCCTTCATCATCAGTGCCGCGTCTTCATTGTTTTTACGGACACGCCCAACGGATGTGCAGGCGAATGATTCCAAATAATCGTTCTGTGACATAATTATTCCAAGCCCCTCTGCCGCAGGTGTTGTTTCCATCTGGATTGAAGTTCTGCATCCCCCGGCAACCCGATTTCGAACATCTGTGTTCGAGTGGCGATCTTCTCCTCCGCATTACCTCTGTCGAAACGTTTTCTCAAATTATTCATTTTTTTCTTGTAGTCCTGGAAGCCTTGAATAAGGTCTGCTTGAAGGGAGCTGGTATCTTTCAGGTCTGAAGACAAATAGAGCGCAATACCGCGAGACACGAGAAAATCACGGCTACCGACTTCGGCTTTGTGCCCCAGCTGTTCCTGAATGATCTTTTCCCGTTTGTCCACCAATGATTGGCAATACGCGATGTATTCCGATACTTTTCCTTTGTTCAACCACTGGTATTCAGGCCGTTTGATGAATTCAATCCCGCTTTCTGCATTCTTGATGATTAATCGACAATTGTATAGACGGCAGGTGAATATATCCGGGTCAGGGGCTGGTATTACTGAATTGTCCTCTAGCATTTTGATGTAATTATAGAAATACTCGATGCCAAGCATTTCATCGTATACACCGCTAGGCTCCTGCCGGAAGTTTTTGGGCAATGGAAGATTGAAGCAGTCGTAGGAATAGACGGCTTGCATTTTGGCATCATCCAAAAACGCTTCCAAATCAGGATTCGGTGAGCCTTGAACAATTCCATTTTGATTGAGCGTCATGTACATTCCCGCATACGATCGGACATTATTCTGCAAATCCGTGACATATGTCTCAAGCTTGTCTTTTAAGTCTTTAATATGAATGTCAACCGTCCAATCCGTGTTTGTATTGAAAGCAAGCCGGAAATTTGCAACCTCTTGGAATTGCAGATTCCAGGCCATCTCCTTTAGCTGGGAAACTCGTTCTGTTTCGGTTTTCAGCAATTTGACAAGAGGCAGCATTTTGTTCGCCTTTGTCTTAATCGCTCCTAGTGATTGGGTAGCCAGTGGTTCCAATCTGGCGATGATTGTCTGATAATCCGGCTTTTCGTTTGCAAGCAACTTGACCGTATCATCCAAATTTTCGCTTTCCTTAAGCGTTTTTTCCAACTTTTCTGTCATCGGTTTTATTTCCCCGATGATGGTTTGCACATACGTCTCATCCTTATAAGGTTCAGCCTCATCTAATAAACCATTCAGTATTTTCAGCTGGTCGTCGATTTCTTTTTTATCAGTCGTATTTTGCTTGAATGTATTAATGGCTTCAGATCGCTTATCCAAAAGATTTTTCGCCATGATTGCTTTGGTTTTCTCCAAGCCGGCACCAGGCCAGGTCCAATGGAGCTTTTTGTTCAAATCACTGAGTTCACGACTGACGTCTTCAAATTTGTTTTTCTGTAGATTTTGTTTGGCTGCTTCCCATCTGTCGCGGGTGTCCTCTATTTCCTTGATTTCATTAAGCAAGGCATGGGTTTCCCGTTTTTGGACTTCGCTACGGCTGACATTCAACGCTTCACGCAGAGAATTTCTCGCATTATCGAATTCCCCTATGGTTATGTATTCTCTGGCATCCGCCATGTGTTCTTTCCATGGTGCTTCGAAAACGTATTTGTATATCAGTACACAGGCAATGGCGACAATGGCTGTTGTCGCACAGATGGTGAGGGCTTTCCAGATAACCGGCATGGGCTCCTCATCAATGAGCGCTCCGTCCAGAAAAGTGATATCCAGAAAAGCCATTGTGATGACATCTTTGTTTTTCAGGGGATATTCCTCGAAGCCAAGTTCTTCGTCATTGACCTTTGTCCCGTTACGGCTGCCGAGATCTTGAACCCAGCAACTTCCATCGCTCTTCAGAGAGAGACGCAGATGCTGTGAAGAAATCATTTTGTCCTTGATAACGATGTCGCAATCTTTGCCAGACCCGACGATGGTATCCTCTTTTTTCAGCTCGACGCGGATTTTCTTTCCCTTTTCATTCACGTATTCAATCTGATGGGGCATGATTTCCTTTTGCTCGCCCGGCTTCTTCTTCTGGACAATCAGCAGGGATTCCCCCATGACGATTTCATCACCGGCTTCCAGTTGCTTTTCCGTGATTTTCTTGTCATTGTAAAGCAAACCGTTCTTGCTTCCCATGTCCGTGATATAAAGCATGCCACGGCGCATGCTGATGATGGCATGCTGCACGCTTACCGATTCATCGATATTTTTCAATGACCATGTGCATTGGGATGAACGGCCAATGGTTATTTCATTGCCGTCGAAGTTCTTCTCCTCCAACTGGAAGATAATTCGCCCATCATGTTCCAGCCAGACGACCAGCCCATCCTGCCTTGACTTATTTTTTTTGCTGAATAATCCCATTGTTCACTTGTCCCATTCATCTCTGCGGATTTTTTCGTAGCGCGCGTCCCCCGGGTTTGTAAACACTAGTTCCGCATCATTCCGTATTTGCTTATGCACTTTGGCTTCGTCTTTGGTTCCATTTGATTTCAGCCAACGAATACGCAGTTTGTTGTAGTATGTCCGTTGGCGGTCCTCCCGCAGTTGCTGGAACAGGTTGAAGGCTTTCTGGTAATCCGTGTCATTTCCTTTTACCACAGCCGCCGCCATGAACTGCTTTAGGGCAAATTCCTGTTCGGTATACTGAAGCGGGTCGTTCTGGGTGTTGAAATCCGTTTGGAATTGCGTGAAGGTTTTGCTGGGGGGGGGCTCTTTCAATGCTTTGGCTCCATCCCACGCAGATGCGATGAATGAACTATCTTCGAAACGCAGGAATGTATTGGCGGTCAGCAGACCGATGGCCCGTTTCATTTCGTGTTTGGGAACTTCCGTCCTAAGAATGTAGTTTACATTCGCATTACGGAAGAAACGCAATATACCGAACCAATAGACATTGCCTTCATTGCGTTCGTATGTCACTTGTCTGTAACGAAGCCCGCTTGGAACTCCTCCGCCATCTGGATACATATAGAAGCATGGAATATCCGTGAAATTTTCAGGAATACTGATGTCTTGCAAGCGTTTTTTGGCATTCTTCATGCCTTCATCGAAATCTTCATACAAAAATGCGTTGGATTTTTCCCGGGAAAGGGTGATGGTCAACGGGACATTGCCGTCACGGCCAATGAAGGTTTTGATGACTTGAAGATTTTCATTCTCCATCTTGCTGGTGGCTTTGGGCGAAGCAGGATAGCGGATAGAAAACAGTTCTGCTACTTTTTTAGGATTCTCTTTTGTTGTCTGGGTATTATTCTCCTTTACCTGTTCAAAGGCAGGAACTATCATGAATCTACCGTTCAACGTCAGAATAGGCTCAGGCAATTGTGGCTTCTGATCCCAGAGAAGAAACAAAAACACAATGGCGAGGCCGAAAATCGCGAATCGGGCTACCCGAAGCGTACGTTGGCGCTTTTCACGCTCCATGCGTATTTTATTCAGTTCATCCTGCCCGGCCAGACGCGTCTTGTTCGCTTGTGTCGCGCTGGCGACGGCTGTTTCGCCGCTTTTGGTTTTCGTGTCAGTAGGCACATCAATTGTTTTTGTCGAAGAAACAGTGCGAGTCTTGGTCATGGACGGTGATTCGTTGCTGTCATCATATCCCGTGGCGGAAGGGGAGTCGTCATCGTCTTCTGGATAGGCACGGTCTTCATCATCATCAATAATGCCTGTATCACTGTTGTTATCCTCGTTGTCATTATATTCATTTTTGTCTAAATCGCTGTCATCATCAGGATAGTCGCGATCCTCCATGTGCCCAGGCATGCGTGTGGCGGTTGACGTTTCATCTTCTTGATTTCTCGGTTGTCTTGTATAACCGGTTGATGTTTCATCAGTTTTCTGTTTCTTAGGCGGCCGTGTATAGCCAGTGGTCGTTTCATCGCGCTCTTGCTCTTTCGGTGGTCTTGTATAGCCAGTCGTCGTTTCGTCTTCCTCATTGGCTGTTTTTGTCTCTCCGTCATCGTCATTCGCCGTCTTCGTTTCGCCGTCTTCGTCGCTTGCCGTTTTCGTCTCGCCGTCTTCCGGGTATATGGATGTTTCTTCGTCATCCAGAGAATGCAAGTTCTTCATATTTGCAGCAAGACGGGTAATGGATGTTTCATCCGTGTATCCCGTGCCGCCGTCATTCTCCTGCTTGGCTTCATGTACCGTTTCGACAAGCTGGATATCCGTGTCGTTGCCCATGTGGATGATCTGGCCAGGGCGTAAAGGCTCATCTTCCTTCACAAGCTTTCGATCAAGATATGTCCCGTAGCGGCTTAGATTGCGCAGGACGAAAGCACCATCCTTCCAAAGGACGATGCATTGCTTATGGGATACGAAGTCGCTTTTCAGACGGAAGTTCACGCTGTGGGAACGGCCGATAAGGTTTTCACCTGGTTGCAGGGTGTATTCTGCTCCGATGTCTTCATGGCCGCGGATGACTTTCAAGATATAGTTCATAATGAGTGTAAAATGGTGGTTATAGTAAACAATGACTCGTCGGTGGATGGCGGTTCCTCACAGGCCCCCTGAAGATTTGTATGAGAAATAGACGGCTGTGCCCAGTATGATGAAGAACGATGGGAACATGCACAGGATGATGATGGGCATCATCTTGCCAGGGGCCTTTTCGGCCATTTCTTCCGCTCGTGCAAATTTAACGCGGCGCATTTCCTCCACCTGGATTTTCATGATATCGATGATGGAGGTACCGCTTTCAATACCGAAAGCGACGGCGTTGACAAAGCGGGTAAATTCCTTGATGGCCAGCCGCTGATCCATGGCATGCAACGCTTCGGAACGGGTTTTGCCCAGTTCGACATCCTTCAGGAAAATGGCGAATTCGTCGTTCAGTACATTTCGTCCGACAATGTCGATGAGATAGCGGACGGCCGCACCAAAATCCAGTCCCGCATCCATGGAGGATGTGATTAAATCAATGGCAAAAGGCAGCTCTGAAAGAATTGTTTTTTTCCTTTTTTCCGCAGCGTTGGTCACCATGGCGTAGGGCAGGAAATAGCAAATCACGCCAAAGACAAGAGCAATTAAGATGTCATATTCTTTAGAGAGCTCATCACCCAAGAGTGAAACCATGAAACCTCCGAAAGCCAGACCAATAAGACCGCCTATTATCTGCGCCGCATAGACTTCCTCCGGCCTCATGTGAAAGGCGGCTTGGCGAATCGCCAGAGCCAGCTTTTTATGTCTTGGAGTTTCTTGCTCAGGTCTTGGCGCTTGGAAAAAGACTGAGAAAAAGCTGATGAAGGAATCGAAGAACCGGAAGAAAGGCGGCATCTTGTCGGACAACCGGCCGGTTTTTCCGACGGCATGGCGCCACATGGTCGTAAAGCCCCAACATGCGCATAGTACAGCCCCGATGACTAGCATGTACATCAATGTGGTTTCGTTTATGTTGGAAAAGAAAGAGTTGGACATGGCTTGTTTCGTGTAGAAAATATTTAGACTTCGATATTTGTGATTTCTTTGAGTATAAAGTATCCGATTATCTGGAAAACGGCGACTGCCGCCAATGCGCACCAGCCAAGGGGGTTCACGAACAATGGCATGATGAAGTCCGGCTCTGACAAAAACATGACTCCGATAAAGAATAATGGAATTAAGGATGTCATTTTTGCCTCTCCTTTCAGACTCACGGTCTTGTTTCTCAGTTTGTCCTGAAACTCATTACGCATGCGGATGGTCTTGACGACATTGTCGAGGATGTTTGCCGCGCTACCGCCTGTCGCCATTGTCACGGAGACTGTGGCGGTGAACAGTTTAAGATTTTCGCTGTCAATGCGCTGGTTGATACGCGACAATGCTTCCGGCAGACTCAAGCCTAGTCGATGTTCGCTTAATGCACGGCTAAACTCTTCCCGGACAGGGCCGCTCAGCGTCTGAATGCTCATCTCGATGGCTGCCGGCATGGCCAGGCCACCGCGTAAGGAGTTTGAGACCAATATAACGAAATCCATCATATCGATGTCAAACTGCAAGTTCCGCTTCTCGACCTGATATTGAAAATAGAGCTTCGGTAGGGCATAGCCCCCGACAGCGACGACGATGACAAATAGAATCCCAAAATAGAAATGGCAGGCGACCATCAGAAGTGTTCCTAGCAGGATAATCCACATGGCGATAGATGACTGCAGCTGTTTCAGGGCTTCAGGACTGATGAAGTGGCTCATCGGCGTGTCCTGACGTTGGTGCGACAGGTTTTTCTTCTGCAAGGCTTCATGCTTGAAGAATATGAGGGAAAACATATACCAAGACAACAGAAGGACCGATATGCCTATCAAGGTATAGGTAAAAATAGGGTTGTCTAACAAATTCATGTCATGACCTCCCGTCCGTCAAATAACGGCCTTTGGCAAAGATGGATAAATTGAGATTGCGGTTCCCGCGTCTGCGCAATTGTTCCACGAATTGCGGAATATTGCCCGTCGCGGTGAAATGCCCGATGACTTGCCCCTTGGGGCTGACTCCTTCCTCTTCAAAGACGAAAATGTCCTGCATGCTGACGACATTCCCGTCCCGCCCGGTGATTTCCGAGATGTTGACGATTTTGCGGGAGCCGTCAATGAGGCGGTTTTGTTGGATGACGAGATTGATGGCGGAGGCCGCCTGTTCACGAATGGCGCTGACGGGCAGATCGTAACCGGCCATCAGCACCATGTTTTCCAGACGGCTCAAGGCGTCTCGCGGACTGTTGGCGTGGACGGTCGTCAGCGATCCGTCATGGCCTGTATTCATGGCCTGCAGCATGTCCAGGGCCTCGCCGGAACGGCATTCGCCGATGATGATGCGGTCTGGTCTCATACGCAGGGAGTTGACAAGCAGATCGCGAATCGTGATCCGTCCATGGCCTTCGATATTGGCGGGACGGGCTTCAAGACGCACTTTGTCGATATGTCTTAGGCGAAGTTCCGCCGAATCTTCGATGATGACAAGACGTTCGTTTTGCGGGATGAATTCACCCAATACATTCAGCAATGTTGTTTTACCGGAACCTGTACCGCCACTGATGATGATATTCTGGCGGGACTCGACAGCCGTCCGCAGGAACGCGGCCATCTCTGGTGTCAAGGTTCCATATCGGATGAGATCCTCTGTCGTCATCGCGTAGTTTTTGAATTTACGGATGGTCAGAGAAGGGCCGTCGATGGCAAGCGGCGGGATGATGGCGTTGACACGGGAGCCGTCTGCCAGACGGGCATCGACCATCGGGCTGGCTTCATCAATATGACGGCCGACTTTTTCCACAATGCGCTGGATGATGGAAATCAAATGGCGGTCATCGTAGAAACGTACATCCCGTTGCTCGATGATGCCGTTTCGTTCGACAAAGACCATGTCATGGCCGTTGACCATGACTTCATCAATGGATTTGTCATCCAGCAGGGGGGTGATGGGGCCCAGCCGCATGATGTTGTTGAAAATGTCATCCTTTACTTCCGTAAGCGAAAGACGCCAGTGGCGCACTTGTGAGGAACGCTCACGCAGGATGGCGTCCAGTTTCTGCTTGATGCGCCGTTCTGTCTCTACATTCTTGGCTTTGTTTCCAAGTGTTTCGACGAGATGCATTTCCGTTACTATCTGGTCATGGATTTCCTTCTTGAAGGCCATGACATCATCTGAATAGAGGGAATTGGCGGCCACATTTGCCTGGAATAAATCATTTGATGGAGAAAAGGAGGCGCTCGGATCGATTGTCTCCACGCCTTTAGCGTGTTCAGGGCGCATCAGGGTTGCGCCACCGGTGTCTTCTTCTTCCGGTTCCGCTTCACTCTCTTCGTCTTGGGTTTCGGTCAGCATCATCCGGCAATAGCCTCCATGTTCACTTTCTCCCAGAATGAATAGCTGACCGGGCTTGATCGTGTATTTGTCTTTTATCTTCATGCCGTCTATGAAAATACCGTACGTACCATGGTTGGCCAGCGCATATTGTCCGTCTTCCAGCATCAACGTGGCATGGCGGCGTGACACTTGACTTGACTTCGGGGAGATGACGATGTCACAAGTGCCTGCGTCCCGTCCGATTGTCCAGGAAGTCTTGTCCGCATCCAACCATTGGTAAGTCGGTTGCTTGCAGTTGAATTCGAATATCTTCAAATACATGATGAGGTCCGTGCCTAGGGCATGTTGATGATACTGTCCACCAGAATGATTCTGGCGGACAGTGGATTTATGAATTTACTAAGAACGCTTGACGTCCATTATTTCTTCCAGAACTTCCACCATGATTTGGGTTCCTCCACGGGCTGTTCTGCATCCTTTTGGGCATAGAAGGCGTCATCTGCCTGCTTCAACTTCATGAGCTGGTCTGACAGCGGGTCGATCTTCGCGGCGCTGCCATCCATCTTGCGGACGCTGATGACCGTGATGATCTTCTTGTCTTCGAAATCATCCTTGTCCTGGGAGACCAGCCAGCGAAGGACAGGCACATTGCGGAGGTAGGGGATGGAGCCGGTGGTGGCATCTCGGACGTCGCATGAACGTCCGCCGCCGATGGCGATGGCTTCGCCGAGCCTGCAATGGATGGGGGTCTTGGACGTCCCGTTGTTCATCAATTCATATCCATCGGAAGAACGGTTGTTCTTGGGGACAGGATAGCTGACGGATTGCGTCAGTTCCAAATCGACCTGGTCTTTCCCAGTCAGGCCACCAACCACTTCCATCAGAAGACCGTATTCCACTTCCTTCAATTGAGTCAAGACGCCGTTGCCCTGAGCCGTGGGATCTTGCAGATAGACGGTTCCCCCCAGATGCAGTTTGCTGGGCTCCTTGGCACCGTTGCTCTTGAAGGTAAGGAAGCCGCTGTAACGAATCCGGCCAATGTCGTTCTTGGCCATCAGGCCGAGAGCCGCCGACATGCCAGTGCGAGCGTCAAACGTATTGCCTGCGGTACGGACTGCTCCACGCGCATCATTGTTGGACGCATAGGCGATTGTCTTGAAGGCGTCCATGGCAATCGTCGTGCCGCCTTCAAAGAAGTCGTTCCAGTCAAGACCGATTCTTTCGCTTTCCGATTGCGTCACGGCGATGTGGACGATGTCCACCTGCAAGGTCACATTGTCCACTTCCACATCCAGCTGGTAGGCGACCTTGTAATCATCCAGTTCGCTATTTCCCTTGCTCTTGGAATCCTTCAGCCAGGGTTCCGCGTCCAGAATGGCCTGGATTTTTTCTTTGTCCTTGTCGCTGTAGACTTTGGCCTTGAAGAACATACGGTCGTTGTCGCTGTCGTCTCGGATGGCGATGACACCGGGCTCCAGTGCTCCTTCGTCGCTTTTGGCGATTTCGAAGCCGGCGTTTTTAAAGCTCTTTTCCAGACGTGCCATGACTTCCGGGGCTGGTTTGAAGGTCGTCAAGTCCATGATGAGGTCGTCGCCATAGGCTTTGAGGATTTTGTTTTTCAATTTCATGTCGGCGATGCTTTCGATATTGCCGGTAAGTTTCAGCTTGCCATTGCTGATATCGACTTTCAATTCCGAAAGTGCATCCAAATCATGCTTCAGGGAGTTCATCGTCTCGCGCAAATCATCGATGACCGTGACTTTCAGCGTCATGCTCATGCCATTGCCGGAAACCATCACATCCGTGCTGCCAATCCGCTGGCCTACCAATTGCAATTTCCCGTTTTGCACGTTGGTGCTGACAATCCCTTTTGTGGCGACATTGACGTTTTCAATAGGGAACGTAATATTGTCAACAATAGTTGTAGCGCCCGTCGCGAGGCGGACGGAGCTCACTTTTTGGGCCCAGGCGCATGTTGAGAACAACACGGCCAGCAAAACAGTCACAATTCCTTTCATCTTCATGTTTGTCTCCTGAGTTGAGGTTAATTCGCCGGGGTGGCCGGCACGGTTATCGTCTCTACGTCTTTGACCAGTTTGTTGAATGTCTCGTCGTCCACCAGCTTCACAGCCACGCGGTCGCGGTTGCTGTCATCGCCAGTCTTGCGGAGAGCGGGTGAAAGCTCGATCCCCTTTGCCTGAGCGGCCAGCAGGACCTGCGCCTCCTGGGGCGGTAGTTCCAGAATAAACTCGTCACCACCTTGCTGGCGGGTACCGTCCAAGGCCAGAATGCGCACATCCGGCAGAATCACCGTGGTCACCTTGCGTTTCCGTATGGTGGGGGCTTGCGCCGGAGCTGCGGATTCGTTGAGCGGTCCGACTCTCTTGATTTCCTCGGTGACATCGAACGAGCCGACAATGGCGATGTGGTCGTTGGGGCGGAGGCGCCGCGAAATGGCGCCGCCGTTCAAGCTGACGGAAATGGCCCATTTGCTGTTCGCCACCAGTTCGCTGAGACCGCCGCCGACATTGACGTCACCTAGCTGGATATAGGAGCCTTCCGGCAAAGGACGAACCAGTTCCTGGTTGAGCACCATGTCCAACTGGCTCCAAAGGACGGCCCGCGGTGGCACGGCGGAACGCGGTACGGGAGTGGCTTTGCAGTCCTCTTTCTTGATGATGTCCTTTTCCTTCAAATCACGTGTCGTGATGACCAGATCGACTTTCTCCTCGACGACGCTGCTCATCTCCTTCTGGTTCAGCTGGCGCTGGACAAGATAGACGGCGGCCACCGCCAGAACGACCGCCAGTATCAAGGGAATGAAATTGTTGCGTGAACCTGCTGCCATGGGTGCTCCTTCGTTTTTACTATGTTTGTTACCTATTGATGAATGATACTTGTAAATTATGTTTATTTTTTTGGGGATGCTGCTTTTCGAGTTTATTGTGTTTTTTGTTTGATAGGCTTTGCGGCCTGTTCCATTTCATATTCCTCAAATGATTTAAACTTGTCTGCCGTAATGACATACGGCCGTTTGGACTTGTATATCTCGTAGGAGACAAGCGACATCGCTTCTTCAGGCAGATAACGCTTGACCCACTTTTTTTTCGCTTCGTCGTCGCGGCCAAGGAAATTGTTGGGCGGTTCGATTCCATATTGGAAAAAAACCGGATGATATTCCTTGGGGATGACATGGAATTTCAGGGAGAGGCGGATTTCCTTGAACGTTCCGTCACTGGCGGTGGCGACAAAATAGGAAAAGCCGATGAATAACAAGACAGCTATCAACAACACGGGCGGTAGCGCTTTTTTTATCACGACTTTCCATTTGCCGGTTTCTTCCGGTTGTGGTTCCAGCGGTTTGTTATCATCTGGCTGTTCCTCCTTTTGTTTCGAACCATGAAGAAGGCGAGCCAGCCAACTTGTCTTTTCCGTCCCCGGAGCCGGAAGATGCTCCAATGCGATATTGATTCTTCTAACCAGGCTATCCCAAGTTTCAATCCGGTCTTCCGGCAATTTGGCCATCATCGCTTCAAGCAACTTGGCGGTCATGCGAGTCACTTTGGCCTTCTTGCGGATGTTGGGCGTCTTTTGCGATATGGCCAGCTTCAGGGTCTCCTGGGTGGTCTGTCCCTTGAAGGGCTTCTCGCCAGACAGCATTTCATAAAGCGTCACGCCAAGAGAATAGATGTCCGCACGGCAATCGACGTTGTCCGAATCCGCGATTTGCTCCGGTGACATGTAGGCCGGCGTCCCCTTCATGCCATGGTTGCCCGTGCTCATCATGGTTTCGCTGTCATTGCCAGGTATCCGTCTTTTTTCAAGCATGGCGATGCCCCAGTCCGCCACCTTCAATTCACCGTCCGGCGTCAGCATGATGTTGTCCGGCTTGATGTCGCGATGGACGACGGGATGGCCCTTGTAGTTCACGTTTCCTAGAGTTTCGGCTACATGGAGCGTCACTTCCAGTGCTTCGCGTTCCGTGTATTGACCGCCATTTCGTATGCGGGCGCTGACGGCTTCCCCTTCGATGAACTCCATGATGATGTAATAGACATTGTATGTCTCGTCGAAATCCATGTCATGAACCATGATGATGTTGGGATGCTTCAGATGCGTCTGCAGCTTGGCTTCCTTCAGAAATTGGCTTGGAGTGGAACCATATTTCTTCACGATATCCGGACGGATGATCTTGATGGCTCGTTTGGCTTCCAGCTTGATGTGCTCAGCCAGATAAATCTCCCCCATGCCGCCATGCCCGATTGGCTTGACAATGCGGCAACCGGCGATGATGTCGCCAACGCGCAGGGCGTACTGGTAGGGGGTACGCCCCGGATTGCCGCTCTTCGGCCCCGTTTGGGATGCATTGGTTGTGTTGCCGCTATGAATTGACATGGATTGCGCGATGAATTATTTTTCCGTGAATTCGCCCCAGGAATACCCGGTGCGGTTTGCGTCGATACGCCAGATCATGACTTGCAGTTTTTTGCCGTCCTTCTCCCAGACGCTGTGCTCGATGCTGCGGCGGGGGCCGCAGGTGAAACCGAGCTTGCAAACCCAGCCTTTCAGCCGGAGCTTGTGTCCAAGATAAGTCTTGGCATAGGAATAGCTGTAAGCCAGCTCGCCGGATGTCGTCCAGCCTTCCTCCTGTTGCTTCGCCTTCTCGGCAGACAACGGCATAGAAGCTAGAAGTACGACCAGAAGCAGGTTAATAAAGCCAACCTTTAAAATTTGCATATGCTGTAGATTCATAATATCCTGATGACTGGATGTGATAGTCATTTACGTTTGATTCAGTGGTACCTGGCGAGGGCTGCAGGATGATGGCGTTGAGCTTCGCCCCGGTGTTGTCGAACAGTTCGTTCGCGTTTGCGGAGCCACGCCAGCCGCCCCGGTAGTTTCTCACAAGTTTGGAAGGCTTGGTGCCTTTCATCGTTACACTTGAGGGAGTGTCCGTTCCGCTGTTCATGATGTTCAGCAGGCTGGTCATCCAGGATGTCCGGTTGATGGTCAACGTGTCCGTCGTGATTCGGTCCTCCCGCCACCAGAAGGGGACGATGGAATTCTGATTTCGAATAGCATTGTTTTGGGCTTCTATAATTGCATTCTCCTGTGCGATTTCCTCATTCATTTTTCGAATGTCGACATTCTGTGTCTCAATTATTGAATTTTGTCTTTGAATTTCTTGATTTTCCCTTTCGTTTTCCGCAATTTGTCTATTATATTCAGCTATTTTTGCTTGATTTTCCCTTTGTATTTCCGCATTTCTTTGCCTGATCTCAGCATTTCTCCTTTGATTAGCACGAACTACTGCATTATGGTTGTTTGCTTGAGTAATGCTATCGTTTATAGGATTAGCGTAGTTAGTGTATTCGTTGCTTAACCATAATTCTGCTGCACCGAATCCATTCCACATGGCTATCCAACTATATTCAACTCCTCGTTGGTTACGATAAGCATCTCTGCTCATGGGACCGCTTGGTACAGGCCATATTGCACCTTCTGGGATAAGATCTATTTGGGAAGTGAGTTGGGGCGGAGAAATAGGATCTTTATATGGTATCAATCCAATTTCAGGGATGGGATCCTTTAGCGGCAAGAGGGTTTGGGAGTCCATTTTTGCATATTCGAACGTCCCATTGGATTTCAGCATGCTCCAAAGGTTGTTCTTGACAGGCGATTCATCATAGCTGTTGATCGCGCTGGAATAGTTTTTGCTGCCCATCATGCCGAGAAGCGCGTATTCCGTTGTCGTCAGGACGCTTTTCGCCGTGGTCATTTCGGAAAGCCAGGCTCCGCCACCAAGCAGTATCAGATAAAGGGGCAGTGTCAGAACGGCTTCTGACGCCACGACGCCTTCACAGGTTGAAATCAGTCGCTTGAAAAATGACATGTGTTTATTCCTTAATAGTCTGTAATAGTCTGTGGACAAATCTGAATGGCAATGGTCTCGATAAAACCTTCTCCTAATGCATGACATCGGAATCCAGCTCTGTCAGGTTTTTATTGATGCCAAGTCCTGTCATGACGGCATTTATCAGAGAGGCTGTGCTGTATTCCGTATAATAATCATTGGATGGTATTGGTTGTCTCCAAATTGTATTAAGAGCATTATTGTCATCATCATGACAAATCAACCAAGCCTTGGCAATGGGAAGCATGATGGCATCCCAGTCATCGACATATAAGTTCCATTTAGCCTCCCTTTGAGTTGACCAGCAGGAACGATACGCTCCTTCAACCTCTCCCTCTCCAGGCCAGCGGACGCCTGCGCGCGCGGCCGCCACGGCGCAGAGAGAAGAACTGTTTCTTGGAGTGAATGCTTTGCCCAATATCCTTGAGGTGGCTGTTGGATTGCCCACCGCATAACAGGCGCCGACCACGATGCTGCCCAGTTTTGAAAACAGGCGATGGTTCACAATCCGTGGCCGGGCAGTCGCGGAATGGTTGTAATTGCATAAGTCCGGTAGATTTCCCGCTGGTATAATCCAGTTATCCCAAGGTGTCATATCCTCATTGGTATATTCCTTTATGTGATTTGCTTCCCAGGCTTGTCTTATGTTATGGTTCATTTGTGGAATTGTATTATTTGCAAATGAGTTGAATTCTGCTCTTTTTTGGTTTAATTCAGTAAGAATGCCAGCTTGTATGGCTTGGGTGTTGCCTCCCCAGGCCAATGCCATCTGATAGAGCATAAGATACTGATTGTATCTTTCCTGAGAAAAACCTGCTATTCCATTTTGCCCTAGAATTGGATATGTATTATAATATGCATTAAGTTTTAGACACATGTCATTAATAAAATTATTCACTCCACCCTCACCATTATTTGCTGCAACATACCATGCCATATCAGGTGTCATTCCCATTGTCGTTTGTTGATAATAAACATCAAACGTTGGCATTTGAATATAAGGACTATTATCCTTGGCTTGATCAATGAAATTGGGATAATATCCTGGCACCACACTGTTTCCATAGCGGATGGAGACTTGGCTTGGGGGAGAAATCGTATCTAGTAAGAAAGCGTTTGTTAATGGATTCTTTTGATACTCCTTATAAACTTCTTTATTCACTTGAAAATGCTTGCCAGCGCAATGCCAAGTATAGGCGTATGAAGTCCAATCACCGGAAGTCGGGCGGAAGTTCCCTAATTGACGACGAAAACCGCCATTAACGGTATCACCTTGCTTATTCCACCAGTAATTGCCATTTGACCAATTGCCTGCTTCATAATTTTCACCGTCTGTCCCGTCTTTATAGGTATGACGGATATCGGTACCACCGTCGGCCGGATTTTTAAAGAAGCGATCTTCACCTGGAAAAAACATGCAATTGGCGGCCATTTTTCCCGCATTGCTTTCTTGATATGCATTCCCGTTTTTATAGGCTTCCCCTCCAATGAGGGTATGAAATTTCATGCCCTTGCCCTCATATTCTTTGGCAATGGCGTCAACGGCATCCTGGATAGCACGCTCCATTCCAGTCGCAAGTTCCGTGGCAACTTGGTTCAAGGCCGCCAAAGCCATGCTGCCTTGGATGATCTCATGCTCCAATGTCTTGTAGCTTTTTCGTTGTTCTGCATTGAAGATTTTTGTAAATAATCCATTTATTTTAATGAAATCCACAGGAGTCGCCGATGTCCTAATGCACCCATGGCGAATCCAGCTCATGATTTTTGCATCGTCATCATCTTCAAATGGTCTTTCATCACTGCCCGTCGGCAAGACGATGGGCAGCGCCGTTACTCGGACTCCTTGCCAGGTTGGTTCAGCAGTCAGAAGATTTCCATCGAGATCGGGGGGCAATATCGGAGTACCCGTAGCCATGCTCACTGCCAGTACGTTTGCCATCAGTTGTTCAGCGGATAACGTTGTACAAACTCCATATTGAGCATCTTCATGCCCATACGCATGCCTGAAATAACCTTCCATGCTGTCATACCAGGAATTTTGGGCGAGATTCATATCATAATTTAACCTGTTTATTTCTCCTATGATATTGGAATCTTCCCATGCCTGGAACGCCAACACGAGAAACATGCCGTATGGCAGTCCTGCCATATTTTCGATAAAATTCTGATAGTTGATTACCTCTTGTCTGCAATGCGAGCCGTATCCTGTAAGATTCGGAATCTGGTTGACGATTCGGTCAAATCCTATTTGCTCCGTCATCTGGGGGGTGGTGGCGGCAAAATAATCCTTGTGCCCGGATTTGTGGAGTCCGCAGGCTATGGGACTCCATTCCGCCTGCTTGATGGCCGCTTCGTTTGCGTCATGCCAGAAAGCGCGGAGAATGTCATAACCATACCGTTGCATCACGTAATCGACATGCCGGCGGTTGTTCATGATATACTGCCACGCGATCGCACGGTTGACGACCGCCAGTTTGCTCAATGTGTCCGCCTGGGCCAAGGCTCCTGCGTAGGCCGCGTTATCGACCGCCGATTGCAGCAGGATGCGCTTCTGGACATTGCTGCCGAGCGCATAGACGCCCATGAAAATCAGGAAGATGAATCCCATGAACAGCAACGAGAGGGCGGCGATCACACCGCTGTCCCCGCGCATGAGTTCTGTCATTCTTTGTTTTAATATCGTGAACATACAGGATCTGTCTTGTTTGAGTGAGTGGCCATGGGAATACGGAGGTTCCCTTCGTTTTCCTGTCAGCCATATGGTTTGTTTCACCATGTGCTATGTCCGGCAGGGAGATTGTTCGAACTCATGACGACAAAGTTCTTGCTGATGTAGGTGGTATGATGAAAGCGTAGATGCGGATAGCCAAAGTAGGGGGAGGAAGCGTCAGACGATTTGGGAATGAAATAATCCAGTTGCTTGCCGCCATGGATGGTGGTTTTCCTGCCAGCCAATCCGATGAACGCTTCGTTTGCAAAAGGGATGACAATGGGAATATCCATGACGACGGTCGCGGCGCGATACCATTGGGCACTTGTGTTGGGGGTGGGATCTGAAATCCAGACGGCCACTTTCCCGGAACGCCAACAGCCAGCGCCATCCAAATGCGGTGTCTCCGAGAGGCCTCCGGACCCTTTGACGGATCCGGCAGGCAGCCAGGCTCGGGTGAGATTATTGCCGCTTCCGCTTGTGAAGGAAATTGTCGAGCAGATGCGGCGGGCGGTGGCGAGAGCCGCCTTCCATTCTTCGCTGACGGGCTCATTGGCGGCTTTATTACTGCTCATGGGAACGGTCGCCCGTGCCGCGGCAAAGGAGGCATACACCACCATCTGGTTGCACATTTGGAACAACGCATATTGGGCGACAGCCATCGCCGCAAGAAGGACGATGGGAAGGCAAAGAAGCGTCTCCGCCACAACGGAGCCGCTTTCACCAAATAATAGATGTCGTTGTTGCCGGTTACGCATGAGTCGTCAAAAGGGAATAGACAATGGAAAGCCAGGTGCCGATTGAGATGGCTATGCCGAAAGGCACTCCATTTGTCTTGTCATTGTTTTGGGGGGGCAGATTCTTCCGCCCCTCTTCTCGGTCATAATGGTAGCAGAAACAGCATTTCAGCAGATGACGGATGCGAGGGGCATCCAGCCGTCTGGCAATGATAATCCAAAAGGCCATCACCATGCCGATGATGGAGCTTAACGTCAAGACATATAGAATCAACGGATATCCTACAAGGAGGCCCACTGCCGCCAGCATCTTCACATCCCCCGCTCCTGCGCTGCGCAGGAGGAAGGGAACCAGAAGGAAGAGGAAGCCGAGCAGGCCACCCCAGAGGGAATTCAATAAACCGCCCCATCCACCCAGGCAGATATTGAGAATGAGAGCCACCGCAGCCCCCCCGAATGTCAGGACATTCGGGAGGATGCCGCGGTAGTACTCATACCAGCCCAGCACGACCAGCCAGATGCTGACAATGCTGAATATTACAAAGGTGGGAAGGGGCATGAATGATTTTTGAATTAGTTTCCAGCAGGAGCAAAACTACCATTACTTTGAACTTGATTTGAATTATCATTTCCTGATTCAGTTGCTATCCTATTTTGTGCATCTACAACTGTATCGATTGTTCTGTTTTTGAATTTAATGGCTACAACGATAAGTGCAGCCGCAACCAATGCAGCAATTAAGAGATATTCCATACTCACTGCACCTGACCTGCTGGAATACAAGTTGCGTTTACGCGTCCTGCGGCTGAAGAAACCTGCCATTTTACGAAGCATCTTTTTCATTTTTCTTTCCTTTTGTTTTTGAGTTGTTTGGGAGAATGAAACTAGAAACACGGGATGTAAAAAAATATCATTATGATTTGTCTTTCACTTGATACCAAACATCATGACAAACCAGAAGAACAGGAACATGAGTAAACCGATGATGGCGCATACTTTGCCTATTGTCTTTTGGACATCTGTCGGCTTCTGGGTATCCATCGGCTTCTCACTGTCCGTATTTTGCTGGGCTGTTTTTGCAGCGGCTCCACCTATGAGTGAAGCAATGAAACCTTCTAGGAATGACATGGTTTTTATCTTCGTTTTTTGTGGTGGAGGTATTCTAAGGAAAAGGTAGCGAGACAACATAGAGCATCAGCTGGTAACGGCTGACGATTGCATTGCCTAAAAGGCCGTAGTTCCCGTTGGCTGCGGAACTTGGCAGGAAGAATATCGGTAGCAAGGCAAACCAGAAGACTGCAATGATCAGGATGTATTCCGAAGCAATGGAACCGTCTTCTTTCCTGCATCGGGAGAGCAGGCTTTTTGGGGATGTCTTGGAATGGTCTTGCATGGAAATGTCTTGCTCTGGAAGAGTTGATGTTCGGTTTCAGGAAAACGTCTGCCCATGCATTTCAGGGACTGGTAAAAAATTGAACCAGGCGACTGCACGAGAAGGGGAACCGACGCAAGACATAAAAAAGGGCAGCGTTTAATATGTTAACCCAAAGACCTCCTACAGTCCACGTACAGACATAAAAGACACTACCCCTAGTGGAGAAGTGTGCATTATGCGCCTGTACGCGAATATCAAAGGTAGGAGTTTTGGGTTATCGCCAAGCACAATTCCGGAACAAGAATGCTCCGGCTATGTAAAAAACAATGTTTTTCGACTTGTCTCCTCCACAAGGAAGGCGACTACTTCAGATGATTGTTGCTCCTGTTTTGTTCCCACGATCGTGGGAGTTTAAAAGGCTAAAAAAAAAAATTAAAAATAATTTAATGCCTATCGGTATTCTTTCAAGTGCTGGAAATAGAAAAATGGGAAAATGATGTTTGGGGAAGGGAGCTTTTATATTATAAGGTAAAAGGAAATGTCATGAAATGATGAAGGCGCCGCTGGATGGCGGCGCCTTGTGGTGATGGACAATTGGATTAGCGATGCGGCTGCGGTGCGGAGATGACGATCACCGAAGCAGGCTGCCCAATTGAATTAGCGATGCGGTTGCGGCGCAGGGACGACGATCACCGGAGAGGGCTGGACAATCGGACGCGGATGCACCGGACGGGGCGGAACGGGATGCGTCGGCTGAGGAACAGGACGCGGGGCGGGATGCGGAGCCGGACGCGGCGTCGCAGGACGTTTCACGACGGGCGGATTGCCGTGATGGCGATCATGATGATGATGGTGGTCATGGCAGCCGAAGGCTGTGAAGGCCAAAGCGCCGACAATCAGCAGAGCGAAGATTTTACGCATGGTCATGTCTCCTTTTGTTGTGGGGGAACGATAATGGATGGATTCGTTTTTGTGTTTTTTCGTTGTCTTTACCCACTAATATAATTGGCGAATGGGATTTTCTAATCTATTTTATAAAAAAAATCATTATTGTGCGAAATATGGGGCAAATGGGGCAGATGGGATGAATGGGACGGGAACGACAGTCGCATTTTAGTCAAGAGCATGCCGATGAAAAACGTATATGTCGTGATACCAAGCTACAACGAAGGCGAGACGCTTCGGCGGACCGTCGAGTCGCTGCTGCCGTGCGGCTACGAAATCGTCGTCGTCGACG
>JAEEGL010894812.1_pt1 | contig 20511 bp, 16 predicted proteins | sample 9134231 | NCBI WGS metagenome assembly JAEEGL01 (sample SAMN16246548, study PRJNA631951) | gut metagenome | biome: gut microbiome; feature: rumen; material: fiber-attached | host: Bos | place: Iran: Karaj | collected 2018-10
CTTCAAGAACTGGTGCTATCGCTAAGTTCGCTGCTGCTGGTAAGCCAACATTCAAGAAAGATTTAGCTTCAATCGCTATGTCTTATGGTCATGTATATGTTGCTACAGTTTCTCATGGTTATAACCAAAACCAAGTTATTAAGGCTTTAAGAGAAGCTGAAGCTTATGATGGTCCATCTATCGTAATCTGCTATGCACCATGTATTGCTCATAATATTAAGAAGGGCTTATTCATGTCTCAAATGGAAGCTAAGAAGGCTACTGAATGTGGATACTTCCCAACATTCAGATTCAACCCTGATCTAGCTAAGGAAGGTAAGAACCCATTCACAATGGATTCTAAGGAACCAGATTGGACTAAGTACAATGACTTCTTAATGAACGAAGGTCGTTATAGCCAATTAGTTAATATCAACCCTCAAAAGGCTCAAGAACTTCTTGAATTAAATATCAAGGATGCTCAAAAGAGATACAACCACTATGTTGAATTAGCTAATAAGGAATTCCCTAATAAGTAATTAATATAAGAATTAGCCTCTAAGGTTTATGCCTTAGGGGCTTTTTTGTTGTTTGATTTATTTCTTTGAAAAAATAATGATAATTGTATTATAATGATATAAAGAGATTATCATTAATTTTTTTGTGCTTATTTTTCCTTTTTTTAATAGAAAATAGCGTTATAATATCAATGCGAAGAATCGAGGTGGCCATATGTTTAAATTTATAAAAAGTGTATTATGGCTTGTTAAAAAGAACTGGTATAAATATGTTTTAGTTTTAGTTTTTGGTATAACTTTAGCCATATTAACATTATTGCCAACAAGAATAATTGGTAATTTAACAGGTGCAATTGAGGATTCAGTTAAAAATGGAACACCATTAACTAAAGAATATTTAATAAATCAAACATTAATACCATTTTTATCTGTAACAATCTTAATATATATTATTTCCTTTTTGAAAAGAAATTCTCAAAATATATTAACAACAACAATTTATTATGAACTACATAATAAATATATGAAATCAATTTTAGCTCAAGATGGTGCCTTCTTTGAAAAATTTCAATCAGGTGATTTATTAACAAGAGCCTTAGGTGATATTAATAATGTTAAATTTTCTGCTGGTAATAGATTATTAAATATTTTTAATGAATCTTTAACCGTTGTTGTAGTATTTATAGCTATGATAGTAATTAATCCTGTTTTAGCTATCTGTTGCTTCCTACCTTTAACAGCAATATTAATTTCTAATATTATCCTAAAGGGTAAGGTTAAAAAGAATTGGAAAAAGGTTAGAGAAAAGCATTCTATAATGAATAATGTAGTATTAGAATCAATAACTAATGTTAGAACAGTTAGAGCATATTCAAAGGAAGAAGAAAATTATCAAAAGAATTTAAAATATTCAAATGATGCTTATCAAGTAGAAGTTTCTAATTTAAAAATTAATGTTGTATTTGAAGCATTATTTAAATTCATAGTTGCAATATCTAATTTAATTTGTATTACAATAGGTTCATATTTTTATTATAAGGGGTATTTAACATCTGTATCTGATTTAGCAGTATTCTTAATGTATTTAGGATTATTCCAATCACCTCTTACAGCAATCGGAAACATGATTAATAATTTCTATCAATCATTAATTTCAGCTGATAGATTAAATGAAGTATATGATTCAACTTCAAGTGTAGTTGATAAGGATGATTTAGAAATTACTTCTATTGAAAAAATTGAATTTAAAAATTTCAAATTCCATTATCCAAATGATGAATTTAATTCATTAAATAATATTAATTTAGTAATAAATAAAGGTGAAACTATTGGTATTGTAGGAAAAACTGCATCAGGTAAAACATCATTAGTAAGACAATTAGTAAGACAGCTTCCTACTGAAGATAATGAAATATTCATTAACGATAGACCAATTGAATTATATAATAAAGAAACTATTAGACAATTTATTTCATATGTTCCACAAGAACATGTATTATTCTCAAGATCTGTAATTGATAATGTTAGATTAGGAAAAGATAAAGCTACTCAAGAAGAAATAGATTTAGCAGTTAAAATGGCTGATTTCAATAAGGATTTAGAAAATTTAACAGAAGGTTATGATACTATTGTTGGTGAATATGGTGTTACCTTATCAGGTGGCCAAAAACAACGTTTAGGTATCGCAAGAGCTTTCTTAAGAAATTCAGATGTATTAGTTTTAGATGATTCATTATCAGCAGTTGATGGTACAACTGAAGCTAATATTATTAGAAATTTAAAGGAATATCGTAAAGGAAAAACAAATATAATTGTTTGTCATAGATTATCTGCCGTTGCTCATGCTGATAAAATCATCGTTTTAGATGAAGGAAAGATTGTAGAAGAAGGTAAGCATGATGATTTAATGGCATCTCAAGGCTGGTATTATGAACAATACACCGCTCAGCATTTCAAAGGGGAGGTGGAATTGTAATGATGGAAAAGAAAAATAAAAAGCATGTAATGAAAAAATCTACATTATTAAAAAAGACATACCCATATATTAAAAAATATAAAGGTTGGTTCTTTTTAACATTATTCTTATGTATCATTACTGCCTTGTTATCAGCATCAACCCCATTTATAACAAGAGCAATATTAGATGATTATTTACCTAATAGAAACTTTAAAATGGTATCATTTGCAATCCTAGCTTATGCTATAATTGCTGTTATATTATTATTTTCTAGATATTTCTTTGCCTTTGTTAATACATTAACAGGAATGAAAATTGAAAAATCAATTAGAGAAGAAGCAATGTATAAAATAAATAAGCTTCAGGTTGATTATTTCAATCTAGAACCAGATGGAAAAATTGTTTCTAAAATTACATCAGATTCAACTGGTGTTAGAAACTTTTATACTAAAACATTTGATATATTCAATGCCTTAATCAATATAGTTGTTGTTTATGCTGCAATTATTATATTAAATCCAATGCTTGGATTAATTACTTTAGGTATTGTTCCTATCATTATTTTATGGGTTACAATTTATCGTAAATGGGTTCATAAATATTTTGTTGATTTAAGAGAAACAGGATCTAGAATCACTGGTAAATTAAATGAAAATATTACTGGTACTTTAATAATTCAAGATTTTAATCAAGAAGAAAATATATTAAATGAATATAAGGATTTAACTAGAAGATATATTAAGAATGAAAGAAAAACAGTTAGAATTAATAATTTCTTTGGATTTGAATTATTAGCATTCTTAAAAAGAATTTTAGAAATAACATTATTAATGTATTTAGGATTTACATCAATTGAGGTTGGTGGTGAAGTCTTAGGTATTGGTTTAATTGCTGCCTTAGTTGAAAATCTAGATAAGATGATTAACCCATTCAATACAATATTTAATAATTTAAATGAATTGGAAGATTCAATGGTTGCTGCAACAAGAGTATATGATTTATTAGATGAACCTAATGATTCAAGAATTGATACAGGAAGCATAGCTCCAAGAATTGAAGGAGAAGTTGAATTTAAGCATATTTTCTTTGCGTATGTAAATGATAATTATGTATTAAAGGATTTTTCTTTAAAGGTTGAAGCAGGAAAAACAATTGGTATTGTTGGTGCAACAGGATCAGGAAAATCTTCATTAATGAATTTATTATTAGGCTATAATGATTATCAAAAAGGAGAAATCTTAATTGATAATGTTCCTGTTACTGAATATAATAAATCATCATTAAGAGAAAATATGGGTATAGTATTACAAACACCAGCTTTATTTATGGGAACATTAAAATCTAATGTTACATTTGAACGTGATTATTCTGATGATGATGTTAAAAAGGTTATTGAGGCTGTAGGGGCATCATATATGCTTGATAAATATAAAGAAGGCATCAATATGCCAATAAGCTTTAGAGGAGAAAATTTAAGCTTGGGTGAAAAGCAATTAATAGCTTTCGCAAGAATTTTGTTAAGAAACCCTAAGGTATTGGTTTTAGATGAAGCAACAGCTAATATTGATTCAGAAACTGAAATGAAGATAAAAGCGGCAATGGATGTTATTGCTAAAGGAAGAACTACATTCATTATTGCTCACAGATTATCAACTATCCAAAATGCTGATGAAATAATCGTATTAGATCATGGTAAATTAGTTGGTAAAGGAAAGCATGATTATCTTTATAAAACATGCGTTCAATATCAAAAGATGTATGATAGTCAAAGCTAATTAAAATTTTATATAATTTTTATAAATCGCACCTCATTTATGGTATAATACACTAAATGAGGTGTTTTTATTTATGAAAACGAAGGTATTTGTTTGTAGTTCATCAGAAATAAATGAAATAAAGCATAAGGAAGATATAGAAGCTATTCCATTCATTTATAAATTTTCAGATGATGAAATGTTTGAAGATATAAATGAATTAACAGTTGAAGCTGCCTATAATAAATTAAGGCTTGATAATGATTCTAATTTAGAGCTTTTAGCTATAAGTCATGAAAGAGTTAGTGATTATTTAAAGGCTGCAATTAATGATGGATATGATAATGCTTTTTTCATTCTTCCTAATAGAACTATTGTTAACCTAGATATTCCTGTTAAAATAGCTTTAGAGGAAAATAAAGAAATAAATGTTGCGATGTATCAATCAAATGAAACATCTTTACCTTTAGCATATATGGCTATTTATGCTTTAGAAAGATTTGAAGAAGGCTATTCTATATTAGATACATGGAATGATTTAACTACTCTAGAAAGTAGTTCAAATATATTTATATTTACACCTAATCTTAAAACAGAAAGAGTTCCTAATTTTGAAAAAGTTTTTAGAAGTGGAAATTATTCAATATTTAAGGATGGAAGATTATTAAAAACACCTGATGCCAAGGGAAACAATGCCTTAGAAGAAATGATAGAAGAATTTTGTGATGAAATTTCTAATAAAGAAGTTATTCCTTTTATATTAACAACTGATAAATCATCTAAATATAATGAAATTTTATATAATTTTTTAAGAGAATTAGATGATCAAACCAATAAAGAGCAATTAGAAAAAATAAGAATTTATAATATGCCTATGTATTTAGGATTAGAATGTGGAATAAATTCTATTGGCGTAGGATATGTTGAATGTAAAAAGGGAATAATTCTTGAAAAAAATTAATTTTATTGATATTATAATTTTAGCGTATTATAACTATAGTTATAATCGCTATAAGAGGGTAAGATTATGAAAGTATTAATTGTTGGTTTAGGACTTATTGGTGGAGCATACGCATATAGATTAAAAAATAAAGGCTATACTGTTTATGCTGCAGATTTAAATTCAGAATCTATTGAATATGCAAAGGAGCATTCATATATAGATGCAGGAAGCACAAATGCGCTAGATTTCATTAATGATGCAGATATGATAATTCTATCAATATATCCTCAAGCTATTTTAGAATTCTTAAAGAAGAATGCTAAATATTTTAAAGAAAATCAAATAATAACAGATGTTTGTGGTGTTAAATCATCATTCGTTATTGAAGCAACAAAATTATCAAAGCCTGCAATTTATTGTTCACACCATCCTATGGCAGGACGTGAAAAATCAGGCGTTAAATTTTCAAAGGAATGTAAATTTGAAGGTGCAAATTTCTTAATTACTCCAACAAGTGATACTACGTATAAGACTGTAGAGGCTTTGAAGCAATTAGGTGCAGATTTAGGCTTTAAAAGAATTACAGCAATGGATATTTATGAGCATGATAAAATGATTGGCTTTACAAGCCAGCTTGCTCATGCGATAGCTGTATCACTAGTTAATTCTGATAATAATCCAGATAACACTAAAAATTATATTGGAGATTCATATAGAGATTTAACTAGAATTGCAATGATTAATGATACTTTATGGAGTGAATTATTCTTAGAAAATAAAGAAAATCTAATTAATCATATTGAAAATTTTGAAAAGAATTTAGATGAATTAAAGGTTGCTTTAAAAAATGATGATAAAAAAACTTTAGAAGCTTTATTTAAATCATCTACTGCGATAAGAAAAGAGATGGAAAAGAAATGAAGGAATTAGAAGTTAAACTTAATACCAATTCATATAAGATAATTATCGAAGATGGATTACTTAGCCATCTTTCTTTTTATATTAAACAAATATATCAAAACAAAAAAATATTTATTATCACAGATGATAATGTTGAAAAATTATATTTAAATCAAGTAATTGAATCATTAAAAAATGATTATGAAGTTGATTATGTTGTTGTACCTCATGGAGAAGAATCAAAATCATTAGGTGTTTATGCATCATTATGTGAAAAGCTAATTGATAAAGGAATTAAAAGAAATAATTTATTAATAGCTTTAGGTGGTGGCGTTATAGGTGATTTATGCGGCTTTGTTGCAGCAACACTTTATAGAGGATTACCTTATGTAGGAATCCCTACATCACTTTTATCTCAAATGGATTCATCAATAGGTGGAAAAACAGGCATCGATTTTTACAATAAGAAAAATATCATTGGTGCTTTTAAACAGCCTAAAATGGTTTTAATTGACCCTTTAACATTAAATACATTAGATAAAAGAGAATTTAATAATGGTATGGGTGAATTAATTAAGCATGGTGCTATTGGAAATATTAATTTATTAAATATGCTAAAGAATAAGCCTAGAATTGATGAAAATGTCATAGCTGAATCTTTAAGTGTAAAAAAGAAGGTTGTTGAAGCGGATGAATTTGATTTAGGCGATAGAATGAAGCTTAATTTCGGTCATACATTCGGTCACGCAATTGAATTAAAATATCATTATAAGCATGGTGAGGCAGTAGCAATCGGTATGCTTATGGCAATTAGATTAGGTATTAAATTAGGCATTACTGATGAAGCTTGCTTAAAGGAAATAGAAAATATTTTAGCTTTATATGATCTACCTTTAGATTATTATGATTATAAAGATTATTTAGATGATATTTTATATGATAAGAAAAATATTGCTGGAGTTATTAATTTTATATTTTTAAATCATTTAGGTGATTGTGAAATTTATAAAATTGATGAAAAGAAGCTTAAGGAGTTAAAATAATGAATGTTAGAATTAAGCCAGGATTATTAAAGGGTGATATCATAGTTCCACCTTCAAAAAGCTTATCTCATAGAGCTATTATAGCTGCGGCATTATCTAAAGGTGAAAGTAAAATATCTAATGTATTATTTTCAAAAGATATTTTAGCAACAATCGATGCTTGTAAGGCAATTGGAGCTTTAGTTTCAATTGATGGTAATACAGTAACTATCAAAGGAAAAGGCTATGTGGAAAGAAAAGAAGATACTATTGATTCAAATGAATCAGGTTCAACTGTAAGATTCATAATTCCAATTGCTTTAACAAATGATAATCCTATTACCTTTGTTGGAAAAAATAATTTAGTTAATAGACCACTTGATGCATTTTTAGAAATTTTTGAAAAACAAAGTATTAAATATGAAAAAGAAAATGATAAATATTTACCATTGAGGGTTTATTCTGCAATTAAGCCAGGTTTATTTGAAATAAGAGGTGATGTTTCATCTCAATTTATTACTGGTTTATTGTATGCATTACCTTTATTAAAGGATGATTCAAAAATAGTTATAACAACAGAGCTTGAATCTAAAGGATATATTGATTTAACAATTGATATGCTAAAGCTATTTGGCATTGAAATTATAAATAATAATTATAAAGAATTTATTATTAAAGGTAATCAAGAATATAAGCCTCATGATTATCAGGTAGAAGGAGATTTTTCACAATCAGCATTCTTTTTAGTTGCTGATTTATTAGGATCTAATATTAATTTATATGCAATGAATATGGATTCTCACCAAGGTGATAAAAAAATAATTGAAGATATAAAAGCTTTTGGTGGAAAAATTGAATATAAAAATAATGTTTTAAAGGCCTATCCTACAAAAACAAAGGGTGCAATAATTGATTTTTCACAATCACCTGATTTAGGACCTGCAATTGCAGTTTTAGCATGCTTATCAAAGGGTAAAACTGAATTTGTAAATGCCTCAAGATTAAGAATTAAGGAATGTGATAGAATCACATGCGTTAAGGAGGAATTAGAAAAAATAGGTGCTTTAATTGTTGAAAATCCTGATGGAATGGTCATTGAAGGAATAAAAGCATTTAAGGGTGGAATTTTAGATTCTCACAATGATCATAGACTTCGGATGAGCTTTGCAGTTTTAGCAACTGTTGCTTTAGATGATGTAGTCATTACAAATGCTGAATGTGTTTCTAAATCCTTCCCTAATTTCTTTGAGGTTTTTGAATCTTTAGGAGGAAAAATAAGCTATGAATAAGTTAGAAGAAGCAAGATTAATAATAAATGAAGCTGATCATGAATTGATTGAATCTTTTAAAAAAAGAATGAATGCAGCTAAAATGATTGCTTCATATAAAAAAGAAAATAATTTACCGATTTATGATGAAGAAAGAGAAAAAGCTTTAATAAATAAAAATATTATTTTATTAGATTCAGAGGAATTAGAAAAATATTATTTAACATTCTTAGAAGGTATTTTAAAAGCATCTAAGGATTATCAAAAGGATTTGATGAATAAATGAAATATGCACTTTTAGGTGAAAAATTATCTCATAGCTTTTCACCAATAATTCATAATGAAATATTTAAAGATTTTAAAATAGATGCTACATATGAATTAAAGGAAATAAAAATTGATGAAATAAAAGACACATTAGATTTATTAAAAAAAGGTGTTTATAATGGCTATAATGTAACAATTCCTTATAAAAAGGAAGTAATGAAATATTTAGATTATATTACTCCTGAGGCAAAAGCGATTGGTGCTGTTAATACAATTGCTTATAAGGATGGTAAATTAGTTGGATATAATACTGATTATTATGGCTTTAAAGAAGAAGTTTTATTTAATAAAATTGATGTAAAAAATAAGGATTGTTTTATCTTGGGTACAGGTGGTGCAAGTCTTGCTTTAAATAAGGCATTAATTGATTTAGGGGCAAATGTATTTTTTGTATCAAGAAATCCTAAGGATAATAAAACAATATCTTATGATGAATTAAAATTAAAAAATCCTTATTTAATAGTTAATTCAACTCCTGTTGGAATGTATCCTAATATTGATGCATGCCCAATTGATAAAGAAATTATTTTGAAAACAAAATATGTTATGGATATAATATTTAATCCATTAAAAACAAAATTATTAGAATATGCTAATTCTAATATGAATGGTTTATTTATGCTTGTAGGACAAGCAATAAAGGCTGAAGAAATTTGGCAAGAAAGAAAATATGAAGAGGATACAAAATCTCTTTTAAAAAGAATCGAGATGAAATTATGAACCATATAGGTAGACTTTTTCAAATAAATATTTATGGTGAATCACATGGAGCATCAGTAGGTATTTTACTAGACGGTGTTAAACCTGGTATTTCGCTTAGTGAAGCTGATTTTAAAGCTGATTTATTAAGAAGAAAATCAGGAGGAAAGGGTACAACACCAAGAATAGAAGCTGATGAAGTAATTATTGAATCTGGTGTATTTAATGGATATACAACAGGAGCTCCTATTCTTTTAAGATTTTTAAATACTAATACTAAATCAAAAGATTATTCTAATTTGGTAAATCATCCAAGACCAAGCCATGCTGATTATGTTGCCAATTTAAAATATGATGGTTTTAATGATTATAGAGGTGGCGGTCATTTTTCGGGAAGACTTACATTAGGTATTGTTGCTGCTGGTGTTGTTGCAAAAAAGATGCTTGATGGTGTTACATTTGAAACTAAATTAATTAATTTAGCAGGTGAAACTGATCAATCAAAATTTTCAAATATGCTAGATGAGGCAGTTAAAAATTCTGATTCTTTAGGTGGAATCGTATCAATTAAAATAAAGAATGTTAAAGCTGGATTAGGTGAGCCATATTTTGATTCATTAGAATCTACAATTTCTCATTTATTATTCTCTATTGGTGGTGTTAAGGGAGTAGAATTTGGGGCAGGATTTGATGGAGTTAATCTAAAAGGCTCAGAATATAATGATTTAATCATTGATAAGGAAGGTCACACTAAAACTAATAATAATGGTGGAATAAATGGTGGTATATCAAATGGTAATGATATTTTAATTAGAGTTGCTGTTAAACCTACACCATCTATTGCAAAGCCACAAGCTACATTTAATTTCAAAAATGATAAAGTTGAAGATTTAGTAATTGAAGGTCGTCATGATGCTGCAATCATATTAAGGGCTATGGTTGTTTTAGAAGCTGCATGTGCGATTGCTTTAGCTGATGCGAAGTTAATTCAAAATTCATATCATTTTTAAAATAATTATTAAACATTAATGATAATTATGATATAATTATCAAAGAGTGAAACTAGGAGGGATTATTAAAAATGTATAAAATTGTAAAAAAAGAGATGCTTACACCAAGCATCTACCTAATGGACATTTTAGCACCAAGAGTTGCTAAAAGTGCATTACCTGGTCAATTCATTATCATTAGAAATACTGAAAAGGGCGAAAGAATTCCTTTAACAGTTGCTGATAATGATCCAGAAAAGGGAACTGTAACAATCGTTTTTCAAACAGTTGGTAAATCAACTTTAGAACTTGCTACTTTTGAGGTTGGCGATTGTGTTGCTTCATTTGTTGGTCCTTTAGGAAGACCATCAGATTTGGTAACTGATGCACCTGAAGAGGTTGCTAAAAAGAAAGTTGTATTTATCGCAGGTGGTGTTGGTACAGCTCCAGTTTATCCACAAGTTAAGTGGATGAAAGAGCACGGCTATGAATGTGATGTTATCATGGGTGCAAGAAATAAGGATTTATTAATTATGGAAGATATGATGCGTAAGGTTGCTACTAACCTTTATGTATGTACTGATGATGGTTCTTATGGCTTCAATGGTAATGTTACTAAGTGCTTAAAGGATTTGGTTGAAAACCAAGGCAAGAAATATAATCATGCAGTTGCAATCGGCCCTATGATTATGATGAAGTTTGCTTGCTTAATGACTAAAGAATTAAATATTCCTACAATTGTATCTTTAAACCCAATTATGGTTGATGGTACTGGTATGTGTGGTGCATGCCGTGTTCAAGTAGGCGATGAAGTTAAATTTGCTTGCGTTGATGGTCCTGAATTCGATGGATGGAAGGTTGATTTTGATCAAGCAATGCGTCGTCAAAGAATTTATGCTACTGAAGAAGGTAGAGCTAAGCTAGCTTATTTAGAAGGCGAAACTCACCATGGTGGCTGCGGAAATTGTGGGGAGGATAAGTAATATGCCAGTAAATATGAAAAAGACACCTGTTAGAGAACAGGATCCAAAGGTTAGAGCACATAACTTCGAAGAAGTATGCTATGGATATAACGAAGAAGAAGCTGCAGTTGAAGCAGCAAGATGCTTAAATTGTAAAAAGCCTCAATGTGTTACAGGCTGCCCTGTTAACATTAATATTCCTGGCTTTATTGCTGAATTAAAAAATAAGAATTATGAAGGTGCTGCAAGAGAAATTGCTAAATATTCAGCACTTCCTGCAGTATGTGGACGTGTTTGTCCTCAAGAAAAGCAATGTGAATCTAAATGTATTTTAGGTATTAAAGGTGAAGCTGTATCAATTGGTAAGCTTGAAAGATTCACAGCTGATTATGCTAGAGAGCATAATTATAAATTAGCTGAAGCTGCTCCATTAAATGGTAAAAAGGTTGCAGTTATTGGTGCGGGTCCTTCTGGATTAACTTGCGCTGGTGAATTAGCTAAAAAAGGTTATAAGGTTAAAATTTTTGAAGCTTTACATAAGGCTGGTGGCGTATTAGTATATGGTATTCCTGAATTCCGTTTACCAAAGGAAACTGTAGTTGCTGCTGAAGTTGAAAATGTTAAAAAGCTTGGCGTTGAAATTGAAACAGATGTAATTATTGGTAAAACAATTACAATTGATCAATTATTTGATGAAGAAGGATATGATGCAGTTTATATCGGTTCAGGTGCTGGTTTACCTAAATTTATGGGTATTCCTGGTGAAAATGCTAACGGTGTTTTATCTGCAAATGAATTCTTAACAAGAGTAAATCTAATGCGTGCATTCGATCCATCATATGATACACCAGTTGTTGTTGGTAAAAAGGTTGCTGTTGTTGGTGGCGGTAACGTTGCTATGGATGCTGTAAGAACAGCTTTAAGATTAGGTGCTGAAGCAACTATCGTATATCGTAGAAGTGAAGAAGAATTACCTGCACGTGTTGAAGAAGTTCATCACGCTAAAGAAGAAGGCGTTAAATTCAATCTATTATGTAACCCTGTTGAAATCTTAGTTGATGATAAGGGCGATGTAACAGGTATGAAGTGTATCCGTATGGAATTAGGCGAACCTGATGCATCAGGAAGACGTAGCCCTGTTGAGGTTCCTGGTTCTGAATTCATTATGGATGTAGATCAAGTAATCATGTCTTTAGGTACTTCACCTAACCCATTAATTTCTTCTACAACAAAAGGATTAGAAGTTAATAAGAGAAGATGTATTGTTGCTGATGAAGAAACTGGTCTTACAACAAGAGAAAATGTTTATGCCGGTGGAGATGCTGTAACAGGTGCTGCAACAGTTATTCTTGCTATGGGTGCTGGTAAGAAGGCAGCTAAGGCAATTGATGAAAAATTAAGCGCTAAATAATTTATAGATTTAAAAAGACTCACGATTTCGTGAGCCTTTTTTTAATCCATATGCTTTAATTCAGGTACTGTTATTTCAAACATATTGTCAATCATTTTATGAATCAATCTTGCATATTCATTATCAGCAAGTGTGTAAAGCATTTCTTTTCCATCCTTTTTAGATTCGATAATATGAACCTGTTTTAATAATTTTAAATGATGTGATACGGCTGGAGCACTCATATTGACTGCTTCAGATATATCATTTACACATTCCTTAGTATGACATAAAAACCATAAAATTCTAAGCCTTGTTGGATCTGATAAAACTGATAATATATTAGTTAATTCCTCAGCTTGCTCATATGAAGGAAGCTTAGTTAATAAATCATTTAAATTATTTGTGTGATTATGATAATTTCCCATATAAAAACACCTCTTAAAATTATTATAACACATTATTAAACATTTAATTAAATGTTTTTTCACAAAACAATGTTAAATTGTGTAAAATTAGTTTATAATATTGAATTGGTAAAAGTTTATTAGTAAAATATTTTCAAGAATTGGAAAGGGGTCGATAATTATGTTAAAGCTTAAAAACATTAAAAAGACATATGTAGTTTCAAGCGATATGAAGGTTGAAGCTTTAAAAGGAGTAAGTCTTAATTTTAGAAAGAATGAATTCGTTTCTATTTTAGGTCCTTCTGGATGTGGTAAAACTACATTATTAAACATTATTGGTGGATTGGATAAATACACTGATGGTGATTTATTTATAAGTGGAAAGAGTACTAAAAATTTCAATGATAGAGATTGGGATGTTTATAGAAACCATAGAATTGGTTTTATTTTCCAAAGCTATAATTTAATACCTCACCAAACTATTTTAGGAAATGTAGAATTAGCTTTAACTATTTCTGGCCTTGGAAAAGAAGAAAGACAAAAGAAAGCTAAGGAAGCTTTAGATAAGGTTGGTCTTTCTGGTCAATATAATAAAAAGCCTAATCAATTATCAGGTGGACAATGTCAAAGAGTTGCCATTGCCAGAGCTTTAGTAAATGAACCTGAAATCTTACTTGCTGATGAACCTACAGGTGCCTTAGATACTGTAACATCAGTTCAAATTATGGAATTAATTAAAGAAATAGCTAATGAAAAATTAGTTATTATGGTTACTCATAATCCTGAGCTTGCTGAAAAATATTCATCAAGAATTGTAAGACTTTTAGATGGTGAAGTTATTGAAGATTCTAATCCTTATTCTGAAGATGAAGAACAAAAGGAAGTTGATGAAGTTAATGCTAAAGAAAAAGCACAATATGAAATTTTAACTCTTGAAGAAAAGAAGACAGTTAAAAAACAACAAAATAGAGCTAAGATGAGCTTTTTTACAGCATTTAGACTATCAGCAAGAAATCTATATTCTAAATTAAAAAGAACAATAATGGTTGTTGTTGCTGGTTCAATCGGTATTATAGGTGTTTCTGCCGTACTTGCAGTTTCACAAGGTGTAAGAGATTATATTGTTGATATTCAAGATGATTTATTATCGGGAAACCCTATAGCAGTTACTAAAACAGCTTATGATTTAGATACAATTATGAATGCATCATCAACTAGTCAAAAAATTGATTATGTTAAAAATGGAGATTATGTTGGTGTTAATTCAATCATATCTTATTTAGCTAAAAATAGAGATGCATTGACATCTTTAGTTCATAATAATGAATTTACATTAGAATATGTTGATTATATTAAGAGTATGCCAAAGGAATATTATAATGCTATTGGTTTAAATTATGATATTAATATTACTCCTATGATTTATACTGATTTTAAGGTTCATAAATCAGACGAGACTTCAACCGTTCAATCACTACATTCAATTACATCAAATTATACAGCTGAAATTCAACCAATCATTGAATATATCTATAAGGATAATCCTGAATTAAGTGCTAACGCAAAAACATACAGTGAATTATTAACTAATTTATCAACTGTAATGAGCCAAGCTATTCCAAACAATGATTACATTTTATCTCAATATGATATTTTAGATGGTGGTCATTTACCACAAAACGAAAATGAAATTATTCTAGTATTAGATAATAAGAATTCTGTAAATGATTTAGTTTTAGCTCAAATTGGTTATTTTACACAGGATCAATTCTTAAATAACGCATTAAAGGCATTAGATGATAATAAGGGTGTTTATAAATATAAAGAGGATTTAGTTGTTACAAAATATTCTTATGATGAAATAAAGAATAAAACATTCTATTTATATAACAATGATGATATTTATTATCAATTACCTTCAACATTCCCACAATATGGTGGAATGTTCATGGCAAAATATTTACAAAGTGATCTTCCAGAAACTGCAAAGCCTATCGAATTAAAGGTATCTGCAATTGTTAAACCAAAGGAAGGAATTTCTTATGGTGCTTTATCTTCAGGATTCTTATATACTGAGGATTTAGCTAGAACAATTATTAAGAATAATATTAATTCAAAGCTTGCTAATTACGTAAGAGAAAAAGAAGCAGAATTAGCAAATTATAGCCAAACTGATCCTGAATATTATAAGCAATATGCATCACTTTTTGCTGGATATTTAATGGATTATATCAATTATGATTTTACTGATATGGATCAAACAGGCTATCCAAAAGAAACAACTGACCGAAGATTATCAACAATTGGTTCAAATTCAAGTGGATTAACAAGCACTGCTATGGCATATTTCACTGGTGGTAGTGCTTCATCACCATTATCAATAAATTCAGTTGGTGGATCATACCTACCTTCAAGCATTCATATTTATCCTATTAATTTTGAAAAGAAGGATTTAGTTACTAATTATTTGAACAAATGGAATACAAATGAGGATTTAACTGCCTATAAATTCGATATTGAAAATACATATAAATATGAAATTAAAGATGGTTTAGCTACATACACAATTTCAGGTGTTGATAGAGCTGAAATTAAATATACAGATAGTGTTTCAATTATTATTGGATTAATAAACACAATGATTGATATTGTAACGTACGCTCTAGTTGCCTTTACCGCATTATCATTAATTGTATCAACTGTAATGGTTGCAATTATTACATATGTTTCTGTTGTTGAACGTGTAAAAGAAATTGGTGTAATAAGATCTTTAGGTGGAAGAAAGAAAGACGTTTCTCACCTATTCAATGCCGAAACATTTATCATTGGCTTATCATCAGGTGTGTTTGGTGTTGTATTTACATACATTATGCAATTAATTGCAAATGTAGCTATAAATGCTGCATCAGGAGGTAGTGTTGCTAAGATTGCTAATTTAACACCTGCGACAGCTATTATAATGATTTTAGTTTCAATTATCTTAACTGCAATTTCTGGTATTATTCCTGCAAGATCTGCAGCAAGAAAAGACCCTGTTGTTGCTTTAAGAACTGAATAGAAAAAATTGTTAGTAGAATTAGATTTTCTACTAACTTTTTTTCTTTATTTTAAAAGGCATTTTATTGTGATATAATAAAGCTCGAAAAGAGGTTATTACGATGAAAAATATTTTAGTAACAGGTGGAACTGGTTATATCGGTTCTCATACAGTAGTTGAATTATTAAATTTAAATTATAATGTTGTTATTGTTGATAATTTAGCAAATTCTAAAAAAATTGTTTTAGATAGAATTAAAACAATTACAGGTAAGATGCCTAAGTTTTATGAAGGCGATATAAGAGATGAAAAAATCTTAGATAAAATCTTTAATGAAAATCAAATTGATTGCGTAATCAATTTTGCAGGATTAAAAGCTGTTGGTGAATCTGTAAAGATGCCTTTAGAATATTACAATAATAATATTTATGGTGCATTAGTATTATTAGATTCAATGAGAAAGCATAATGTATTTAATTTTGTATTCTCATCTTCAGCAACAGTTTACGGAGACCCTAAGGTTGTACCTGTAGATGAAGAATCTCCAATTGGTGGTACAACAAATCCATATGGAACAACAAAATTATATATTGAACAAATCTTAAGAGATTTATATAAATCTGATAATAGATTCAATATTGCAATTTTAAGATACTTTAATCCAATTGGTGCTCATCCATCTGGATTAATGGGAGAAGACCCTAATGGAATTCCTAATAATTTAGCTCCATATATTACTCAAGTAATGGTTGGAAAAAGAGATCATTTAAATATTTTTGGTAATGATTATCCAACAAAGGATGGCACATGTATTAGAGATTATATTCATGTATGTGATTTAGCATATGGACATGTATGTGCTATTAAAAAATTAGCTTCAAATCCTGGCGTTGTAACTTATAATTTAGGTACAGGTACTAGCTCATCAGTTATGGATGTCTTACATGCTTTTGAAAAGGCATATGGTAAACCAATTAAATACGAATTTGCCCCAAGAAGAGCAGGAGATGTTACAGCTAATTATGCTACACCATCTAAGGCAGAACGTGAAATTGGCTTTAAGGCTAAATATAATATTGATGATATGGCAAGAGATGCTTGGAATTGGCAAAAGAATAATCCAAATGGATATGAAGAATAATAATTGTGGCAAGATTTAATCTTGCCATTTTATTCTTTTAAATTAGCTAATAAAATGTTATTATATTAAATAAAGTGAGGTGCGAATTATGTATAGTGCACTTTTTAAAAATGATTATATTTTAAATGAAAAGGAACCATCTTTTTTTAAGGATTTAAGGCTTGATGTTATTGTTAAAGCCTTATTTAGTGCTAAAGAAGACCAATATTTAATTCCTTATTTTTATACAAAATTAAATGATAAAGAATCCGTAATTTATAGACAGGATGTCTTTAAAGATTTTTATAATTTAGATTTTTATCAAAATTTTAAAATCTATATTCAGCATATTTTAAATATGTCATCAATGTATAATGAGGCTTCATTAGATAGTGAATCTTGGTATACAAGATCTAAAATTGCTAAAATAATGGATGATTATATTAAAACATTGAATGAATTTAAAGAATTCTTAGCTAATGCTAATATTAAATCAGAAGCTTTAAAATCATTTTTAGCCTTTTTAAGCGATTATTTAAATAATGATGAATTCTTATCCTTTGTAAAGGAATTTAAGGCAATAAGAGAAGAATTTAAAAAAATTAAATTTAGTGTTTTAATTAATGGTTCTGATATATATGTTTCAGAAGAATCAGGGGATCCTGATTTTTCAAAAATAATAAATAAGATATCTAGTGTCTTTACATATCATGAAGATAGAAAAATACCTGAGGAGGTAGCTTTTCCTCAAACTCCTCATATAGATTCTTCAATTTATGATAAATTAAATAAAATATTTGAAAATGAATTTAAAGTATTTGATAAATTCTTTAAGGATAATTTAAAATTCTTTAATCTAGAATTTGAGCGTATAGCTAAAGAGTTTAGATTTTATTTTTGTTATATATCTTTTATGGACAAAATTAAAAATGATGAATTATTATTTTCAATTCCAACAATTTCTGATACTTTTGAAGAAGAATCAGATTCATCATATGATTTAGCTTTAGCTTATAAGTATTTAAGAGAGGATAAGAAAATAATAACTAATTCATATGAAATAAAAAAAGATGAAAAATTTATTATCATTTCAGGACCAAACCAAGGTGGTAAAACAACATTTACACGTCAATTTGGTCAGCTTCATTATTTGACATCTTTAGGATTACCTGTTCAAGGTAAAATAAATAATATTCATTTAGTTGATAATTTATATTCTTTCTTTAAAACTGAAGAAAATTTAGATAATTTAGATGGCAAATTAAAAATAGAATTAGAAGCTGTTAAAAAAATATTAACTAATGCTACTAAAAATTCTTTAATTTTATTTAATGAAATATTTGCATCAACAACGAAAGATGATGGCTTAGAAATAGCTAATTTAGTTTTAGATGAAATTAATAAATTAGGTTCTTTTTGCGTATTTGTAACATTCTTAAATGAATTAAGAAATAGAAAGGATGTAGTTTTAATGTGCTCTAATGTCTTAAAGGATAATAAAGAAATTAGAACATATAAGATTACAAGAGCATTTGATTTTGATTCTGCATATCCATCATCTATTCAAGCTAAATATGGTTTAACTTATGAAAAGATTAAAAGGAGGATTTCAAATGAGGGTTAATTTACTTTATAAAAATTCTTCTTTTAAAATGAAGGAATTAGATGAATTTGATAAAAGCTTAATTTCAGATTTAGAACTTGATGAATTAATTACTAAGGCTGCGGCAGGAGATATTCACACTAAAAAGGTATTTACTAATGTATTAATTCAAATGCTTAAAACTGAAGAAGAAATTAAATATAGAGAAGATATCTATAAGGATTTATTAAAAAATAGAGATTTATTAATCGAATTTAAAGAATATTTAAATGAAATGATAATTGAATATAAGTCTAAATTTCCATATGAAATTAATAATAAAGGACCTTTTTCTGTTGTTACAAGTGTTACAACAATAATTCAATTTTTAGTTCCTAGATTATATACAATTAGAAAATTTATAGCATCCTTAAAAAATATTGAATCAGAAGGTTTAAAATTATTTGTTGAAAATAATTTAAATGAATTAACAAACATAAATCTAGATAGATTAATGGGACTTGCGGTATCTTTAGATGTTAGAAAAGGTGTTTTAGTAAATGCATCTTTAAATGAAAATTTTGAAATTTCAGATTATGTATTTAATGAATCAACATTTTTAGAAAAGAAAGATAAAAAAAGATGGAAGCATGCTTCAAAGATTGAATATGGTTATTTATCAGAAACAATATTCAATGAAATTGTTAAAAAGACTGATATAGCAGCTAAATTAATTTCAAAAGATTATGGTCTAGCTTGTTATCATTTAATTAGATTTATTGCTGATTTGGATTTAGAATTAACATTCTATTTAGCTGCAATGAATTTAGAAGCATATTTAAAATATTTAAAATTAGATGTATGTATGCCACATATTGGGAATGAATATAAATATGATGGCTTATATGATATCGCAATAGCTATTAAAAAGCATGGTGATGTCGTTTCAAATTCTCATGAATCTAATTCTAAAATGTGGGTTATAACTGGTGCTAATCAAGGTGGTAAAACTACTTATTTAAGAAGCTTAGGACAAGCATATTTATTTTTCCAAGCTGGAATATTTGTTCCTGCAAAGGAAATGGTGATGCCTATAATTGATGGATTATTTACTCATTTTGATAAAGAAGAAGATTCTAATTTAGAATCTGGTAAATTCGATGATGAATTAAGAAGATTTGATTTAATGATTAATAAATTAAAGCCAAATAGCTTAATTATGCTAAATGAATCATTCCAATCAACAGATGAGCATGAAGGATCAAAAATAGGCTTTGAAATTATAAAAGCATTTAGAGATTCTAATGTTAGAGTAATATTGGTAACTCATATGTATGATTTAGCTACTTTAATAAAAGATGAATATAAGGATAGTTATTTTTTAAGAGCTGAAAGAAAAGATGATGGATCTAGATCATTTATTCTAAAGGAAGCTGAAGTGTTAAAAACATCATATGCTAAGGATTTATACGATAAGATTTTTAAAGAATAGGCATGATTAATTCATGCCTTTTTTGATTATGTTAGGCGAAGCCTCACATGAAAACCGCCTGCTATGCAGGTGAGAATCGAAAAGCGGTAGCGTTGCATAAAATAAAAACCTCCAATATAATGTAATTGGTCTGGCAACCGAAAACATTATAAGGAGGCGATCAAA
>JAEEGL014677482.1_pt1 | contig 20511 bp, 19 predicted proteins | sample 9134231 | NCBI WGS metagenome assembly JAEEGL01 (sample SAMN16246548, study PRJNA631951) | gut metagenome | biome: gut microbiome; feature: rumen; material: fiber-attached | host: Bos | place: Iran: Karaj | collected 2018-10
CATTGTTGCCACATACGGGCGGAGGTTGTATGCGGTTGTGTGAGGGCGGTTCTTTGGTCGGTGGGCTAGCGGCGGTTGGAACGATAGGGCTGTTTAGCGGGTGGAATGAAGATTGTTGAAGTGAAATTCTGATGTGGCGAGTACGAATTGAAGCACGGCATGCAGGCAGAAATGGTATAATATGCGCTTCAAACATGAGCGGAGAAATGCACATGCGGAGGCGGAGAGACGCCAGGATGAGGTATTCTGCTGCATACCCCACGGGCGCGGAGCGCATGCTGCGGCGGGAAACGAAAACTACTGTGGCAATTTACTGTGGTAATCAAGTGTGACCCTGTTGGCCCCATGAAAGCCAAGGAAAGTATAGTTTATGCGAGATTTGAGTTGGAAACATCTATGTTTTGTGAAATGGCATCAAAAAGATGAGGTTTTCGCCTTAAGTTAGCGGCATTCAGCTCCGATCCTTTTGGCTCTCTTACAGAAGCGGTCGAAAAAGTGTTATTACAACCTCTGATTATTTTATCGGTCCAATAAAACAACTAACGGTTGTAGTTTGGAGGAGGCATGCATCAAGCAACGATATCGGCAGACATAATAAGGAGTACGTCATTGGGAAAAGATGAAGTGCTTCTTATGCAGAATCATCTTCAGGCTTATTTGAACACTGTAGAAAGCAAGTTTAGTGGGTGTTGGGGGCGGATTTTGCGAGGGGATTGTATTGAGTGCGTCGTGCCTAAAGCAAATTTGGTTCTGCGTTTAGCTTTGATGCTGAAATGCCATGTCAAGGCGTACAATGCCAATGCTGATAGATATGTCCGGGCGGCATTTGGGCCAAGGTTCTTTTTCAACAGATTTGGCGTACGTATAGCCATTGGCATCGGCAAGTTAAGGACGTATGACAGAGAAAATGGGGTTATAGACGGCTCGGCTATTTACAGTTCTGGCAGAACGCTTGATTCCATGTCAAGGCGTATGCGTACAAATATAGTGGTTGCGGGAGCTGAGAAAAGAACGACGTTACTTGTCGTGCAGACAATTGCCATGTTATGCGATATGATATTGACGCGGGCCACGTCAAAACAATGCGAAGTTTTGTTTATGCGAATGCAGGACATGAGTGAGATAGAGATTTCAAGGAGGTTGAATATTTCTCAGGCAGCGGTGAATAGCCATCTTCGCAGGGCAGGATGGTATGCGCTTGAGCAGGCTATAATGACATTCGAGGAGATTATATGAACTATATCATGTTTACCAATTTGCTTACGGCTCACTTTCTTGCAGACTTTCCCCTTCAGAAGGATTCATGGATAACATCCAAGAAGGACAAGAAGTTGCATGGTATGGGGATGTGGTTGCATGGCCTTGTCGTGTTTGCCTGTACGCTGCTGGCATTTGGGAGCATTGAATGTTTGTATTTGGCGATTACAATAGCGGTTTCGCATTTGCTGATTGATCTCGCGAAGGTGACATTCACAAGAAGCGGTCCCAGAGCATTTGCCCTTGATCAGGTCTTGCATATCGGAGTGTTGATATTTGTGTCGAAATATGCAACGCATTGGGTGGATTGGGAACAATGGTCGTTTGTGCCGGATGGGAAGGAGTTGTTGTATCCTGCATTAGTGTGTGCATATCTGTTTTGCTTGTCTCCAGCAAATTATATCATCAGAGAAGTGGTTAAGTATTGTCATGTTGAGACATGTTCTGCGGTAGATACAAAGGTCAAAACTGATAATGCCGAAAAGATAAAGCGTAGTGGAATGCTTATAGGTTCGATGGAGAGATTTTTAGTCCTTACTTTCATTTTGGTTGGAAATTACGAGGCGGCGGGACTAACGGTAGCTGCCAAATCCTTATTGCGATTTAATGATAACGAGGGGCCGAGAACGGAATATGTTTTGGTCGGTACGTTGTTGAGCATAAGTGTGGCAGTTGTGGCCGCGTTGACATTGTTCAAGTTTGTTATGAACATGCCAATAATCAAGATGGGGTAGTCGATAGTAGTTAGATGGATTTGATGAAAGCTCTTGACATATAGTTACACAAACTGCACTATAACTTTACATACTATTGGCCGGCGTTGCTAGATTTGGCGTTGCACAGGACGAGTGAGGGACAGACAAATAGAACAAGGCTACGGATTTTGGTTGTTGAGTATTTGTAATTGGCAACATTTTCACATTGGCAACATTTCAAATGTCCCCTAACCGTCGAATAGTCCTGAACGTCATTGCCCCTTATGCGCGTTCGCTATATACGCTTGCGTCCGGGCTGTTCATCAGTCGGTGAATATTGGCGACGTTGGGGAAGGGTGAGTTTGGATTGTATGGCGTGGTCGGTGGGATGACGATGATAGCGTTGCTAGCTTTTGCAACGAGGCTTGATCGCGCTGAATTACAGATAAGCTTGCGCAATAGTATGGAGGCTGTTCTATTCGTTGCTAGTCAGTTAATACAGGTCGAATCGGTCTTAGAGTTTTGGCTTGGGTAAGTGCAAGTAGCAAAGTCAACACTTTCAATTGGAGCACTCAGAGTGAACGGCAAGAAGAACATCAACATTCAATTTACGGATTGTCTGTCTGCAATGCAAAGCTTACGCTCATATCTTAGGCGGGGGTGTGCCGCAGCAATTGTTGGGTGTGGATTTAGCCTTAACGCCCGAAAGCGAGATTCAAAGATTGCCGCTCCAGTTCAGTGGAAAGAATTTTCGAATCGTTTTGCCTCTGAACTTTTGGGGTGCAAACCTGATGACAAAACAAAAATTGAGAAATATTGCGAAGGGAAGTCACCACTTGTGCTTTCTCATGAGTACGAATCAATTTTTGGACGCTCGGCTATGATAGATGTAGTGAAGGATCTAATTCATGACGAAAATCTACTGCCAGATGAGATACATGAAAGTTTCCTGAGACTAGGATGGTCTGATGTATACACAACAAATTATGATACGCTCCTTGAACGAACACTAGATAGGATGCCTGAGGCTGCTTATCGGGTGGTTTTGAATGCTAACCAAATTGTAGGTTCTCGTGAAAGGCGAATTGTTAAGTTGCACGGCACATGGGACGGCCCGATTTCCGACTGGATTGTAACAGACGAGGATTATCGAAAGTATCCAATAAGATTTGCGCCATTCGTAAATATGGTGCGTCAGACCTGTATGGAATCATGTCTGTGCCTCGTAGGATTTTCTGGTACAGACCCAAATTTCCTTTCGTGGATTGGCTGGGTTCGCGATAATCTGGGCGACGCTGGCTATCCTATCTATTTGTTGACTAATCGCCAGTTGTATCAGGGTGAGCATGAGTGGTTTGTAAAGAGAAGGATTATTCCCATTGATATCTTTGCTTTTACGAATGTTGAGCCAGAGAACTATATTCAAGCATTCAAAGAGATTTTTAAGTATCTTGGTCAACAACCTATTTCAGATAGCAGCCCAGCCAAAGCAGGATGGGAATTTCTCAAAACGAGTGCAGGCAAAAGAGATGAGAGTATTTCAGCGCTTAGACATTGGATTTCAGCGATTCACAATTATCGAAAAGATTACCCTGGTTGGAGTGTTGCTCCTGCATCGGTGAGGGAGAAGATTCACGGTCTTTCTTTCTTCAGTGTGTTTGAGAAAGCATTGTTGCTTGCGGAGGAATGCTTTACGAATCAAGAGAAGATTGATGCTTTTTCAGATCTGAATTGGTACTTGTCTCTTGGTTTGGAAATTTTTACAGATGACATATATCGCATTAATAAAAGATTTTTTGACCATTTGCGCGAACTTAAAGATGTTGAAAATGCAGGCGATGAACATAATGAAATAGATTTAACCCCTTGTGTGGATGTTTGTGTCTCTTTACTAACATGCAGCCGTGAATTTGGTGATGATGAGCAGTTTAATGCTCTTGAAGCCTATTTAAGGGAGTCAATGAGTTTTGACAAAAACTTACTTTTATACGAAAGGTTTTTACTAGCGAAAAGAGATATTGATGTTGAGGTTATGGAGAAGGTGATATATGAGTGGGCAACATTGCAAAAGGATGTGGAATGGCAGGTCAAATATGCTACGGCATTGATCGCTCTTGGCAGAAAGGGAGAGGCGAGATCGCTGCTTATTTCGGCGATTGGAGAAATACGGAAAAATCTTCCATGCGGAGCTACTCCAATTGAGAAGCGATATTTGAGCCTAGAGGGTATTGCATTATATGTCTTATTACATTTGCCAGGAAATACATCTGAGAAAGATTATGTGGTGTTTAGTCAAAATATGATAAATGCTAGGCTGTCTAGATTGGCTGCATATGGCTGTGATCCAAGAGAAGAGATAGAAAAATTCAAGTTGATGTTTAATGGACGGTTTGAAGCTCCTAAAGTGTTAAGTTGTGAGCGGAAATTTGATCAGACATTAGAAACTTGGCATTTCGGAGGTCAAGTGCCGGATGATTGTGTTGCGGCAGGAGTTGTGACACATTTTTTTGAAACGACGGGAATTCCATTATATGTTGAAAATGATGAAAGTTTCTCAAAGGAGTGGCTAGATGCGTTTGTACAACGCTATATGTTTTTGTATTCTTCGGCGGCAACACGTTTGGATTGGATTTTGGCCGTGTCATGTGAGAATTATAAGGATTGCGGAATTAGCGAATTGTCTCTTTGCAGAATGTTGCCTAGTCAAGTGGAAAGATTGTTGGAGCGCTGTCTTAAACGAATTAATTACATATATGACTCTCTTGAAAAGGTATCTCGAGTTGAGTTACATGGTGTGTATATTAGAATGCTAAAGTATTCGTTGGAGATTTCTTCCCGGCTAGTAGCCAAAGTTGGAAATCAACGCCTAATAGAAGAGACTTTGGATTGCGGGCTTCGCTTATATCGTGACCATAGTGATAAGTTGCGTCTATTTTCGAACATTATTCCAGATTTTTTTAGACGTGTTGAATCGGCTATGTCCGTTGATGTCGCTTTGCGTAGGTTATCTGACATTTTAGTTTCCTTACCTAGCGTTGAGACAATTGGAATGTTTGAATCCGAGCGGTGGTATCCAATAACATCGTTGGTGCATGTGCAAATTGGTGAAAAATGTAAACAACCAAGCGTTATGCTGCAAAAGCAGATATCTAATTTCTTCTACATCCTTAGAGAGCCAACGAATTCCGACATTATCTATAGAGACAACCTTACAAAGCTTTGCCATTGCGAATATTTGGGCGTTCTTGATGTCAACCAGTCGAAAAGTCTAGCTAAGATAGTTAGGCGCTTTATAAACCAGAAGAGTGATGTTGTTAAAGACTTGTCATTGTCGTACATAAGTAGGCTGATGCGATATTTTAGGAACCGCAAAGAGATTATCAATCAAATTGCCTATGAATCAATAAAGAGTTTGCCTAATAATCTTTCTTTTTCATCACAGTGTCAAAATATATATAAAAATATTGAAGAGGTCTTTGGCTCACGAAATGCAAGGTCAGCCTCGCATTGTAAAATGAACGATGGAACGGCGGATGCATTGGGAAAGTATGTTAGAGATCGCTTCAGTCAAATAGCCTCAACTTTGAATGATAGAGATGCAAATTCCCTCTTTGAGCGTACTACATTTTATGATGAATTGCATCGTCTTGATATCTTGTGTGGTGATGTATTGCTGCCCTATTGGAAAAATGACAAGATCGATGTGCTCGCTCAAATCAGAAAAGAAATCTCGGATCAAATAGATGATCGTGATTTGCCGCTTATGCATATGATTTGCAGTCGCAAGGAAAATATCTCAGATTTTAGCAGGTTCTTGCGTGACTTTGATATTTTTGCGTCTAATGGACAAATGGAGCATTTGTTAGAAGCGTTAAATTTCTTTGTCTATCAAATAAATTCCAAGAATGATTGCGAATATGTTGTGCGAGAATTTCTGATTGAGCTTTTGGTGTATTGCAAAGAAGATTACTTTGTTGGCGTTTGCAATGCTTTGTCGGTGTGGGGCGTTAAGTTTGGTAATTTTGACTCGATGTTTTTCGGATATGAGCAGACATTATGGCGAATTAATAGTGAAACACAATTTGGAAACAATAGATTTGGAACAGAAAGTATAATGGATAAACGGGCATCGTATTCATTTCTGTGCGGTGCTATTTGGGGGCAGTTGACTCGCAATGTTACGCTAAAGGGAGAACGTGTGCGTAAAATCGTCGAAGCTTTGAAAAGTCAAATGGAATCGGGGAATGAGCTTGTGCGAGTATCTAGAGCTTGGACTGCTGGAGTTGCGTTTGGGAAAGCTTCACGCAATATAAAGAAAGATATGCTCTAATTACCCAAAAGGACTCTGGTAATGGGTATGTCAAACATTGTGGGCAGAGATTAATATCAAAGGGGCAAAAGATGATGGACACTGATTCCGACACTGATTCCATAGCAGCCGGTGAAATGTGCAATCGTGAGGCGGCGGGTGGTGGTTGGGTGCAAGGTGCTGGAGAAGTGGTCTCTTCGCGGATAGGCGTAGCAAGATGATTGGTCATTGATAATTGGTATTGGTAACAATTCCACATTGGCAACATTTCCCATGCCTTTGAATCGTAGAATCGTCGATAGGTGCTTCCGGCATTGGTAAATCGTGAGTTTGGATTGTGTGGCGTGGTTGGTGGAATGACGGTGATTGAGTTGGTGGCTTATACAATGTGATCGGTTCGCGGCAGAATTGCCGCGGTGCGAACCGAAAACTACTGTGGCAATTTACTGTGGTAATCAAGTTTGACCCTGTTGACCACGAGATTCTTACTGCTTGGGAGTATGCCAAGAGCCCGGGGCGCAGATGACAAAAAAGAGCTTGGATACAAGGATGAAAGGAGAATGGCATGGATAGTGTTATTGCGGCAATAAAGGCGCGCATTGAAGAATGCAAGGCTACGGGCAAAATGTTCACGATGCCAAAGATTGAGGATTGTACTATCGAGGAACGCGAGGGGCCGACTTCAGGATCGACTCTTGCCCACATGGAATTTGTCCTACGCTTGCCGGACGGACGTTTCATTCAAGTTGATTATCAATCTAAGGACAAATGTCATTCTTTTAGAGTTGCGCCCGACAGGAGTTGCATCAAGGTTGAGTGTTCAGATCACAGCAATGACTTTACGGATTCATGGGATGAACGCGCTTGAATGGACGTGTAGATGACGCTTTAGGTGCTTTATTTGTCGTGCTGGTAAAAACTTCACATTGTTAACATTTGATATGTCCCCTAACCGGCGAATATTCTTGAACATCGTTGCCACGTACGGGCGGAGGGTGGATGCGCTCGTGTGTGGGTTGTTTGGTAGCCGGTGGGTGATGGTGGCGATGGGCAAGGTGGATTTTGACATTGGGTTGTTGGCGGCATGACGATTAAACAAGGAGTTGAGGGAGATGAAGGTATTTGAGACGGAGATTGCCGGTGTCAAGATACTGGAGGTGGATGTCCATCGCGATGCGCGCGGCTATTTCGCCGAAACGTACAATGCGGGGCGTTATGCCGAGGTGGGCATCAGCAACATCTTCGTGCAAGACAACGAGAGCTGTTCGCAGAAGGGCGTCTTGCGGGGACTGCACTGGCAAGCAGCACCATGGACGCAAGCGAAGCTCGTGCGTGTGATTCGTGGCGCGGTGTGGGATGTGGTCGTGGACATCCGTAAAGGTTCCGCAACGTACGGCCGGTACGTGTCGGCGAAGCTGACCGCCGAGAACGGACTGCAGTTCTACGTGCCGCGCGGATTCGCGCATGGGTTCATGGTGCTGGAAGACGACACGCTCTTCGCCTACAAGTGCGACAATCTCTATCATCCTGAGTCTGAACGCGGGATGAAGTTCGACGATCCAGCCCTAGGAATACCTTGGCCGGATATCGGATGCAAACCGATCCTGTCATCGAAGGACCAGTTGCATCCCCCACTCAGTGGCATTGTTCCGTGGGAATGATGGCATCTCCAAACACGGATTTGCGAATATCATTCAGGTGGGGAACCGAAAGATTGTTTACAGATTGTTGGGTGATGAAGGTTTTGGATCATGGTTGAGGTTGGGAAATTTGTTGGTTGCTTGAAGTCGTGTGGAATCGGCTTCTTCACCGGCGTGCCGGATTCGTTGCTGAAGAGCTTCTGCGCGTATGTGACGGACACGTGCGGGGAGAACCATGTGATTGCCGCGAACGAGGGCGGTGCGATTGGATTGGCGGCGGGGCATTACCTGGCGACGGGCAAGCCGGCGCTTGTGTACATGCAGAACTCGGGGCAGGGGAATGCCGTGAATCCGCTCGCGAGCCTTGCCGATCCCGATGTGTATTCCATCCCGATGGTACTGTTGGTTGGCTGGCGCGGGGAACCCGGCGTGAAGGACGAGCCGCAGCATGTGAAACAGGGCAAGGTGACGGTCTCGCTTTTCGAGACGCTTGGCATGCCGACAGAGATTTTGCCGGATGACGAATCTGCCGCGTTGGAATTGACGCGGAAGATGGTTGAGAGGGCAATGGCTGAGTCGCGTCCTGTCGCGCTGATTGTCCGTAAGGGGTTATTCACACAATACACGCTTCAGAACAAGAGACGAGACATTTCAGACTTGAAGAGAGAAGTTGCGATTGAGATGATTCTGCGCGCGTTGCCGGAAGATGCGGTAGTGGTCTCGACGACCGGCATGATTTCACGCGAGGTTTACGAAACGCGCGAGCGGCTTGGACAGGGACACGAACGCGACTTCCTCACTGTCGGCTCAATGGGACACGCCATCATGATTGCCCTTGGAATTGCCAAGGCAAGATCAGAACAGCAGGTTGTGTGCCTGGATGGTGACGGCGCGGCACTGATGCACATGGGCAACATGGCGATTGCCGGGCAAGCCCTTTGTGGTAACCTCACGCATATTGTACTGAACAACGCCGCGCACGATTCGGTTGGCGGCCAACCAACTGTCGGTAACGACATTGATTTGATGGCGATTGCGGAAGCCGTCGGATATGAAATTATTTATCCAGATCTGGGGTTGCCGCTTATGAGTCCAGAAAAAGCCCAGTTCGCTTCAAAGCTTAAGCAAATAAGTTGGTCGGGCGGGCATGGCAACATGCCGGCTTTCCTTGAAGTGAAGGTCGCGAAGGGTGCCCGAAAAGATCTTGGCCGCCCAAAGGAGCCGCCGCAGGTAAACAAGGCGCTGTTTATGGAGATGTTGGGGGGATAGTTTCTGGTTTCTGGTTTCGGGTTTCGGGTTGTTTGATAAAAAAAGCGCAGAGTGCGCAACTAGAAACTAGAAACCAGAAACTAGAAACAAGAAATTCGGCTCCGAAACAAGCGACAGGAAAGAAGAATATGAGTGCAAAGAAAGTATTCATGAGCATGAGTACCGACGTGATTCACGGCGGGCACATCAATATTATTCGAAAAGCGGCTGAGCTAGGGGAACTGACGGTTGGCGTGCTGAGCGACGAGACGGTGGCGAGCTACAAGCGATACCCGCTTCTTTCTTGCGAGGAACGTATGAAGATCGTTGCGGCGATCCAGGGTGTCGCACATGTTGTCAGACAGGATGGGCTGTCGTATCGCGACGTTATATGCCAACTGAAGCCGGACGTTGTCGTGCATGGTGATGATTGGCGTACAGGCATACAGCAGCCGATACGCGAGGAGACTATAGCACTTCTAAAGGAATATGGCGGCGAACTGGTGGAGTTTCCCTACTCCGTCAACGAGGAATACGACAAGATAGAAGCGAATGCACGGTCGCAGCTGGCAATGCCGGACATGCGTCGGGCACGGTTGAAGAAGCTGATTGGCTTGAAGGGACTTGTCACAGCCATTGAGGCGCATAGCGGAATTACCGGCCTTATCGCCGAAAAAACCACGGTCGTTCAGGATGGCAAGACCTACCAGTTTGATGCGATGTGGGTGTCTTCGCTTTGCGATTCTACCGCAAAGGGTAAGCCCGACATTGAGCTGGTGGACATGACTTCGCGGTTCCGTACGATCGACGACATCATGGAGGTGACAACCAAGCCAATCATCTTCGATGGCGACACCGGCGGGCTCACCGAGCATTTCGTATACACTGTACGCTCGCTTGAGCGCATGGGCGTTTCCATGATTATCATCGAGGACAAGACAGGTCTGAAGAAGAACTCTCTCTTTGGAACGGAAGTTGCGCAGACTCAGGACACAGTCGAGAACTTTTCAGCGAAGATTCGCGCCGGAAAGCGCGCGCAGAAAACGAAGGAATTCATGATCTGCGCGCGTATCGAAAGCCTGATCCTGGAGCGAGGCATGGACGACGCCCTGACGCGGGCGGCAGCGTTCGTGAAAGCGGGCGCAGACGCCATCATGATCCATAGCCGCAAGAAAGATCCTGCAGAGATATTCGAGTTCCTGGAACGGTTTCGTGCGCAGGATGCGATTACCCCCGTGGTACTTGTGCCGACATCGTTCAACTCTGTGACAGAGGACGAGTTCCGGCAGCGCGGTGCTAACGTCGTCATCTATGCGAACCAGTTGACTCGCAGCGGATTCCCAGCCATGCAGAAAACAGCAGAAATGATCTTGACGAATCATCGCGCACAGGAGGCAGATGCGCAATGCATGTCCATCAAGCAGATCATCACGCTTATCCCGGATGAGGTTTAGTCGTTAGTCGTTAGTCGTTAGTTGTTAGTTGTTAGTCACGAGACAGTTATGATGGTGTTTGGCAAAGAGTCAGCTTCAGAATTCCTTAAGGCATGGCTGGAGGGCAAGTCGGATATTGTCCTGATAACAGGACGAGCTTCCTATTCTGCTTGCGGTGCGGCGGAATTCTTTGCGCCATTCCTTGCTGGCAAGTCGGTTACGCATCTGACGACAGTTGGAGAAAACGCGCGCGCCGAGGATGTCGAGGCAAAGCGCAAGGAACTTCCTGAGAAGGTTGACGCCTTTATTGCAGTAGGCGGTGGCACTGTGATCGATACCACAAAGTTGCTGCGAGGTCTGAACGGACAGTTGCCGCCGTTTCTTGCTGTCCCGACAACGGCGGGGACCGGTGCCGAGACGACACGCTTTGCGGTATATTACGATCATGGCAAGAAAATGTCGGCTGATGACGTGCGATATTTGCCGACGGATCAGCTTTTAATCCCCGAATTCACATCCACTCAGACGCCGTGCCAGCGGGCAAGTACCGAGTTTGACGCATATGCGCAGGCAGTAGAATCGCTATGGGCGGTTGGTGCAACGGACGAGTCGCGTTCATACGCCAGAAAGGCGCTTGATTTGATGGCGAATGGCGAGCAGATGCTCGGCTCCTACTGGGCTGGGCGGGCAATCGACATCTCCCGCACGACCGCCGCGCACGCTCTCTCGTACTACATGACGGCGAATTACGGTATCCCGCACGGACATGCCGTTTACATGATGTTCCCGTATGTCTGCAAGGCGAATGGACGCGAGGAGTTCGTCAAGGAGGTGCCGGAGCTTCAGGGCTTGCGCGACTTTGCCGTCGTGAAGAGCCTGGATTGGGACAACCTTGTCAATGAGCTTCTGGCTAATGTGAATCCTGCACGCTTGGCCAATAATCCTAGTCCGATTACGCGTGAAGTATTTGGATGAGAATACAGATGTTTGGTTATTCTGATAGTGACTTCAAGCGTTTCCGCTCCTATGCATGGCGGTATTTGATGCTGTTTTCGGTGCTGTACTGCTTCCTGTACTGCACGCGCTTGAATCTCTCAAATGCCGGTGCGGTGATGATGAAGGAGTTGGGATGGAGCAAGTCCGACTTCGGGATCCTTACGGGTGCGCTCTTTTGGACATACGGCATCGGGCAGTTCGTGAACGGACGTTTGAGCGAGATTGTCGGACCGGCCAAGTTTGTTGTCGCGTCGGTAGTCTTGTCAGTGGCGGCGAATGTGCTTTTCTCCTTCCAGACGTCAATTGTCGCGATGGCGATCATCTGGGGATTGAACGGTTACTTCCAGTCGATGGCCTGGACGCCAGGCGTGGCCATCCTTACGAAATGGTGGCCGGGACCGACGCGCGGCTTTGCGACGGGACTCGCCCATGCGTTCTCGGGCTTTGGACAAGTGGCGGCAATTCTTTCCGTGGCTGTTGCGTTCAAGGTGCTGCCTGGTCTGGGTTGGCGTGCAGCGTTCCTTGTCTCGGCGGCATTTCCGCTCGTTGCGCTTGTCGTCTATCTCATTTGGGCGCGTACCACTCCGAAGCAGATTGGCTTGGCAGAGTATGTTGAGGACGATCCGACGCGGGCAAGGATTGAGGAGGAGATGCGTGAACTCGTTGCGCAGAAGGGCAAGCTTTATCCGTACAAATATGTGTTGTCCAATCGGCAGTTCATGGTTTGGGTCGCGATTGCCTTTATCACCGGACTTGCTCGATATGGACTTGTGACCTGGGTGCCGCTTTACTTTATCGATAAATTTAACATCAGCGTGACAAGCGGTTTGATGGGATCTCTTTCTCTGCCGGTTGGCATGGGAATCGGGACGCTGGTTGTGCCGTGGATGACGGACAAGTGGTGCCCGAACAACCGCCTGCCCGCCGTCATCGCAAGTTCGGTTGTCGGAGCAGTGTCGATCGGCGGTTTTCTCCTTCTTGATCCGACCGTAGGTTGGCAGATGGCGTGTGTGCAGGTGCTGCTGTTCATCGCTGGCTTCTGCATCTACGCGATCAATGGGACGGCATGGGCATATGCAACCGATATCGGTGGACGGGTGTTCTCGGCGACTTCGTCTGGCGTGCTTAATTTCTCGGCCTACATGGGTGCGGCGGTGCAGTCGTTCATTTATGGATTCTTGCTTGATGCCATCGGTTGGTTGTCGGTATTTGCATCGATGGCCATTCTATGCGGTCTGATGGCAGCTATGGGAGTTATGGGGAGAAAAAGACAGTCGTTTTGTTGAAATAGGAATGCTTATGCCTAAACTAGTCTATGTGGCCATGTCGGCCGATATCATCCATCCAGGTCACTTGAACATAATCAAGGAGGCGGCGAAACTTGGCGATGTGACGGTCGGGGTGCTGACAGATGCCGCCATCGCAAGTTACAAGCGACTACCGTACATGAACTACGAGCAACGCGCTGCCGTAGTGGCCGCGTTGAAGGGCGTGACACGCGTCATTCCACAGGAACAGCTCGACTACATCCCGAATCTACTCAAGCTCAAGCCGGATTTTGTGGTGCATGGTACGGATTGGCGTGAGGGCGTTCAGGCAAAGACGCGTCAGGGCGTGATCGATACGCTTGCGCAATGGGGCGGCAGGCTGGTTGAGCCAGAGTACACGCCAGGCATTTCCTCTACGCAGCTCAATAAGGCCATACGTGAAGTAGGTACCACGCCAGACATCCGCAGGGCGCGTTTGCGCCGGCTTCTGAATGCAAAGCCCATTGTCCGTATCTTGGAAGCGCATTCTGGCTTGACAGGTCTCATCGTCGAGAACACATCTATCAAGAAGAACAACCGCAAGTATGAGTTCGATGGCATGTGGCTTGGATCGTTCGCGGACTCGGTGATCAAGGGAAAGCCTGATACTGAAAGTGTAGACGTCACCTCGCGCTTGCGTACGCTCAACGATATTTTGGAGATAACTACGAAGCCTGTCATCTACGATGGTGATTCCGGCGGCAATTCAGAGCAGTTCGCGTTCCTTGTGCGTTCGCTTGAGCGATTGGGCGTATCTGCGGTCGTCATCGGAGACAAGATCGGACAGCGACATCGACTGGCCGAAAGCGCGACCTTGCCGCAGGTTGATGTTGATGGCTTCAGCCGAAAAATACATGACGGTAAGGCGGCGCAGATTACAGACGACTTCATGGTTATTGCGCGCTGCGAGTCGCTTGTGTCTGGAAACGGTGAGGAGGATGCACTTGCGCGTTGCCGCGCCTATCTGGAGTCGGGAGCAGACGGCATCCTGATTCAATCCAAAGCCGAGACCCCGGACGAGGTTCTTTCCTTCGCGAAGCGTTTCCGTGACGATGTGTCTACCGATAAGCCGCTTGTTGTGATGCCTACGACCTATCCGCAGATCACGGAAAATGAACTGGCCGCTGCCGGAATCAATATTGTCATCTATGCGAACCATCTCATCCGTGCCGCATTTCCGGCGATGAGAAGATGTGCAGAACGAATTCTTGAGTGTGATAGGGCAAAAGAAGTTGATGTGGAAATCTGCCAGCCACTCAGTGGTGTTGCTGATTTGGCTTGATTATTGAAAGAGTGTGGTCAATGAATAAGCCTTTGCTCTCAATAGTAATTGCAAATTATAACTACGGTCATTTTCTGGCCGATGCGATAGAGAGTGTCATCGCCCAACATATGGGTGATTCCGTGGAATTGATTATTTGCGATGCGGGTTCAACAGATTGCTCGGTGGATGTCATAAAGAAATACGAAAGGAATGTGAAATGGTGGTGTAGCGAAAAAGATGGAGGGCAAAGTGCGGCCTTTAATAAGGGGTTCTCTCATGCTGCCGGGCGATTCCTTACTTGGTTAAATGCAGACGATGTGTTACTTCCCGGCACGCTTGAGAAATTGAGGTTGGCAAGCGAGAGGTGGCCAGAATGCGAATGGTTTGCCGCCGGGTGTTTTTGGCTAGACCCGAAGATGAAGATTTTCAAATGTGGAAGAGTTAGGCGGATGTCACATTATCGGGCGATTCATGGCTCTGTAAATGTTTGTGGACCTTCGTCATTTTTCTCTAGAGAATTGTATGAGCGAGTTGGTAAGATAGATGAGCGGTTCATGTACACTATGGATGTTGATTTGTGGTTACGGTTCGCATTGCAAGCACATGTAACTTTTAAGCCATTTACGACCTACGGGTGGGGATTGAGGCTCCATCCCGAGGCAAAGATGAGTGGACACAAGTTCACGGCAGATGGTGGGATCCTTGAAGGGGATGCTTCTCGTGAAGCGTTTCTTAAGAACGAAACAAAAATTAAACAGGTTGAACTGGAAAAGAACTGGATGATGGAAAAGTTCCCTGGTGTACATTGGCGGTTATCTAGGTTCAGGACATTATTGACCGCTGATTATATCCCAGCTGCATTAAGCCGCTATGATACGTGGCGCTATCGAGGACGGTCTTTGAAGGATATCTTTGCGTGACTTGATGTGTTGAATTGTACTAAGTCTAGAACGAAGGCAAGAGGTTGACGATGTGCAAACGACATGACACTAGTGTCTATAAAAACGAGCTGCTAGACTTGATGCAAAGGGTGGATGCAGTGTTTAGGCAGAAGAAAATAACGTATTTTGCCGTATATGGAACATGCTTGGGTGCAGTAAGGGAACATGGTATCATTCCATGGGATGACGACGTGGATATTGCTGTTTGGAGAGACGATTTCCGGCGTGCGTTACAGGTGTTGAATGAGTCTGATGCTGCAATCTTTGCGGGAGATAGGGATACGGTTCCTGGATGTCCGTCTCGGTGTGGGCGCATATTCAACAGGATCACGAAAGATTCGGGGCTGGAGCGGAAACGCGCCTATCTTGATTTACATGTTATAGACTACGCGCCTAAAAGTAAACTGATGTTTTTATGGAGTGTGTTGTGGTATGTGGGAATCAGCCGCATTGTCGAAAGAAGATTTCATGTGTCTTCCAACAGTCACGCTCTTATGTATTTCATTGCTGACATATGTGCGTTCCCTTTTCGTGTTTTTTCATCGCGGGCTCTGACAGGTCTGGCAGATTGGATTTATCAGAGAAGGAGGCCATCGCCATTTGTGAAACTCACTTTTGACGGGAACAGAAAACGCTATGCGTCAACGGCTTTCTCGGGAACGCAGAATCTCCCATTCGGCATGATGGAAATATCGGTTCCTGTCGGTTATGATGAATACTTGACAAAATGTTACGGCGATTGGCGTACGCCGCCAAAGATAGACGAAAGAAAGAGTCATGCCTATGATTCTTCAGGCTGTGTCTGGACGGTACTGTGTCCAAATGATGATGATCGTCTGTTGTAAGGAATTGAAGTGAATTTGTAGTATGCTGAACATGAGCGACAACCTATGTTAGATCTTCCAATCGAAATTCAGCTGCCAGAGCATTTCCTTGAGAAGGAAGTGAGGTGCGGCTATGAAGTGTCCGAGAAACAGAAGAAGATATGGGCAGTAGAATTGGATCTCCTAAAGCATCTCCTTGATGTTTGTAAGAAACATAACATTAATGTTCAAGTGTTTGCCGGAACATTATTGGGAGCTGTTAGGCACAAGGGAATGATACCTTGGGATGATGATATCGATGTGGCTATGACAAGAGATGCCTTTAATCATTTGTGTGCCGTTGCATCGTATGAATTTAAGCAGCCTTATTTTTTTCAGACTGCTCTAAGTGACATCAAGTTTTATATCCCCTATGGGCGGTTGCGCAACAGCCAGACGACAGGTATAGTCCGCGGTAATGAGTCGTTGGATTATAATAATGGGATATTCATAGATGTATTTCCATTGGACGGTCTCTCGGATTCGCTAATCCGCGATAGATTACAAATGAGTTTGATGCGGGTATTCGTAAAATGTTGTACAACCTATCATAAGACAACGCGTAAGGATAACAGCATTAGTGAAGTGACTTCCCGTTTTTTACGACCGTTTATTAGGCTGTTGCCCTTCTCGTGGTGGAGTAAGGCATATGACAATATACTGTCAATGTGGACAGGTAGTACAGAGCAAATTGGGCTACGTACGCATTTTGGTTTCGGCAAAAGATATAGCATCCTTAAGTCAGAACTTTCCGATACAATCGAGTTGCCTTTTGAAAACATATTGGTTCCAGCACCTCGCGCTTACGATACGATCCTTTCTCGGATATATGGAGATTATATGTCATTCCCACCTCCCGAACAAAGGGGTAAATGGCATGAGGGGCAGATATGTTTTGAACCAGATGTACCATATCTTCAGTATCTTCGTAAGACCATGTGTTCTTGAATAAAAGTATTGTGAAATGTCCTAGCTTATGTCAGTACAGTCAAACAATAAACATATCATGAGGAATACGGTTATGCTTTATGGCCGTATGCTTTTTGTTATGTTTGTATCGTTCTTTACGACTAGGCTTGTTCTTCAGGCTCTTGGTGTATCTGACTACGGATTGGTAAATGTAATTGGAAGTGTTGCGGCAATGTTTACATTTGTTACCGCATCGGTGTCTGTTGGATGTTCGCGTTTTCTGAGTTTTGAGATAGGACGTAAAGATCCTGTAAGGGTTAATATCGTCTTTTCCACATCGCTGTTAATGTATGTTGGCGTGGCAGTATTGCTTTTACTTCTTTTTGAGACAGTAGGGTTTTGGTATGTGTCGCACAAATTGGTTTATGCACCAGGACGTGAGAACGCAGCATATGTATTTTATCAGTTCGTTGTTGCTCAGACATTGATCTCATGGCTTACAGGTCCTTATAGTGCACTAATTATTTCTTATGAGGATATGTCTTTTTATGCAGGTGTCTCAATAGTTGATGCTTTACTGAAGTTGGTGGGGGCGGTATGTGTTTGTTTTGTTAAGACCCCAGACCAATTAATTTTTTATGGGGTGTTATCCTTGCTGGTTTCTGCCGTTAGTTTTATGATGTATATTATATTCGCGCGATTAAAATATTCGGTTAGTTGCTTCAAGTTTCATTTTGACAAGAATATTTTTTATGAGATGATAGTGTTTAATGGCTGGAGGATTATTGGGGTGTTCGCGTGGACGATGGGTAATGTATTTGTAAACTTGCTATTGAATTCTTTCTTTGGGACAGTAGTCAATGCGGCACGCGGTATTGCCATGCAACTTCGGTTCGGCGTGGGTGCCTTGAACGACAATTTCATAACGGCTATGAGGCCGCAACTAATCAAGTATTGGGCAGCGGGGAAATATGAAATGTTTTATACATTGCTACGAAGGGCTACGAAGCTGTCATACTTCTTTATATTTTTATTTGCATTGCCGCTCTTCACGGAAATGAAGTTCGTTCTTGACCTTTGGTTAAAGAATGTGCCTCCGCATACAGTTATCTTCTCGCAATTAATTCTTTCTGCGTCGGTTGTAACTTCTTTTATGCACCCACTTGGTTGCGCCCTTCAAGCAGTTGGTCAAGTCGCCGCATTTGAGGTGTCTGGCGCAATCTTCAATGGATTAATTTGGCCAGTTTCGTGGTTCTTGCTGTATAGAGGCTATGGCCCTGAATCGGTTTTTGTGGTGTTCTTTGTATTTACATTAATAACTTCTTGCATACAGTTTATCACTGTGATGAGAGGTATCAAATATTCCGCAATTGAGTTTGCTGTAATGATTGTTGGGCGAATGCTCTTCATATCGTTACTTCCGGTCGTTGTTGTGCTGATAGTAACGATCTTGATGCCGCCAAGTCTTTTGCGATCAATAGTCACTTGTATGCTTTCTATTTCGACTACCAGTTTTGTGTTCTTTCTTTGGGGGATGGATGGCAATGAACGGCAGGCGGCATACGAATTACTGAGTAGGCATATTAGATTTCGGGAAAGGTAATGGTTGGGAAATGAATGATTTTGCGCCAATTGTACAAATCAGCTACAATCGGGCCAGTGTTCTTCAAGAGACACTATTGAATCTTGCTTGTTGCGACGGTATACAGAATCATGACATATATGCATATGTGGATGGTCCTCGGACTGTTGCAGATAGTCGCAAAGTTGGCGAGAATGTTCGAGTTCTTGAAAACTTTAAGGGTTCATATCTGCCTCGAATGGAGATTATTCAGCGTGAACATAATCTAGGGTGCCTTGCCAATATGTATGAGTCGATATCTGACGTTTTAAATCGGTTTGGGAAGGCTATTATCATCGAGGATGACATCCTAGTTTCGCGAACCTTCTTGAGGTATGTGGATGCCGGTTTACGATTTTATGCAAACGACAAGCGGATCTGGGCGATTAATGGATATCTCGACTTCAAGATGAAGATCAAGACTTGTTATCGCCATGATATATTTTTGGCACCTCGCCATTCTGCTTGGGGATGGGGAACTTGGAAAGATAGATGGGCAAGTGTTGATTTCTCACTCTCAGATCTTGAAGAATTCATATCAAATCCTCAGAACCTTTTGAAAATTACTGCGAGTGGAAGAGATATGCTTCCTATGTTGAAGGCACAATACCAAGGACGATTGAATACGTGGGATGTGCAGTGTACCTACCACATGGTCAAGAATGGCCTCTTCTCGGTGCGCCCATGTTTATCTTTAGTTAAAAATATAGGAACAGGAACGGAATGTGAACATTGCATTCAGTATAATGTGTGTTGTGCTAAACAGGAATATTTTAATTTCCTTCCTGTCTTTGAGTCGAACATACAACCTGATATAAGACTTTTAGAACGATTCTCAGAAATAAAGAATTTACCATGTTTCCCTCTGCGCGTATTACGCAAGGGGTTTTATGCGCTTAGAAGGTATCTGGGTTCAGAGAATCGCGCCCCTAAACCTTGTCTGGTTTAATTTGAATAGTTTGATTAGAGAGTGTGGCATGATGAATGTGGCATTTACATTTGATGACGGTTTGAACGATCATATAGAATATGCGGCCCCTATTCTTGAAAAATACGGTTATCGAGGTATTTTTTGCCTTGTTACTGGTTGTGTTGGGAAAAATGGATATATGACATGGGATAATGTGAGAGAATTAATTCGTCGGGGGCATGAGGTTGCGGCTCACACTATTTCCCATAAGAACCTTTACGACTTGTGGAATGATGGGGATTTAGATGAGATTCAGAGGCAGATTAAGGGTTCGATAGATCGAATAGAACGTGAAATTGTTGGTCCCGTAAGATATTTTGCATTCCCACATAATGCTCACAATGGGGCTCTCTTTGAGATTGTTAGGAATTTAGGGGTTGAACCTCTTACGCCTTCGAGAATAAATCTAGGGGGACCGCCAGCAGATGGAGTCATCCAACTTGGCAAACGGCTTTTGGAGATGGCTAAACGGCATGAAAGGTATGCAGTACTTATGTTTCATGGGATTGCATCAAAAGGGTGCTATGCAACATATGGAGATGGAACTGGAGATACATTTGAGCGTTGTATAGCGGATGTTAAGAAATATGACGGGCACTCGTACAAGGTTGTGAGATATGGGGAGGCTGAGTGGCCTATTGAAGATGTGCACTCGCTTTCATGCCGTATCAAGAAGAAGATAAAAAGGATATTTCAGAACTTCTTATATGGCAGCTACGGTACGCAATCTGAATATGACTGAAAACAGGCGAATAATACTTAATACGCTAGCTACCTATGGGCGGAGTCTCTTGACGCTGTTCATTGGTCTCTTTACCAGCCGTTGGGTTCTTGCAGCACTTGGGCGAACTGATTTTGGCCTTTATGGGGTAATTGGTGGGTTGATATTTTTTGTGTCGTTTATCAATTTTATGTTTACTGATTCTGTGGCAAGATTTTATGGGATATCTCAGGGCGTTGCAAGGCGGGACGCTAACTCTGCGAATGCAGTCGAAGAGTGTAGATGTTGGTTTTGTTCTGCGGTGACGCTCATGGTGGTGGTTCCAACATTACTTGTC
>JAEEGL014322644.1_pt1 | contig 20510 bp, 22 predicted proteins | sample 9134231 | NCBI WGS metagenome assembly JAEEGL01 (sample SAMN16246548, study PRJNA631951) | gut metagenome | biome: gut microbiome; feature: rumen; material: fiber-attached | host: Bos | place: Iran: Karaj | collected 2018-10
GTTTATGCATTTTCCGGCGCATGTCTTAACCCAATTTTAGCTGTCGGTATGATGGCTTCCCGCCGCATCTCCGTCATTCGTGGCATTATGTATATTATTGCCGAAGTCGTAGGTGCCTGGATCGGTTGGCTCATCTTCAATTCGTTCCACCTTGCTGGTGGCGAAAACGCCTATGCTGTTCCTACAATGACACAAATTGGCGAAAACCAATTCTGGCTATTTGCCATGGTAGAATTACTCGGCGCTATCATCATCGCCTATTTCTACGCACGTGCTGTTAAATATAAAAGAAGCGTATTTACCTTCGCAGCCGTAGCTGTTGGTGGTATCGTTGTAGCAACATTTGTCGGCTACATTGTGTCGGCTGCTTTCCTTACATTAAACAACAACTTCATCTTTAACCCAGCTGCTGCTTTAATGTATCAAATCTTCCCGACATCAGGCGAAAACTTCGGTGAAATCTTTGGCGGTATTTGCCAAGCTCTCTCCGTTTACGCTCTCTTGCCAATGGCAGGCGGTGCTGTAGGGTTCTTCTTTGCAGACTTTACATCACGTCTTTCCGGCGAAGAATAGAATTAAAAAACCGGCCTTTAAAGCCGGTTTTTTGTTGTCTTAATTCTTTGGGAAAAGCGGAGTTTTAGGTGGCATAATCTCACCATTAAATATCTCTTCAATCTTCTCGCTGGTTCCCGGGATAAACGGACTGAGCATTTTTGATACTTCGAGTAATTCAAGAATCAAGCTTTTCATGCAGGCTTCGAGCTCGCTTGTCTTACCCTCTTTAGCAAGTGACCACGGTTTTTCTTCGTCAATTCTGCGATTAATTCCTTGAATCCTATCCCAAACATAATCAAATGCTTTGGAAAACTCAAAATTATTCATCAAACCAGTATATTCTTTCGAAAGCTTAATATCAACGTCCGACATTGCGATGCCATTTTTATTGGCAAGCGTAGCAAGCCTTTGTACAAGATTGCCAAGATCATTTGCAAGTTCATTATTATACGCATCTTCAAATTTATCCCAAGTAAAATCAGAATCACCAAACGTATCAATATGCCTTAAGAAGAAGTAGCGAAATGCATCCAAACCATGTCTATTTATCACTTCAATTGGATCAACTACATTTCCAATCGACTTACTCATCTTCTGTCCATCCGCAAGCACCATTCCGTGCGAGACTAAAGTTTCAGGGAGTGGCAAGCCGAGCCCTAAAAGCATAGCCGGCCAAATAATTGCATGAAATCTCAGAATGTCTTTTCCAACGAATTGCGCCGTAGCTGGCCACCACTCCGAAATATCTTTCTCCGGATAGCCAAGCACCGTAATATAATTAGCCAAAGCGTCAATCCAAACGTACATCACTTGGTTGTCATCATCCGGTACCGGCACGCCCCAAGTAAGTTGTGCTTTCGGCCTCGAAATTGAAACATCAGGTGAGTCTTCTAACAGTTTCAATATTTCTTTTTTTCTAAATTCCGGCAATATTCGCATCTCGTCTTTTTCAATCGCTTCACGAATTTGCTCTTTGAAATCCGAAATCTTAAAATAATAGTTTTCTTCTTCGAGTTTTTCATACGGCTTTTGATGATCAGAACAAACACCATTATTCTCATCATATTCTTTTTGAGTAATGAATCTCTCGCATCCAGTGCAATACCAACCCTCATATTTAGAAGAATAAATGTGATCTTTTAGTTTTGTCCAAATCAATCCGCAAAGCTTTTCATGGCTTTGATCAGTTGTGCGAATAAAATCTGTATAAGAAACACCAAGCAAATGAATAAAATCCTGAAACTTTTTAGCATTAATATCAACATACTTTTCAACTGGAATACCTAATTCTTTAGCTTTCAAAAAAATTTTATTGCCATGCTCATCAGTACCAGCCTGAAATCTAACATTCTGGCCAATCAGTTTAAAATATCTCGCGGCTGTGTCCGCAAGACAATAATCCATCGCATGACCAATATGTGGCACCCCATTTACATAAGGAATTGCAGTTGTAATATAAGTATTTTTCATGAAAATATTTTATAATACTTTTTGCTAACAATCAAGAATAAGGGTATTAGCTAACCAAACGATACTATCAAACTATTTCTTTTTAAATAAACCTTTGAGGCTATCCATAAACGATTTTTTCTGAGGTTGTCCACCCGCCGCCGGATTAGTAGTTGCCGCAGGGTCATTAAATGCTACACTCGGTGTCCTACCCATCTCACCAGCTGGAACAGAAATTGCACTACCAATTGAACCAGGAACCGGAGCTGCAGCCTTAAACGGCGCATTAAGTTCTACTTCAACAGGATCTGGAGCTTTCGGAGGAGCTGGCATCGTTATTGGATCCGTAGCACCAACCAAGCCACCACCGGCAGGATTAAACATCGGGTTCATTGGCGCCCCACCACCAACCGCAGGGTTCACTGGTGGTTGAAAAACACCAGCAGCACCTGGTGCTACACCAGCAGTGCTATCAAAAGCACCTGGAGCGGGTGTTCCGCCTAAAATAGCATTAACATCAACTGGACCGGCCGATACTCCCGGCACACCAGGTACAGCAGGCGTTACTGGACCCGCAGCCGGAGCAGCCGGAGCAGCCGCTGGGGCAGGCATTTCTTGTGCCATATTAGGAGAAGCACTCGGCACTGGATTAGGTGGTAAATTAGCGCCAGGAACTGGATTCGGTGCTGGTGCTGGGTTCATATTTGGATCCATTTTATATTCCTTAATTATTATTCACTACGTTTACTATTATTTTACCACTTATGGTTATTATTTCAAGCAATATAGTTTTATCTGCCGTGGCCACCGCCACCGCCTCCTCCTCCGCCGGAAAATCCGCCTCCGCCTCCGCCGGATGATCCGGATGAGAAACCGCCTCCACCGGAAGAATAGCTACTCGAATAATGAGTTGAGTAATTCGCATACCTCGTAGTTCTATTCATCAATACAAGCATATCGCTGGTATTTAGGCCACTTCTATACCAATCCGGCTCGCTTATTTCATCTATCTTATAATATTTTTCAAGTTCTTTCATCCAACTTTTTTCAAGTCCGAAAATCGCCGCATAAGGCAATAGTTTTTCATACAAATTAACGATCCCATCATTTGACACATCTACACCATCCACGCTTTGCAAAAACTTTAGTCTATCCGCTTCGGCCATCGAAATATACATTTTCAAACCATCCATGAACCTCGACGCCTCTAAACCTTCAGGTGTTCTAATTTCGTATTTTTTATTAATACTACGTAGCACTAAAACCACAAACGTAGTAATACCAACAATAGTAGCATTAACATATGGCAAAAAGTCCTCACCAAATAGGATACCCACTATCGATAAGTCTTCGTGAATTGTGCCTATACCACCTATAGTCATAGCAAGGCCAAGAAAACCAAAACAAAATGCGACAATTAGTGAACTAACAATCGAAGTTCCACTACCTAACCCATATATATATTTACCTTCAACCAAATCGTGCGCCTTTAGTTTTGCTAAAATTTTGCGCTCGTATTGTCTCTCAAGTTCCTGTAATTTATAAGAAGCCGTATGTTGCTTAATCTCTATTACGTCATCCTGTTTAACATCACTTCCATTATTTAGTATTTTTAATAAAGTCTTGCCTTCTTCATTAATAGCATCGTAGTCAATAATTTCAATTTTCCATTTTTTATTCTTAGCCTCGTCCTTTATCAGTTTTATTTGTTTATTCACCAACATATCGAGCATCACACCAATTTTAGAATCATGCTTTTTGCCAATATAAATTTCCGTTAATTCAGAAATCGAATAAGTACTATGTGGTTGATACTCAGGCTTTATAAAATAATCCTTGTAAAACTTTCTTTTTCCCTTTTGCTTCAAACATTTTCTAATTGTAAGAGCAATAATTAAAACACAAACAAGAGCTAATACTATTGTTATCCATAATAGCAAATAATTAATAATAGGTTCGGGCACTACAAATGAATTAGGTTTAAATTCTACATCAAAAGTCAAATTTTCAAATCTATCTAACCCAACTACGCTAAATTGCCAACCATCACTTAGTTCGCTAATTTCGCATCTATTTGAACCTTTACTATTATAATTCCCTATATAGCACCATTTACCACCATCAAAAGCCTTTACTACTTCCGCATCAGCAAAATGCACCCTCGCGGTCACTTTATTAAATTTTTGAAACCATCCGGTACCATTCGTATCCCAATATACTTCCTGATAATCAATAAAATCTGATGCAACTCTTACAAATTCATATTCAAAAGAATATACTTGCGTTCCAAGAACGTAATTATCATCTCCAGTACACACTTCATAATAATTGCTATCTCTGTCGATACTGTAAATTGGCTCAGGCTCTCCGTTTCGTTTTACCGTGATATTGTCACGTGTTAAGCTATCTAAAGTAACATTTGCACCATTCTGGTTTGTAAAAGGTATCATTCGACAAATACCCTTATTTTGTTTGTAATCTGGAAATACAGTCGTAAAATTCTCGACAACTTTCATTCTTGAAATGCCATCACTATCTCTCGTAATATAATAATCGGCATCAAAATCTTCAAAATAAAAGTTTTCAGTGCTCGCAAAAGCATTCACTGGCATCAAGACCGTAGTCAATAAAACAAAACTAATACTTAATTTGGGCAATCGCATCTTTAAGTGTGTTGATAGATTTTTGAAGTTCGATTCCTTCCTTCTCGGAAATCTTAATATCAAGTCTTCTCACCACACCCTCACGTCCAACCACAGTTGGCCATCCAAAACATGTATCAGAAAAAGTATCGTATGAAGAAACTGGAAGCACGCGCATTTCATCATTCAAAATCGAATTCAAAATCTGCGCAACACAGGTCGCAATGCCATAATATGTGGCACCTTTTTTATCAATAATATCGTACGCTTCATTTCTTACGTATTCGGAAATACCTTTGAGTGTTTCTTTCGGAAGCAATGTCGTGACCCTTTGTCCGCCCATATCAGCGATAGAATATAATGTCACTTCTGAATCCCCATGTTCGCCTACTTGATAAGCATGTACAGACTTTGGATTAACATTTAAATACCCGGCTAATCTTTGGCGCAATCTTGCAGAGTCAAGAACCGTACCAGAACCAATCACTTTCTCACTCGGTAAGCCAGAAAACTTCCAGGTATAATAAGTCAGCACATCCATAGGATTAGAAACTACTAAAAAGATACCATTAAATCCACTATCCATGATTTGTTCAACCATACCTTTAAGAATATTCACATTCTTCTTCAACAAATCCATGCGCGATTCGCCAGGTTTTTGTGCAGCACCAGCGGTAATTACTACGATATCACAATCTTTTGCATCTTTGTAAGTTCCATTTTTGATTTTTACATAACTCGGCGCTACGGCTAAAGCATCGTTTAGATCCATCGCTTCACCTTCAGCGTCCTTAGCTATAATATCAGTTAATACAATTTCATTTACGGCCGTTCGTTGATTTAAGAGTGCAAAAGCGATACTCGCTCCAACATTCCCCGTGCCCACAATCATTATTTTATTATTATCCATAATTAAATTATAACACAAGCGTAATAATTGCGACACAAAATCTATTCGATTGGTTCAACAAGGCTCTCAAAATACAGTTTTAACTCTTCTCCTATAAATTCGTCTTCACTGTATTTTTCTTTTAATTCTTCAATAAAAACAGGCGCAAGACGCATAATGCGCGCATTCTTGTATTTTTGCCATTCTAAAGCTTCTGTCTCAGATAAACATTCTGGAAAATTTCGTCCTTTATAATGAAGTAAAAGCTCCGGCAATCTTTCATCAATGAAATCTGGATGAAAATCAGCCAATTTATTCGACTCAGCATTTCTCACTGCTGCCACCTTCACTCTATCGGCATCATTTAAAAATCCATCATAAAGTGCTTGTTCTGCTTCAATTGCTGGCGGAAATTCCGGCCTATTTTCATATTCACTACGAATCTTCTCGGCAAACTCCGGATGATTTAATAATACTTCTAAATTCTTTTCTATAATCTCTTTGGAAAGATTAATCTTACTCCAACCATTGTCTTGTTCGAGCACACTAATTGGCGCCACAGCCGGGCATTTATTAAAACATAGTTCTTTTACCACCGGATATGTCTTATCATCAAGCTCTTCCACATTATATCTTAAATCAAACACTAACACATTTCCATTTCTTCCACTCGTCAAAGGAAATGCCACAGTAGTTTTATTAAAATCACTCGAATATCTTCCGGACGCGTACACAAAAGGTTTTTTATTATCAAGATTAATCAATTTTTTAATTTCATTCTTATCGCGCATCTTCAAAAGATAGCTAAACAGTTTAGGCTGCTTCTTTAAAATTAGTTTTGCAACTGCAATCGTCGCATAAACATCAGAAAGAGCATCATGCGCATGAGCATGTTCTAAGCCATTTAACTTTGTCAAATATTCCAAACGATTCGAAGGCTTACCATCTTCAGTAAATGGCCAATTAATTCCCTCTGGTCTTAAAGCTCGCGTCAAGCGCACCACATCAAGCATGTCCCATCTACTTCTTCCGTCTTTCCACTCCCATTCGTACGGGTCATAAAAACTACGCCAAAAAATCGCACGCATAAACTCATCATCGAATCGCACTGTATTATAACCGACAGCAATCGTGTTTGGAGTAAAATAATTTTCAGTTACAGTTTTACAAAATTCAGCTTCAGAAACACCTTCCTCAAATGTTTTTTGCGGCGTAATTTTCGTAACCATTATAGCGCTCGGGCTTGGAAGTGTATCTTCAGACAACTTAACTATTATGTTCACCGGCTCGCCAATAGGATTTAATTCCAAATCGGTCCTCTGACCAGCAAACTGCATAATGCGGTCCTGTCTCGGATTTAAACCGCTCGTCTCAAGATCATAGAAAAAGAATGTCTTATCCATATATATTATATTATATATTATTGGTTATAGTAATCTATACCATAATACGCATACTGCAGCACAGTGTCAGCAGTTTGTACCTCATCGGATAGTTTTTTAAGCGATTCTGTACTTTCGACGGCCATGACTATAAATTTTAGTGGCTTACTTGTGCCACCACATAATTCACGACTTTCACCATATGCTTTATCGCCCGGTATCGTAATTTTACGCACCCCGCCAAGCTTCATTCCAACTACACCTTCATTCCAACCATCGATCAAACCGCCAGACGCATCAAGCGCACGCGTTAACCCAGTTGGTTTTGTATTATCGTCCAGTACTGAATCAAACACCGTACCATCCGCACACCAACCAATATAATAAGCCAAATAATCATTATCACCACTTGTCAACTCTCTTCCGCTACCTTCTGCAAGATCGCGCGTTACTACGCCACCAGAATTTGCTGCCTCCTCATCATAAGAAGTAACCTCGGAAACATATTGAGAAAACTTTTCATAATCACTTTTTGTGGCAGCCTGAAATGCATCAAGCTTATCCTGATACTGCTTAGCATATTCTTCAAGTTTTTCCTGGCTAATTTTCTCTTCTTCAGAAGAACCACTCGAATTACCACTATTTGCCAAAATCAATGCATATCCAGCAATAAATGATCCAAGCATTAAAAAAGCAATCACACAAATAATAATTCTCTGCCCAGTGCTGGTCTTCAGTTCTTTTTCTTCCATTCTTACTCCACTATTATTAATAGATACATTATAACACAAAATAACCCCTTGCGGGGTTATTTCCTGTATCTTCAAGCTTTTTTTAAGCTTCCTTCTGTTTAGTCTTCATTGGAACAGCTGTCTTTTTGAACGAACCACCAGCTTTTTTAATAGCTTCCACTGCTGTTTTTGAAGCAAATTGAGTTTCAAGATCAATTTTTGCAGTTAATTCACCACGTGTAATTATTTTTACTTTTACAAACGGGCTTGAAACTAAACTTTTTTCAGCAAGAACAAAGTTATCAACTTTACCCTTAAGCTCATTCAAACGATCGGTATAAACCACTTCAGCCTTTGGATGGAAGCTCTTAAAGCCTTTGAGCTTTGGCACAGCCTGCATTATCGCACGTTGACCACCCATGAATCCAGCCGGCATTTTGCGATGACCGGTACGAGCTTTTTGGCCCTTTGTACCACGACCAGCAGTTTTACCTTGTCCAGCAGAAATACCACGACCTTTGCGTTGTGGACGAGTGTTTTTCTCAACTGTCAAATCATTATACTTCATTATTTAGCCTCCTTTTTAGTGGCTTTCTTGGCAGCTACTGTTTTTTTAACTGCAGCTACTTTTTTCTTAGTTTCAGCTTTCTTAGCCTCTACTTTTTCTTTAATCTCAGCTTTTTTAGCTTCAATCTCTTTTTTAACTTCAGATTCTTTAGCCTTCACTTCGGCACGCTTCGCAACTATTTTTTCCGCAATAGGATTATTGGATTTTGTGTCATGGCCAACCCATTCCTTGCGAGGAACTTGAGCCTTCAAACCCTCAATCACAGCATAAGCAATATTTACTTTATTAGTGGAACCAAGTGATTTAGAAATCAAATTTTTCACACCAGTAAGGCCCATAATCGAACGCACTGTACCGCCGGCAATAATACCAGTACCAGGAGCAGCTGGTTTCATTAAAACATCTGCACCAGTGACTTTATTGCGGGTTTCGTGACAAATAGTCTCACCGTCCATGCTAAATGTAATCATGTTCTTCTTAGCTTTAGAAGTAGCCTTGGCTACAGCAGTAGTAACATCGTTGCCTTTTGCTACACCAACACCAACTTTGTTTTTGTGGTTACCAATAGCAACCAAAGCTTTAAAACGCATTCTACGACCACCGGCAACCGTACGGGAAACACGATCAACCGCTATGGTAATTTCGTCAAATTCTTTTGGTGCAACATCGCCTTTTACGCGATCACGACGATTTCTGCGGTCCATTTTTCTACCGGAAATATCGCGAGTCTGTTTAGTCTCAGCGATTTTATCGTCCATTTTGAGAGTACCGGATTTGTTAATTACTCTCGCTTTCTTATCAGTTTCTGGCATAATTAAAACTCCAGTCCTTCCTTACGGGCTGCATCAGCAAGTGCGCTCATGCGACCGGCGTATAATTTACTTCCTCTGTCGAACACTACCTTCTTAACTTTTTTAGCCTTAGCTTTTTTGGCAATATCTTCACCAATCTTAGCTGCACGATCAGTCATAGTTCCAGTCATTTTAGCACCGACTGTAGTAGAATAAGCAAGCGTAGCCTTCTTATCATCATCAATAATTTGTGCCGTAACATGCAAGTTCGAAAAATGAACTGTTAGTCTCGGGCGTTCACTTGTGCCATGGATTTTGGCACGAGTACGATTTGCTCTATATACATCTTTCATTATTTCTTACCTGCCTTTCCAGCCTTACGGATGATATATTCATCCACATATTTAATACCCTTACCTTTGTATGGTTCAGGTTTCTTAAGGCTACGGATTTCAGCGGCAACTTGACCAACTTTTTGCTTATCAATACCAGAGACCGTAATCTCCATTTTATTTGTGGTAAGTTGTACACCTTCAGGAGCTTTGTATTTCACTGGGTGCGAAAAACCAAGCGCCATTTCGATTTCTTGTCCACCACCTGATAGACGGAAACCGACACCGTTAATTTCTAATTTTTTCTCAAAGCCCTTTGTCACACCTTGCACGGCATTATTAAGTAATGCGCGTTGCAAACCGTGCCAAGCACGGGACTTCGGTTCGTCATCCTTACGGGTAACGATGATTTGAGTACCTTCCACTTTTGTCGTGGTTTGAGGTTGAACCGGCACTATGAGCTGACCCTTAGGCCCAGCGACAGTTATCTCTTTGTCGCCGACCGTAATTGTCACTCCCGCCGGAATATCGATGGGTTGTTTTCCGATACGACTCATATCTTCCTTTACTTTAATATCCCGACTATTATATCACACTTTACCCCTAAAAGCAACAATTAAACCCATATATGAAATATCCGCAAGAAAAAATAGCCCCGAAGGGCTATTTTTTACGGTTTTGTTTTAATGTTTTCTTGTGCAGTATTTAACGGCACCGACAAGTGCAATTATCGCTGAAACTGTTACCACCAGCATAGCAGTCACAATTGACGACGTCGTCGCACCATCTTCTGAATTAGCCGCCATAGCAAACACACCAGTATCAGGCACTTCTGGAATCAATGTGTCATTGTAAACTAATGAATATGTCGAAAATACACTTGAGACAATATATATTTTACCGCCAATAATGAAGAAATCAGTTCCCTCTTCAAGAATAACAGGATCTTCGTCTCCGTGTTGAGTAAGAACTACATATTCACGCGTATAACCAGGAGCTGGAGCTTCCGCATCTGCAAGATATACGGTAAGTGGTTCATTTAATGTATGGAGATATGCAATCGTCTCGCCATTAACCTTCACAAGGATAGAAACATCAAAGTATCTCACACCAGTTACGGTCATAAGTGCGATGAGATTTTCGAGCCTTTCATCCACAACATCATCTTCACCAAGTTCACGAACGCTTACTACAGTTTCGATCGTTTCGCCATCATTAATGGCGTCTCTAAGCGCTTTTATGGCATTAAATGCTTCATTATCATTAGTACCAAAGAGTGCTTGAGCATCATCTCTATTAGCAATTTGTCGCAAACGGAACGAACGACTCTCGAGCAAAGCCTCAGCCAAACCTTCTTCGGAAAGCGTATCAAGAAAGTCTTGGATAGCGCCGGTAGTTGCACCAGCTGGATCAACCGTCTCGTCAGTCTTTAATTCATAGACTACAACATTCGTCCTCTTCACGAGACGACGTACCGGAGACTCTCCTTCACGAGCAAACTCATTGAAATCATGGAATATTTCAAATTCATGTTCACCTACGGCAAAATCCGTCGTATCTATTTCGAGCTCAGTAGATTCGGAAGTATAATTTGTTTCTGTTGTAGTATCGGTTGCACCACTAAGCGTCCAAGCGCTACTACCGGTAAGATTTACTTTTTCACCTTTTCTTACCAAAATAGTATTTCCTCGACTTCAATCACCACTACACGAAGATCAAATGTACCTACTTCTTGACCGTTACCCATCAAATCACGGTATGTCACAGTATATACACCAGGTGTTCTACCAGTAATACGAGTGTAATCACGGTTAAACACTGAACCTCCAAATGATATGCCAGAAGAGCTACCAGCAGTCACGGACGCTCTAATTGATGCACTATCATTTTTATCGCCTACATCAACCGTTGTTCTTTCATTGACATCGAGATAAACGGTATCGTATTCCGGAACAACCATCTCATAAATATGGAGCTCGATACTCTTCGTTGCAGTTTTACCACCAGCAACTACATCACCACCATTTGCATTTGCATTATAATAAACAGTGTAATCACCAGCTTCCAAACATTCACCAGATTTACACCACCAGAATTCATAATCTTCACCTTCTGGCGACTCAGTTGGCTCAATCTTAGTCGATTTGAATGCGGCAGTCACATCTTGGCCATCACTGTTTTTAACTACTTTAAAGCTCGTATCAACACGCCCTTCAGCAACATTTTTCTCATGCCAATAATTATTGATCGCGTTCACAAGAACATATGGCTCTTCACTATTGCGTTTCACATAGTATTCATCCTGTCCGAACGTGAAATCAATTACATAAACCTGAGCTGTAGCCGAAGCATAACCATCAGATACTTTAACTTCATAAGAACCTGCTTCATTGCCAGTAATCAATAATGTACCAAGAAGATTCATTGTACTTATGCCACCAACCGTAGTTGCGGATGTCACGGAAGCGCTGAGGTTTCTTGCACTGACAAAGTTACTTTCGGCACTAATAGTAGCATAATTGTCAAGCATGCCAGATAATTCATGCGACAAAACAATATAAATCGGTTGTGTACTTGTTATTTCAACACTATGGACACGAACGGTCGTAGAAGCTGTTTCAACCGCTTTACCATTCATGATAGTATCTTTAAACTCTACGGTATAAGAACCAGGCCTTGCATTTTCTCCGAGGGAAATGCTATACTCATCAGTTCCTTCAGTATGGTTTACAACAACGTCAGTAGCCGAATTACCACTTTCGTCTTTAATGCTATAAGTGATTTCTGCAATATCTGCGTTTTCATCATAGACTCTAAACGAAGAAGTTTCAGTCACATCATTACCGAGATCATATCGATTAGCCATAGTGTCCATAAAGCGATAAACGTGGACATTAAGGTCTACATCTGCAGTCTTATCCCCCACTGCTAAACGATATTTAACGGTTGCATTACCCGCAGTTCTACCAGCAGTAAGAGAAACATTGTCTCTCCCAATCGAAACAATATTTCTATCGGAAGTGCTGACGGCCGTTAATGAAACATCGTCATGACCTTTATCGATGAGTTCAGCGATAGCACTACTATTTGCCGTAGCACGCCTCTTAAGAACCAAATCCGTATCATTTACATCATAAACATAGAATTTAGCCGTTTTGCTTTTTTGTTGCTCAGCTACAGTAGCCGAAAAAGATACGTTGGATAGACCCGCACTTACACCAATCACATCAAACGTGTTTCCGGTGTTAGTAATTGAGACATTTTCTGAATCAGATTCGGCAGAAGCTGCCCATGTACCATCAACCAACACTTGGGCGCCATTATCTGCACCACTCTGAATTAAATACGTATCGTCAATCGAATCAAAACTATAAACATAAACATTACCGAGTGATACTTCGACTGTTTCACCAGGAACAGCAGGAATACTAATAGTAGCATATAGTTCAGCAACACCTGGGTTAACGGCAGTTACTATTCCGTCCTCCAAAGTTGCAACTGTTTCGGTTGAATCACTCCTAATGCCGTATTCAAATGTATCATAAGTGGCATCGACTTCCACAGTCCCCTCAGGAATTGTATATGTACTACCTACAGACAATACTTGATTACCTAATTCAGTAGCACTATAGGCGTGTACTTTATATGTTTTATCCTTAGTTCTGTCGGCTGTGCCGTCAGTATTGAAGATTCTTGGAGCAATTGTCGCTGTATAAGTACCGACGACCGGGAAAGTATAATTACCATCACTATAAGAACCGCTACGATTATCAGAAAAATCACTATGCGAAATTATATAATCATCTAAGCCCAAAGTGTCTTTCATAGAAACCGGTTCACCAGCTTCTACAATGATCCTTGCGGGGACTCCACTTAAATCTGGTGAAGTTGCAATTTCGTAAGTACCATCAGCGTTTTGGTAAATCGAATCGCCGTCAGGAATAGTTAAATAATCACTACTCGGGAGCTGTGAGAAAACGCCGCCAGTGAAAGAAGCATTACCGGTAAACGAGTCAAACACACCATCAGTAAGATTAAATACGCCACTGTTGACCGTCAAATTCGGACTACCACATGAAGTTTTTGCAAGGTATGCAGCGTTAACTTCCAATCCTTCGCCCGAAACTTCGGCAAATCCGGGATCCATATCAGTCCCATCACTACAAAGCATCAATAAGTGATTGTAACCAGTATAAACACCACCATTAATATATACTGTGCCAGCAGCCATGACTAAATTACCTTGGCTACTGATAAATGTACCACCATTAATTTCAGTCCTTGAATAATCATCGCCCTTCATCGTAAGGGTAGTCATATAATGATTAAACGTACCGTCATTAATAGTCAAATCAGCAATCACACCACTTGGATGTGCTACACCCTTATCATCGCCAGCCGTTCCGGCACCATTATACCAACCATTCGCAATAAGTGATGCATTCTCGCCATTGCTTGAATCAGCTGTAAACGTACCGCCATTAATTGTCATTGTGCCAAAGTTTTTTACAGTATACCAGTTAGAAGAACTGAATTCACCACCATTTATAACTACGGTACCGCCAACTTTATTTAAAACGGCAGCGGCTTTTTTGCCAGTCGCGGCAGAAGCAATTACTTTACCACTTCCGACAGTATCACTAATAGTAAGTTTACCGCCTGCCTCGACGACAAATGCACTATTAGTATCATCATTGCAGGTAATCGTGTGCCCGCTAAGATCAACACTAATATTTTGCCCAGCTTCAACCGTATAACACTCATCGACATCAGAATCAAGAACAAGGTTCTGAGTTAATGGAGTACTATCCGCAAAAGCATTCGAAAACGGTACTACCGGCATCGAAGATGTCAATAGTACAGCCGCCGCAGCATAATACTTCGCCCGTTTAAAGTTAATATTCTTTCTAACCATGCTTTCCTCCTTGCTGGGTTAAAAACGCGCTCGGCGCCCACCGATTTGCCTAAACACTCTTATTACTACTTTCAATCTATCATTTTTACTTCGAAAAATCAATATTTTTATTTTTTACAACAAAAAATCAAGACCTTTTCAGGTCTTGATTTATTAGTTTTTTTAATACCTTCTGCGGATAAGTGTTGCAAATGTTGTAATACTCGTTATTACGCCAACCACAATCGAAGTTACAACAGCAGAAACCATTGCGGAACCACTAACAGCTGTAAATGTGCCGGTATCAGGAGTGTTAGCTACATCTTTATATACAAGAGCAAAATCTGAGAATAAAGCGTTTTGTGTAACAACCTCGTCACCATCACGTTCTGTAGCAAGCCTCTCCGCAGTTTCATTACCATTAATATCTTCATGTCCACGAATAATAGTGAATATACGCGTCATTCCTTCTGGAGCATTTCGAAGTTCTTCCGGAATCAAGAAACGCATTTCTACAGGATTTGCGAGCTCAAATGCTAAACCAAGCGGGTCATAGCTTTGTGCAAGCGAAGACGTAAGCGCAACTTCACCATAGAAAACTGCACCAATCTGCTCCCCACTCTCTAACAAACCAGTTATCTGATCGAACGCCTCTCCACCTTCCCAGTACTCTTCAGGCTCAGCTTCAATATTCATGCTGGCAATTATTCGCCCACCAGCCCTATAAACATCTTTAATGTCCTCGATATCATATACTAATACTCTTGCTGTTTGACTTATATTATTCTTCATCATTTCTTCAAGGTCCTCAGCAACTGAAGCAGCAATTGTCGCTCTCACTTCACTATCAGGAGCATCGTCGGCATCTTCCGCACCAACCTCAACAACATAGATAGGAACAGTCTGGTCTAATCCTTTACCCATCTCGTGAATTTGAACATTTAAAAGCGCACTGCCACCCGACACACCAGTCACGGTTAAACCACTAAGGGTAACGAATTCATTTTCTACCATACCAGTAACTGCATACTTACCAATAGTCTCACCAAGGCTGAGTGTGTATGTTTCATCTTTTTTAATAATTATTTCATCCGGTACTTCATATTCTTCCGCAGCATCGACTGTCCAAGTATCGGCCGGTTTCTCATAAGCACTCTTTCCTTCAGCAAGGTAACTCGGGTCAAAAACAGTATTAAAAACGCCACCATTCACAAAATGAGTTTTATTGAAATTAGTGGAAGTTTCAAATATTTCTTTCCCTTCACCTGCAGAAAAAACACCATCATTAATTACGAGTGTCTTAATTGTTGTAGCACCAACATATTCAAGAATTGTAGAAGCTTTTTCCGACGTATAAGTGCCACCATTAATCGTCAACTCAATGTGGTCTGCATATCCAGCATTAGTCTCAAGCTGAAGCGCAGCGCCAGACGGATGAATCCCGTTACCATATGCTTCAGGCGACTCAAATTCACCAGTGGCAGTAACGGTCGTATCGTTAAACTCAAAAGTTCCAGCCTTCATACCAACGCCACCTTCAACCGCAGTAATGGTTGCCGAACCGAATGTCCAATGTGCATACCCAGCAGCATAAACTGCATGTTCGGTCGTCGTAATTGAAGCACTATTCAAAATATTAATCTCTGAAACGGCACCTTCCGTGTCCTGAACCTTACCATTGATATATATGCCATCAAAGGCATCGATAGTACCACCAAAATTAATGATTACGCCATAAGAATGAGACGAAGTCCCACGATTACGAATCCAAATCGCATAATCGTCAGCTTTTAATGTCACTCCCTGTTCGATATTAAGCACTGAATATTCAGTATCTTCAGAATTTTCTGAGCCAAGTACTCTAAATGGTGAAGCCGATGATTCTGTTCCAATTACACCAGTGCCAGTCACAGTAAGCGGAGATGCCCCATCTACATAAATCATGTCAAAATTATCAGCGCTTGGTGTAATACTATGATTATTTAAATCAATCGTAACCGCTCTATTAACCATAAGCGATTCGGTTAATACGACATCATCTGTAAGCGTACAGACTTCATCCGCACCATTAATACAACCAACAAGATCATAATTACCGACCGCCCAAGCATCGGACGATGCAAAAATGCCTATGCCGGCAAATAATCCAAACGCACCTAAGCATGAAGCAAGACGCTTTACTTTAGCCATTATTTCCTCCTACACTTTATAGTCCTATTATAATGCTAACGCATAATTATCACAATAGAAAAAGCATTAAAATAATCACTTTTTTACAAAAAATATCACCATATATTATATATGGTGATATTCTGTGAAGCGGTCAACTTCGTCGCAATTTGTTATTACCAAACACGTACTAAGATTTCGCCACCAAGTCCGTTTTTGCGAGCTTCACGACCAGTCATTAAGCCCTTCGATGTTGATACAATTACAGCACCACGCCCAGACTTAACTACTGGAAGTTCATCGGCGCCAGCATAAACACGGCGGCCTGGTTTTGAGACCTTATCAATTTCGTTCAGCTTCACTACTGTACCTGGCTCATTAATTACAATGTGTAGCATACCACGTGGTTTGCCATCAATCACATTATAAGAAGCCAAATAACCATTTTTGACTAAAATTTCCACAATTGCAACTTTGAGTTTGGAAGTTGGAACGAGAATTTCAGTCTTGTTAGCCGAAACAGCATTACGAATACGTGTAATGAGGTCAGCGATTTGATCTGTAGATGCAATAGACATATCTTCTCCTTTCTCCTACCAGCTACTCTTTGTTACGCCAGGAATCTCGCCTTTAGAAGCTTTTTCCCTGAAATTAATACGTGATAAACCAAAGCGGCGCATATAACCACGTGGACGACCGTCCAACATGTCGCGATTCTTTAGTCTCGTTGGCGATGCATTTCTCGGAAGCTTCTGAAGACCTTCAAGATCGCCAGCAGCTTTAAGTTCTGCACGTTTTGCACGATATTTTTCATATAGTTTACGTCGTTTTTCGTCACGGAGAACAGCAGATTTTTTTGCCATATTATTTTTCTCCTTTCTCAAACGGCATACCAAAGAGTTCTAATAGTTTCAAACTTCCTTCTTTCGAACCATTTTTAATAATAAATGTTACTTCAAGACCATGAAGCACAGCCGCATCCTCAAAAGTGATTTCCGGGAATACAGTTTGCTCTTTAAGTCCTAAATTGTAATTACCTTGTTTATCAAACGCAGTACGAGATACACCATGGAAATCGCGTACATGTGGTAATGCAATGTTGATTAAACGATCAACAAATTCGTACATTTTATCATTACGAAGAGTGACGAGATAACCTACTGGCGCACCCATACCTTTACGAATTTTAAATGTAGCAATCGATTTTTTAGCCAATCTGCTGGTTGCAGCTTGACCAGTTATTTTCGCGAGAGACAATTCTACCGTTTCGGTGTATTTCTTATCTTCACGTTTTTTACCGACACCGGCTGATACCACAACTTTCTTCAGCTCCGGCACTTGATTAATATTATCAAGGCCAAGTTCCTTCTGGAGTTTTGCCTTCAGCTCTGAATTATAAAGAGCTTTGAGGCGTGGTTGTGCTTTAACTGCAGTGGTTTTTGCAGCTTTAGCAGCCGTTTTCTTTTCCGCCATTACTTAACTCCTTTCTTTGCTTTCTTAGCAGTTTTTTTATCAGCCTTTGCGGCTTTTTTCTCGACCTTCGCAGCCTCAATTAACTTCAAATTGGACAAATCAATACCTACATGGATGGTTTTCTTACCACCGGATGGATTAGTATAAGATTTGCGAAGATGACGCTCGATCACACCGACACCTTCAAGCATTGCTTTACCGGCTTTTCTATCGATTTTTACAATTTTAGCTTCGGTTCCTTTTTTGTCACCAGCAATAATGCGTACTTTGTCATTGACTTTCAAATTTTGTGCCATTTTAAAGTACCTCCGGTGCCAAGCTAATGATTTTATTGAAACCAAGATCGCGAAGTTCGCGTGGGATTGGTCCAAACACGCGAGTACCACGTGGAGTCTTGTCTTCATTTACTAATACTGCTGCATTTTCATCAAAACGAATAGTAGAACCATCCGGACGACGAATTGGCTGGCGAGTGCGTACAATCACAGCTCTAACCACTGCTTTTTTCTTCACGCCACCAGTTGGAGAAGCATCCTTAACCGAGCAGGTTACGATATCGCCAACACGTGCATAACGAGCACGGGTGCCACCAAGAACACGGATGACACCGAGTTCCTTAGCGCCACTGTTGTCGGCAACCTTTAATCTTGTTTCTTGCTGTATCATTACGCCTCCTCCCCTTCTTTAGATTTAGCGATCTTATCAGCGCCAATCTTTTCAGGCTCGATTACAGTATTAACATCTTCTTTGAGTTCAACTCTGCCACGTGATTTTTCGACGATTTTGACCAATTTGTAAGCCTTAGTCTTAGAAATTGGGCGACACTCGGCGATTTCCACACGATCACCTACGTGAGCTGCATTCTTTTCATCATGAGCAGTATATTTACGAGTCTTCGTGTACTGCTTACGATAAAGCGGATGAGTCTCACGACTTACGATGGAGACGGTAATGGTCTTATCACGCTGGTCAGAAGTCACTGTACCTATAAGTGTGTGTGCCATCTTAAAACTCCTCTTTCTTAATAATTTTACATTTCACAGGCAACTTGTGTGAAGCAAGGCGAAGTGCCTCTTTTGCTTGTTCGTCGGTTACATCTGCGATTTCAAACATCACAGTACCAGCTTTTACCTTCGCTACAAAGAATTGTGGTTCACCTTTACCAGAACCCATTTTCACATCAAGTGGTTTCTTAGTTACAGGTGTATGTGGGAAGATTCTGATCCAAATCTTACCACCACGCTTAATATAACGAGTAATAGCTTGACGGGCTGCTTCAATTTGCTTTGAATTTACGCGCTCGTTATCGAGTGACATTAAACCATAATCACCAAAAGCGACCGTATTGCAACGCGTTGCCACGCCTTCATTTTTACCTTTACGGACTTTGCGGTGTGCGGTTTTTCTTGGAAGTAAAATAGCCATAGTTATTTCTCCCCCTTATAAATCCAAACCTTTACGCCCACAATGCCAGCAATAGTTGGTGCATGATGACAATGGAAATCAATGTCAGCCCTAAGTGTATGTAGAGGCACTGATCCTTCAATAAATTTCTCACGACGAGACATTTCAGCACCGTTAAGACGACCTGAAACCTCAATACGTACACCTTTAGCACCGGCAGTCATAGTAGACTGAAGCGCAGTTTTTACTGCACGGCGAAAGTTCATACGCTTGCCAAGTTGGAATCCGATATTCTCGGCTACAAGCTTAGCGTTAAGTTCCGGTTTTTTGACTTCTTCGACATTAATGCGAATTGGACCGGAAACGATTTTCTCAAGTTCCTTCTTGAGCTCATTGATGCCCGCACCTTGTTTTCCAATTACTGCACCGGCTTTAGCCGTATAGATTGTAATGGTAGTAAGATTTGCGGAGCGTTCAATGTTGATTCGTGCGATAGTCGGACGAGCTTTGAAGCGCTCTTCGATGAGTTCACGAATCTTGACGTCTTCCACTAACCAATGACGGAAGTCGCTTTTGCGGGTAAACCACTTAGACGACCAGTCTTTGGAGACTTGGAGACGGTAAGAGATGGGATTAACCTTCTGACCCATATTACTTATTCTCCTTCTTAGCCTTAGCTTCGGCTGGTTTCTCGGATTTCTCCTTCTTTTCAGCTGGCTTTTCGGCCTTCTTTACTTTTTCTTCGCCTGCGACCTCGACGAATATATTACTACTAATCTTTTCGTAAGGAAGTGCACGTCCGCGTGATGCAGGAACGTATCTACGCATACGGGTGCCACTCGTTACAAAAATTCTGGCAATTCTAATAGTCTTCGGATCAATTGAAACCTTAGAATTATTAATCAAATTAGCATTTGCAGATTCAACTGCCTTAAGAACTGCACGGGCAGCTCTTCTCGGAGTATTTTCAAGAATTACTACAGCATCAGACACATAGCGATCACGTACAAGTGAAGCCACGATGTTAGTCTTACGTGGTAATGAATCAATACCCTTTTCATATGCATGTGCGAAATGAGTAACCATTAGTTAGCTCCTTTCGCTGCTGCAGCCTCAGCGGCTTTTTTGCCACCATGGCGCTTAAATTTACGAGTTGGTGCGAATTCACCGAGTTTGTGACCAACCATGTTCTCAGTTACGAATACTGGAACGTGGACGCGACCGTTATGAA
>JAEEGL011752261.1_pt1 | contig 20509 bp, 19 predicted proteins | sample 9134231 | NCBI WGS metagenome assembly JAEEGL01 (sample SAMN16246548, study PRJNA631951) | gut metagenome | biome: gut microbiome; feature: rumen; material: fiber-attached | host: Bos | place: Iran: Karaj | collected 2018-10
GCATCGTCTTCACCCTTCGTCCCTTGTCCGCCACCGAGCTGAACCACGAACTCATTCATGCTGCACAGCAGCGTGAACTCCTCTATATCCCCTTCTTTCTGTGGTATGGAATAGAGTGGCTGCTGCTGTTCTTCAAATACAGAGACTGGGAGCAAGCCTACTTTCATATACGGTTCGAGCAAGAAGCCTACCACCATCAAGGCGACCCCGACTATCTGAACCACAGAAGACACTACCGCTATACGTAGTACCCACCGATATAAGTGAAATGGAGCAGAAAAAGAAAAGCACACTTCCTCTGATCTTCTTTTAGAAAAAGTCTGAAACAGGACCGGTCTATTGATACAACTCCTTAGCGTGAATCGAAGTTCCTATCTCCCCCTGTTTTTATTGATGGCTTGCGTGGTGAGGCTCAGAAAATAGCAGCAATCTTTCTGATTTTCTCCAAACGTTTCAAGAATGATTTATCTTGTTTGGCCTTCTGCATATTGTAATCAGCCTGAAGGCCAATCCATATAGAGGCATTAGTGCCGAGAGCCGCCTCCAGCAGCAGAGCATACTCTGTTGTTACAGGACGCTTGCCGTTGAGAATCTCATTGAAAACAGTATAGGAAACGCCCATCTGCTTGGCGAGTTCTTTCTGAGTAATTCCCCTGGCAGCAATCTCGTCCTTGATCATCTCACCCGGATGTATCAGCATTGATGATGTCATATTGTTGGCAGTTGATAATTATGTCCGCAAAGATAAATAATAGTATTGAAATTCGCAAATAATCGAACAGCTTTTTTGATATTATTTCATTTCCACAAGGCTTCTTTGACCTAAAGGTACAAAGTGTGGCGATGCATTGTGAATTATTATTTTGAATTTTCTTCGTCAAAAATTTGGATTTTATAAATAATCTTCCTACTTTTGTAATACCAATAATATATATTACTACGAACATAGAGTTCGTTATTAGAGCCTATCTTTGCACCAAAAAGAAATTATGCCAACAAATAAGAATGCTTTAATAAGGTATAAGTACTTAGACAAGCTATTGTCTGACTACCACCATTTCTATGATATTCACGATCTTACAGAGAAAGTGAATGACATGCTGTATGAGGATGGTTTTTCAGAAGTTACGCAACGCTGCATAGAAAAAGATTTGAATACGCTGGAGTATGCTCCTTTCTCTGCTCCTATTGAACGTTTTACTAAGAATGGCAAACGATGCATTGCGTATAGTAAACGTTCTTTTTCTATCTTTACCAAAGAATTAAGTGATGAAGAAGCCAATCTCTTGCGTGAAGTTTTGAATACCATTGGTCAATTTGATGGGCTTGATAATTTCAAATGGCTTGATGATTTCAAGATTGGCTTGGGACTTGAAGAACGTAGGCAGATTATAAGTTTTAGTAATAATCCATATTTGCAAAACTCAAATCTACTTGGTACACTATTTGACCAGATATCCAACAAGGTCGTCATTCGTCTATCATATCATACATTTAGCGACGAGACAGTTAGAAGTATTGATTTCCATCCATATTTGTTGAAACAATATAATGATAGGTGGTTCCTGCTTGGTGCTGCAGATAGTGATAAGAAGATTCTTAACTTCGCGCTTGACAGAATCGACAAAGTAGAACCTATTCCAGAGAAGAAATATTTAGAGTGTCCTGATGATATTTTCGAGCGTTTCGAAGATATCGTGGGTGTAACATTATACGATGACCGACAGGTAGAACATATCGTATGTTGGGTAAGTGAAGCATCCAAAGGTTATGTGAATACTAAACCTATTCATGAAAGCTATACTCCGCTCAAAGGAGAAAAAGAAAAACAGTTGCACGAACAATATCCCAAACTGGATGGTGGGTTGTTCTTTAGTTTAGACTGCATCGCAAATTACGAACTTATTCGTGAACTATGCTCTTATGGAAAGAATTTAATCGTATTATCTCCCCAAAAGATAAAGAATGAGATTCTAGAGAGAGCCCAGGAAATGCTTAATAACTATCAGAAACTATAAAAACGATTTGTATCATGGTTATTAGTTTTATAAATGAGACTACTTCAAATGCGAAGCGCAAAGAGTCTTTTGAAAAAGCGCTTAGTACAACTTTTAAGTATGTAAAAGATGGTGAAGTTGATGTGGTATTTGATCTTAAATCACCAACCTCATCATTAGGTGTAATAGATGTCTTACTGTTTATTAATATTGAAAAGCACAATGGAAATTATTATAGGACTTATCCAACAAAAGATTATCTTCATACACTAGTTATTGGAATAAAACAAATAGAATTGGACGAAGTCATTGATGTGGACTCTCAAAACTTCTATAGTGAGGAAGGCTCTTGGAACTATGAAGATGAAATATTAGCAGAGAATAAGGCATTCGATAACTTCTGTTATAGTATATGCCCAAATATAAAATTTTTCAAGTCTGCTCTTTTTTACTATGTAAAAGCCAGGAACTGTTCGCAAAAATTAACAAATGACTACTTGTTTTTTAACACAGATGATCTGAATATCTCCCAATTACTTGATGTGGCATGTAAAAGATGCCGTTCCACAGTATATAAGGGCGCATGGTCTATGCAGTTTAATGAAAGAACTGATATTCACAGTTTCGTTTCTCTATTAATTGAAGAAGCCGAAGCTAAAACTCACCAAGGGATTCTTACAAAAAAGAAAATGGATTCTATTGTGAAAGACTCAAAATTGATAGAACAAATTCTTAATGCCATGGGGTCGAGATTGTGTATAATAAAAGGGAATGCAGGATCAGGAAAGACCTTGGCATTAATGAGAGTTGCATATAGAACTGTTAGTCGTGATTTGGATCAAGAAGGTGAAAATCGTTCACACAATGTACGATTGTTGACATACAATAATATGCTCGTATGTGACATAAGGAATATTCTTAAAACAATGGGCACTTTTACAGCAAGTAATCTTTCTATCCAGACTTTACATAAATTCTTTTATGAATTGTTTAAGAAAGCTCCTGCTGTATGGGGTAAGTACTCGGACAATGTTGTCGAAAGGATTAACAGTTTAATGGAAACTTGTAATGAGAGGATTATAATAATTAACCAATCACTTCTTGAAGCGTATAATGTAATTCATAAAAAAAATCCCACACCTTTTTCACAGATTTCTGAATATGAGGAGTATCTAAAAAATATCAGGAAAGAACAATTTACGCCAGTAATAAGTTCTTCAAATAGCAAAGAGGCAGATATGTATTTCCGTTTCTTAATGACAGATAGGCGTTGGGAAGAGATGGAAGAATTGAATAGTCTGGATTTAATGCGTGATTTATATGTAAAAGAAAAAAAACAAATGGCCATTGATTCTTTTCTGAATAGTATTTTTTTGACAGAGTACGAATCAATTTTAAAAGATTTGTATTTTTTGTTAACTGACCGTCAGAAATTTAATGAAGAGCATAATCTAAGATCCCAATGGGAATTTTACGAATTTGTATTAAACACCGATGTGATAGATGATAATGTTAACTATATCTTGGATGAGTCAATTAAGGGGATAAAAAGAAAAGTTAGATGGTCTAATGTTATATTAATAGATGAGGCTCAGGATTGTTCTATATACGAGAAAGCCCTTCTTTATGCAACTCGTGGTAGTGAGAACATAGTAGTTGCCACAGGAGGCAAAGACCAATTAATTCGAAAAGCAAAAGAAAATGATTGGTCTGTGTTTTTTGGCAAACGTCTTGAAAAAGAAACTATTACCTTAAGAAGAACAAATTGGAGACAAAAGGCGAATATAGTTAGTTTCTTAAATGCTTTTGCAGAGGAATTCAACCTTGAATCAAAAAACATACAAACACCTCCAGAAACAGATAATAAAGGAAAGGTAATAATTGACATGAGAAATATGCACGATAAAACAATCCCTCTTGATAAACTAGCAAGTTTAAGGAATCAGGGAAAAGCATATGGTTGTTCTGATTTTGAAAATCTTATGGTCTTGCTACCTCATTTTGGTTATACAAACAGCAATAATAATCAGGATAATGCAAGAGCCGCTCGTAATAACAGGCTTCATGCAGTTGTTGATGTTACAGACACTATCTTTTTTCAGAATCAGCGAGAGAATTCCATAAAGGACATTGGGCACAAAAAATATGAAAGTACAAATGATATGCGTGTTTTTGATTGCACAATAAATTCAAAGAGTGATCTTAATATAGGTCATTGCGATACAAGATTTTTGTTTTATGATTCGTGCAGAGGATTGGAAGCATGGAATGTAATGTGTATTGATTTAGATAGTTTTTTCTGGGAAAAACGTGATTGTGAAGAAGCAAGGAATTATGCAGTAGAACAAAGTGGACTTATCCAAGATGATCAATCTTTATTCCAAACTCACTATGCGGCAATTTGGTGTTACATGGCTTTATCCAGACCAATGGATACCTTATACATTTCTCTACAAAATATTGATAATGTTTTTTCTAAGAAAATTCTGGCTATAGCCGAAACATGTGGTGACGCTGTAGAATTATTAAAATGAGCATTATTACGAACATAGCGTTCGTAAACTGTTCGTAACTTTGCATCGTAATCCAAAAACAGTAATATGGCAACAAGAAAAACTACACGTTATTGGAAAGAAAACAAAGGGCGCTACACAAAGTGTCTCTGTTATTCGGACAAGTATGGTCTTTATACTGATAACGTTCCAGAGGACTCCAATCCAGAGGAACTGTTGTTCAGACCGCATGGTTATAAGGGCTACGCTATTAATAAAATTGCTATTCCTGGCCATAATATCGAAATTACTATCCTCACTAATTTTGAATATGGAAGTGTTTCATATCATAGTGCTGCTATACAATTCGGAAATAGAAGAATTCTTGACTTTGAACTATCCAAGTTGTATGTTTTGAGAAATTGCAGTGTTTCTACTCTTGATGTACTTTCTTATAGCTGGGATCTTCTTTTCGAAAAGATAATCAATGCGTACAATACCGCATCACTCGATAATCTTACAACTTCTGCGATAGCATATATTGATGAATTAAACGATATGCTTGACAAAAATGAAATTTCAATCAAGGGCTCTCTTGATTCTGATAAACCATCAAAGTGGGGTGGTACTTTTTTAATTTCATTGTTTGCAGGAAGAAAGATTCAAGACCTAGTGGGTGGTCTCGAAGCAGCAGAAGTGTCTGATTCTATCGTGTTGAAATACACGATGAATTTGTGCAGGAAGTATGTCGCGAAGGTGAAAACTTTGACTTTGGACTATAATGACTCTCGAACATCTCAATTGTCAGAGTCTCTCCTGTCTGTGCATAAGTTCATGTGTGCAAACAAAGGAGGAATAGAGTATCTGAGCATGATATTAGATAAAGAAGTATAAAAAGTTATCTCAACGAACATACATTTCGTTATTATTTAGTAAATTTGCATCAGATAATAAAAAACAGAAGTTATGATTGAACTGAATGAGAAGGCCAGTATCTACGCAGAAGAGAATGTTATCAACGTTCTGAAGGAAGCATTTGCAAAAGTATATGCAGATGGCTATCGAGACGGGTACAGAGATTGCAAAGAAAACGTTTCCGTCAATCTCCATTTCTGCAATACTGAATTTGTAGATCTTGGTCTACCGAGTGGCACTCTCTGGTCTTCAGACTATGAAAAAGACGAGGGTGAATTGATTTATGTCCCATATGAGCTGACTGCTGACAAATCCATACCTACCAAGGAGCAATGGAAGGAGTTAAAAAAATGCGCAAAATGGGAGTTTATAGGTGAAGAGGATAAACTCACTGCTGTGAAGTGTACTGGTCCTAATGGTAATACGCTATTATTCAGTATAACGGGATTGGTGGATTTTGCAAAGATTACTCGTTCTGGAAGAGTTTTCTTTTGGGTTCGAAGTGCAACAGAAAAGAATTGTGCCGTCCACATGTGGATATATAACAATGAGTTGCACGAGGATTCCGACATGCAGAGTTCCAATTTGAAGCTACCTATTCGTCTAGTTCGTAAAAAATGATTTTCATAAGCGAACATAGACTTCGGTGTATGTAATTAACTTTGCACCTAAATAAAAACAAAGCGGTCTTTGACAGTCTGGAAACTGAAATGGTATTTTGAATTTCGTCTTGCGTTACGCAAGTACTGTTCTTTCGAGAGTAGATTCGCAAGATGTCTTCAGTCTCCTCGGAGTTCTGGAGAGAAACAATGTTAGAGCGTTAACGTTGCACTATTTCGTACGTTGTACATTGTTATTGTTCTATTATTGTAGATATTTTATGGAGCACTCGCTCTGCTCGCTATTTTATGCTACTTTGGTTTGCTTCGCTTTCTTATATCTATTATTATACAAAGAAAAGACATTTCAGTGAAAAGACGAGTCAGAGACCGCTTCCTATAATACAAAGTGAAATGGATAGAAAACAGATAGCACAACAAGCGTCACAGCTCAAAAACAAAGGAGATCTTCTTAATCTTCTAAACCTGATAAAAAAGGCTGAGATAGAAGAGATGGGCTTTGATTCTTCCCAGTATCATCCATTCACGGAAAAACAGCTTAACTTCTATTGTAACCCTAATCACACTTTCCATCGTTACCGCCAATTCAAGATTAAAAAGAAGTCTGGTGGCACCAGACAAATTACGGCACCAAGGACGCAGAGTTTCATGATGATGCTATCTGCTGTCAATGAATTGTTCCGTTCGATATATACCCCATCAGAATATGCTATGGGATTTACGGATGGACGTTCTGTGGTAACTAATGCGTCAGCGCACCTGGGGATGGATTACATACTCAACTTAGACCTGAAGGATTTCTTCCCCAGTATCCATCAAGCAAGAGTTTGGAAACGGCTTCAAGTTCCACCATTCAAGTTCAATCAGCCAGTTGCCAATTTGTTGGCTGGATTGTGTTGCATGAAAGAGAGCCATGAGGACGAGAGTGGGAATAAAAAGGATGTTTTTGTTCTACCCCAGGGAGCACCGACGTCTCCTATCATTACAAACATGGTCTGTGACAAACTTGATTACTACCTAAGTAGATTGGCAAAGCGATTTAACATGAACTATACTCGTTATGCGGATGACATCACGTTTTCTTCTATGCGTTATGTGTATAGTAAGAAGGGGAAGTTTATGTTGGAACTTGAACGAATCATCAAAGAACAGGGATTCACAATCAATGAGGCAAAGACACGCCTGCAGAAAAGAGGTGATAGGCAGGAAGTAACTGGCATTATTGTCAGTGATAAACTGAATGTGACACAAAAGTATGTTCGTGACATTCGTAATATCCTATATATGTGGGATAGATACGGTTATAATGTTGCTTATGGTAAGTTCTTTCCCAAATACAAAGAAGAAAAGGGACATGTAAAAAGAGGCAACCCTGACCTTATTAATGTGATTGACGGAAAACTTATGTACATGAAGATGGTGAAAGGCGTTGATGATCCCGTCTATATTAGGCTTCATGCTAAGTTCCAAAAGTTGGCAAACAAAGATGCTATCTCTGAAAAGACCAATTCAAAAGGAGTAACGTATCTTGAAACAATTGGTATAACAGAATTTGAGAAGAAGAATTCTACTACTGTTACCTTTGCCATCAGCGAGAAAGGCAAACACTATGCCTATTTCATGCTCAACGAAAAGAAGATGTTGGTAACTGTCAACAAGACACTTACAATAGAAGAAGAGCAGGACAAAGAAGTCCTTGCAATATCCTCATGTCGAGGTAAAGACGAGAAACCGTTTTGGCTCATACACCGGAAAGATAAAGTGATGGTACCTCCACCTCCAGTTGTTGATGTGGATGAACTGAATGCTGAATTAGATTCACTCCTAAATACATGTTGATATGGAAGACAACAAGAAAGCTGCCATAGAGAAAATATACTTGTTGACAAAACAAGATGTTGAGTTCAATGAAGAATTGCGAAAGAAGTTAGGAATAACCTCCGTCGCAAATTCTGCTGTTATAGATGACGAACGATTGAATCAGATATACGAATATTGTATAGAAGACATTCTTCGCAAACAAGCATCTAACTTTTACGAACCATTTAGTAATAACGCTATCAGAAATAGTCTTGTCAATGATTATATTAGAATGGAACGTTCGAGACGTAAAAACGATTTCGGTGACTATGCGTTAGCTCTCTATCAGCAGATAGAAATAATTCTAAATGCAATATTCTGTGTATCAAGCTTTAAGGAGACCATAAACAAAACGTGGAGTGATGTTTTTTACAAGTATTATGACAAGGTAAAGAGTAAAACAGTAGAGCGTACCATTGGCTCAATTATCTTCGGAACAGATACCAGTGAAGTTAAGTACCTTTCTGAAGGAATTGAACGAGCAAATAAGGACAAGTCAAATGCAAGAGATAAAATCCGTATTGTTCTATTCTTCTTCAAATACTATGCGAACTCAAAGTTCGATGTCGAAAATGGTGCATACACGTCCGGATACAATTACAATGAATATACACAGGCGTTTGAATTACTTTGGGATATATATTCCTGCAGAAATACAAATCATCGTAATCCAGAACTGGGCGAGAATGAAAAAGTAAAAGCCATTATGCAAGCGTCTTCCTATTCTTATTTTAAATTCAACTGGGCTTTAACTGAGTTCGCATGGTTGACTAAAGACTATAATAGAACAATTGAGTTAATTATCAACAACAAACCTATAGAAGAAAATGCAATTATTACTCAGTTAGCAGGTTCAATCGCTTTTGTCAAAATAGCAGAAGATGATCAGCCTACGAGAGTTCCAGACCGATTAATTAATAAAATGAAAGGTATGCAAATTGGAGACAAAATTGTTGTAATTGTTTACGAAGGAAATATTTGTAACATTAGGAGATAAATGTTAGTATTTTAGTTATGACAAAAGTTTATTTCAATAATATCGAAAAAGTAATAATATCGGCTATTGACTCTGCAGAGAGTAGAATATTAATTGCTGTATCATGGTTTACAAACAAATCAATCTATGACAGTTTGGTACAAGCTTGTCAAAGACAAGTGCAGATAAATATTATTCTCCTAGATGACATCCTTAATCGGAATGAGTTTGGTTTAGATTTTGGTTCTTTATCAATTCAAGGTGCAGAAGTTAGGCTTGCCGTCCCCAGGAACGGTACTATGCACCATAAATTTTGTATAATAGACGATAAGATTATTAGTGGCTCATATAATTGGACTTATCATGCAAATAAGAATAATGAGAACATATTATTATCTGACGAGCCTGACGTTGTAAGGGATTATTGCAATGAATTTGACAATCTTTTCAATAATGGTTCTCCAATCAAACTTCCATATGAGCATCTGAAATGGACTTCTATTAAAGAAGGAGACTTCTCAGAACTCCGCAGAAATATATTTTGTGATATAATTGCAAAGAATGATGAGAACAGAGAACTAAAGCGCATTAAACTTATTCACCTTGGTAGAGCATACCACAATAATAACGCAGATGAATTACGTTGTGCAAGTTCACTTCCAATCGCTGGACATTTTAAGACTATTTCTGAAGTGTTAACGAGTAGAGAACATGAATTTGATTTCAAACTATGGGAAGAGAATCGCATAGGTAAAGCATACGAAAGTATGGGCCATTCGTCTTGGGGTAAGTGGTATTATATTCCTTATGGAATTAAAGAAGACAAATATCATAGGGAATATGTTGATGGGGCTTTAAAATACTACAATTCCTTAAATTTTGGGAGATATTCTGGTTTGGACTTACACGTATTTGATGAATCGTTTGTCCAAACAATGAAAATGTTTTGGATAGATAAGACAAATGATTTATTTGGTCAAACTCCCAAAAACCTTCTCTTGATAGAAAACGCAAAGCTATGTTTCTATCAATTCCCATCGTCAATGTATAATAAAAGCCAGGCTAAAGAGTGGAGAAATGGAGAGCCAAGAAGTATACCAGGCATAAATCTCTATTCAATTGCAAAAGAAATTGATGGTGACAATATTGTATTTTACGACGGATGGAATCCACAAAAGAGAGGAGAAAAAATCATGAAAGAGTTCTTTGTTAAAACATTATAGAGAATTGTCCCAGTGTGCGAACGTTGTGTTCGTACCCTTACCATACCTTTGCATCAGAAAACAGAACATAGTGCTCTATTGGTTAATTCGAAACAAGTATGGCAAGAGATTATTATGATGATTCCTACGAGGAATACGACGAGTATGATGACAACTCTTATGAGTGTGGTGGCTATGAGTGGACGGAAGAAGACTCCTGGGATGCTCTGACAGACGGCATGTATGGCGATATGCCCAGTGATCCTCGAATGTATGATGCAATGATGGATGCTTTAGGTTTTTAATAAACGTCGCGTTTGTTATGGCCCAAGAGCAAGATAAAATGACAGTAAAAGGAATTGAGCAAATGCTATGCTCTATTCTTTTTAATGAGGTTAAAGTAAAAATACAAATTCTTAGAGATTATGGAATAAGCGAATCTCGGATTGCATCATTGTTTTACATCGAAAAACCTTTGGTTAGGCTGACCATCAGCAAGAACTACGGAATCTTCCTCGGAGATAAGCGCGTCGAAATTCACATGGAACCACTTGTCAAGGCCGTTTATCTGCTGTTCCTGGCTCATCCAGAGGGAATACCGTTTAAGCATCTGCCTGACTATCGCGAGGAACTGACTGAAATTTATGTAAAACTGAAACCTTATGGACTGAGTGCAAAAGCAATACAAAGTATTGAAGATGTGACAAATCCGTTACTGAACTCCATAAACGAGAAGTGTGCTAGGATAAGAAAGTATTATTATCGTTATTTGACGACAACACCGCAGAATACTATTACATAAAGGGTAAAAGGGGAAGTGCGAAGGTTATCACCCTTCCTCGTGAGCTAATTATTTGGGAATAACATATATTTATTTTCACAAGGCTTGTGATAATCACTTTTTTGCCTTAAATCCTTTTTCTTTTAGAAAAAATACGTATCTTTGCGGTATCAATGATTAAAGGCATATGAACTACCCACTGATATCAGAATATATAGAAGCCATTAAGTCGGCAGAAGATAACTTTGAGGAACGAAGTTGTCTGAAGCTAGAATTGAGTAATGATGAAACGTAATGAACTGTGATGAAATTTAAAATTAACATATTACGGCTATCTCTCATACTATTAGTAATAATCGCATTTATCTCATGCAATGAGAAAAATAAGTTTGATGGATACTTATATCCTATTCGAGAGAATGGGCTGTACGGTTTTATTGATTCTGTAGGCAATAGAATTATTGAACCAGAATTCCTGTGGGTGTCAACATTCCATAATGGGTTAGCGATGGCTGTTGTTGACACCCTGTATCGTGTTGTTCCAGATTCAATGGCTTATGAGGTCGGAGAAAGAGATACTATATTAAATGTGTATCGAATGTATGCCAAGTATGGGTATATTGACAAGTCTGGCGATTTTGTGATAGAACCTAAGTTTATCAGTTATGTTGACATGCCCGAGATAGGGGATGTAGCAATTGATATGGACGACTGCAGCAACGCACTATATAGGAATTCCTTCCGCAATAGACGTGCTATGTTTTACGACACGCTAACTTGGAAAAATGGGTATATTGATACAAACGGGGATATAGTTATTCCTCCAAAGTATTACTATTCCGATCCATTTTTCAATGGCAAGGCAATTGTAATGCTTCCCAAAGGTGAGCAACTCCTTTTAAATGATTGGATAATTACACAAGGGAAACTCAGAAGTGCTTATATTGACACGACAGGCAATGCCATAACCGACTTTAAATACGAAAAACTAACAAGGTTCAATGGCAGATGTGGAATTGGCTCTTACAAAGAAATCGTCAGGAATACATCAGGAATTAACGACGGTTTTACAGAACATAATTATATAATTGACGAGAACGGGGCTGAAATAAAAGATTTAAGTTTTTGGAATCAGTTTTATGGATTTAGCAAAGACGGCATTGGACTGGCTAGACTAGTTATGCGTTTACAGGTATCTGATGGTATGTCAGACTCATATAGTTATGTGGATGAAAAAGGGAACTATTTAGAACCATTAAAAGGTCTTTCAAAGTTTCAACTCGATTCTATAAGCAGATGCGAAGACATTATTCAAGTTTTACCTGAAGATGCAGAGATTTCATATGCCACACATTTTAATGAGGGGTTTGCAGGAATATCTCCTGATGGAGAGCATTGGTTTGTTATAGACAAATATTTACTTATTCATGGATATGGTGAAGAGTCTGTCTTTGAAAAATTTAAAGTCTTTAATAATGGATTGGCGGCTGTTAAGAAGAATGGGAAATGGGGTTATATCAATAAACAAATTAAGGAACAAATACCATGCAAATATGATTCATGTGGCTTAGCTTATCCTTTTTTGGAAGAAGTTTTTGAATACGATATTCAAGGGAAAATAAAGAAAGTTGCTTACATAAATAGGCAAGATAGTTTGGTATGGGAAAGTAATGTACCAGATTACAGAGAAATAACGAATAAGTATTCTTTTAAAGAAAAAAAAGACTGGGGAAAGTGGACTTATAAATATAATCCCATTATTGAGAATATCAAATACTGGATAATAGTGGGATTGGGCATTGTATTGATTATAGCGTTAATTAGCTGGGAGAGCGTTCGCGTAAGTGCTACTAAGAGACATACGGTAATGTCTACAAATGATCAGTCATTACAAATGCAAGACAATGTTGAAAATAATTCTTCTTCGAATAATATCAGTGTTACTTCCACTGAAACCGAAGAGATCCATTTTTACCCTTCTGTTCGCCAATATACTGAAACCATTAAATTATCATCAAAATCGCCGGAGGAATTCTTTGATAAATTGAGCAATCTTCGTCCTGTTTTTGACGAGAATGGTGACCCTATTATGAGTAATGGTAACTTTGCCGTGGTTTATAAAATGGTTGATGGAAACGGAAAATTCCATGCAATAAGGTGTTTTCATCGGTATCAAGAAAGAAGGGGACAGAGTTATAAACTGATTTGTGAAGAGTTAAATAAAGTGTCTTCCTCTTATTTGTTGCCTATCAAATATTATGAGAAGGAATTATATATTGATTCTGTAGAATATCCAGTCTTATTAATGGATTGGGTAGATGGAGTTCCCCTAGACAAGTATCTTCGCGAGGTTATTAATGACAATACGAAACTTCGCTCTATAGCAGAAAAATTCCGTCAGCTAGCAGTATGGTTGCTTGACCAACCTTTTGCGCACGGAGACATGAAACCCGATAATATTCTTGTAAGAGAAGATGGCTCTCTTGTTTTAGTTGACTATGATGGTATGTTTGTGCCTGCAATGCAAGGAGAAAGATCGAGGGAAGTAGGAAGTCCAGACTTCAGAAATCCGTCAAGAACAGAAGATGATTTTGATAAAAATATAGATACTTTCCCAATCATATCTATACTTTTGTCGCTAGAATTGTTGATAGGAAACAAAGATTATCTATCAAAATTTGGTGCAGAAGATAGGCTTCTATTTTCTGAAGATGATTATAGGAATATAGATAATTCTGTACTATTTAGAATAGCATTGTCATCGTACAATGATGACATTTCTGAACTTGCAATAAATCTTAAATCGCAACTCTGTACAATTAATGACAATAATATTATACATCTATTAAATCAGAAAGAGATACGTAATAAACAAAAACAAAAAAATGAAAAAATAGAAAAAAGATTAACTATCTTAATATTATTGTATAATCTATTTATACCACTTGGAGCATACATATATTCTCGTATTATGCCAATAGCGGATTGGAATCCGTTAGGCGTCTCAATAGGAATATTATGTTCTGCATTCTTTATATATATTGTTATTGTAATAATTGATCTTTTTCGTCCTTACAAAGAATATCACTTGTATATTGATGAAGACTATACAAGTTGGGGCTGTGTTTTTTCGTTATGGAACATATTTATTGCATTAGGATTGTTGTTGAAATCTTTTAAATTGGATGAATGGTATATAACATTATTGATAATCATAATTTGGATATGTTTCTTTTATGTTTTAGGTGGAATTACATATGGTGCTTTCGAATTACGCACATGCATATACAAAACACCAACAGAAAAAAGAATTGAAATAGAGAAAAAGGAAAAGGAAAAAATACGGACGGCTCTTAGGATAGAAGAACAAAGACAAAAAAAGTTGCAAGAGAATGAAGTGCAAAGAGAACAAAATAATAATGATGATTTACCATTTTAAAATAAGAAGACAATGATAATCATTGAATCTAAACGAAAGAAACCTGCAACGATATTAAAGAAATATCCGGGTGCCATACTGGCGGATGTGACGAGCCAAGCGGATACGAGGTTGAAAGAACTGAGCCCGTTCTATCCCCATTATGATATACCAGTGCCTTTCAGCGATGGCTATACTGCTACTTGTGTAGAAGCTATATGGCAAGGACTGAAAGTGTTTGAGGGGTGTGATGTGGATGTCGAGATGTTCAAGAATGATACGATGAAGAATATCAAACGAACTGTGCGACGCTTTGGAAAACCATTGGGTCACAGGAAGGGCGTTCACGGAACAGAACTACTTGGGTATATTGAGGCCAGAAAACATATATATATTCCAACTTATAAGTGGGTGCTGGAGAATAAAGTAGCTTGGATTGTCGAGAAACTTAGAGAGGCAAGTAAAACGAAGACAATCGTATTATTGGACTACGATACAAATGCAGATGTGGAGAATGAGAAGAAACCGCTGTCGCACGCATCGTTAATAAAAGCATACGTAGAAGGAACCTATCCATACGAGAATAGTGAAATAAATGAAAAAGTCATCAAGAGAGACAATATCGTCGAACTTGATTTGTTTAACCAATAAAGGGTAATTGCTATGGAGAAAAAGATTAATTGGCAAGAGTTCAAAGCAATACTTGACCAACAGGGAATCAAGAAACTCTATCATTTTACGGATAGAGATAATTTGGAATCAATCATCAAGAATGGTGGATTGTATTCTTGGGGCGATTGCGAAGATAAGGGAATCAAAATAGCAAAGCCTGGTGGAGGATTACTTTCAAGAGATCTTGATAGAAAAGACAATCTGCAGCATTATGTGAGAGTAAGTTTTACCACACAGCATCCTATGATGTATGTCGCAATGCAAGACGGACGACTATCGAATCCTGTTATTCTAGAGATTGACCCTGAGGTGATTTACTGGAATGACAGTAAATATGCGAATGTGAATGCGACAAGAAGTGGCGCTCGCAAAGGTGGTTCCATTGACGACTTCAAAAGCATCCATTTTCAATCTGTAAAGGCTCGCAAGCATTTTGACCTACCAGACGAAGAGCAGCCATATTTCCAGGCTGAGGTACTAGTAAAGAACTTCATTCCATTGGAGTATATCAAGAATATAGGTAACTTTGGTATACCCATTCCTTCTAAGCCTAAGGCTCTGCAAGTCAAAAATCCATATACGGCACAAATTACCAGAAACACTCCTACGGCATTTATCTTCTTGATAGATCAGTCCATATCGATGAGTAGAAAATTGTACTATCGAGGCGAGTATATTACTCTTGCTGATGCTGTGGCAAGAATAGTAAATAATCAGATTTACGAACTCGTTCTACGTTGTATTAAGACCACAGAAGTGAGACATTACTACGATATTGCGGTTATTGGATATGGTGACGATGCAAGCTATGGATGGAAAGGAACATTGGCAGGAAGAGATTTCGTTTCGCCAGAAGAATTGAAGAACAACCCATTCAAGACAATAACTGTCAAAGAGGAAACGAGAACTCGGAAGGGAGTTGAATTAAAAGAGGTTCATAAAGTGCAATGGATAGAGCCTGTTGCTGCGGGCAAATATACAAGAGGTGACAAGGCCTTCACAATGGCTAAGAATCTTTTGGATAAGTGGATGAAGGAACACCATGATAAAGATTGCTATCCACCCACGATTATCAACATCACCGATGGTGCATTGAATGGAATAGTGAATCCTCGAGAGGTTAACACACAATTGGCCAATGAGTTGAAAGCATTATATACTAATGATGGAAACGTGCTTCTTTGGAATATCCATATTACTCCAGATAATAAGGAGCAATTGGTCTTCCCAATTAGTAAAACAGAGCTAAATAACGACAAATATTCTGAGTGGATGTATGATATGTCGAGCTTGCTACCATCAAGATACAATGTACCGATAGGTGATTTGCGTGGAGATGCAGAGAATACACGACACGTTGCTATGGCCACAAATACAGACATGTCGACGTTGATACAGTTAATGGATATTGGTACACCTACAAATATTAGTCAAAAACAATGAAAGCAAGAAGCGTTTCTATACCAAAATTTGGTGAAAAGACTAATGAAGATGCTGCTATCGCCAGAAACGGTCTGATTGCCGTTTCGGACGGTGCAGGTGGAGGTGGCGTGTTTGCTGACCAATGGTCAAGGTACCTTGTAGATAATCTGCCAGATGAGCCAATTCAAAACTATTCTGAATTTGACAACTGGTTAGATGCCATTTGGGAGAAGTTCTACAATGAACATGAAGAGTTAGCTAAAGCCCAAGGAGGACTTTTCTTAAACAAATTCTACGATGAAGGCTCTTTTGCCACTTTAGTAGCCGTATGGAAAGTCTCGGAGTCTGAGTGTAGATGGATTAGTTATGGGGATAGTGTGGCCTTTTGCTATGACAGGGAAAAGGGCGCTTTACAGCATTCCTTTACTGAACTGGCAGATTTTAATAACCCTCCATATCTAATAAACTGCAAAGATCCCTTGGATGAGAAAGGGTTTAGATGTGGAACATTTAAGACATCAAAGACGACAGTCGTTTTTTGTGCAAGTGACGCATTGTCTCACCTTATCTTAATGCTGTATGAAACATGGCAACAAACACAGGGATGTCATAAGTACGACAAAGAGATAGAGGAGGCCATCAATGCCCAGACGAGAAATAGTCAATATGTTAAGTTGGCATTGGGCCTTACTCCAGATTTTGACGCCAAGATGAAGTATTTCTTAAGGCTATCAAAAAGGGAAGTGGACTTCCAAAGTGGAATGAATAACCATAGGGATAAACTTAAACTTGTCGCAAATGACGACTATTCACTGGCTGTGATGGACTACAACGGTAAGGCATTTGATAATTGTATACCGACTCTGGAATTAGATTAGTTATGGAAGAAAGCGAATATAAGGGTTTTACCCCAGACTATATAGATGCCCTATTACCGTCTCAGGTTTTCGTGTTTGGGAGCAATGCGTTAGGCTATCATACTGGTGGAGCATCCAGGACGGCAAGGAAAATGTTTGGTGCTATATGGGGCCAAGCAGAAGGATTGCAAGGACAAAGCTATGCTATACCTGTGGACTTCGGAAAGGGAGTCCGAAAGGACACAGATGTCAAAGCGGCAGTGGATAGATTTATCGCCTATGCTAAATCACACACGGAGTTGTTCTTCCTAGTAACTCGTGTTGGCTGTGGAATTGCTGGTTACCATGATGAAGAAATGGCCCAGTTCTTCAAAGAAGCATTGGAGTTGAAGAATATAAGTCTTCCCAAAAGCTTTGTTGATGCACTTGGCAAAGGTGAGAAGTCTTTTAACCTGGAGCGTTTCATTGATGCACAGGAACTGATTTATGATTTGGCTCTTCAAGAAATTCGTGAGGGGAAGAAAAGAGGTCATTGGATATGGTATATATTCCCACAAATAAAGGGTTTGGGCCATAGTTACAATTCCGAGTTCTTTGGACTCTGTGGTAAGGATGAGGCGAAAGCTTATCTGATTAATCCTGTTCTTGGGCATCGTTTAAGAGAAATCACAACAGCGTTGTTGAATTGCAACAACTCGTCAGTTGATGATATATTTGGATTCCCTGATAACCTCAAAGTTAGGTCGAGTATGACTTTATTTGACCTAGTGGCTCCTAATGATATATTTAATGAGATTCTTAACAAGTATTACGAAGGTAAACGCTGCGAAAAAACTATCTGGCGCTTAGGAACACGGGAAGAAAAATCGAAGAATGCCATAAAGCTGAGTAAACTGCGTATTGCCAAAGATGGTACCATTCTTCTTGCTGACTACCAGAAAGAGGTTAAGATGGAACCCATTGTCAAGGCTGTATATTTACTGTTTTTGAATCATCCAGAGGGCATCGCTTTCAAGTACCTACCAGACTACAGGAAAGAACTGACTGACTTGTATGAGAAGATAAAGCCATTTGGCTTGACCGAAAGGGCGATTAGAAGTATTGAGGATGTAACGAACCCGCTTCTTAATTCAATAAATGAGAAGTGTTCACGTATCAGGGCTGCATTCATGCCAGAAGTGGACTCCACGTTGTTGGAACAATATATTATAACCGGTAAGAGTGGTGAGGAGAAGAAAATCCTCTTATCACGTGACTTAGTGGTCTGGGAATAAAATTGCATTTCCGCAAGCCTTGTGGGACAAAATCGTTTGGTTGCAGAGTTAAAATCGCCTAACTTTGCAGCCAAACAATTATATAAGTGTATGGCTAAGAAAAAGAGAGTTTTTGCTCCACAGGGCATAGTCGTTGATATACCACAATCAGTCATTACGACTGTAGAAAAGCTACAGAAAGGACAAAGTGTCAATATTGGTAGATTGACGGCCAAGGAAATGAATTGTATCGGACTTTGTTACTGGTATGGACACAATATTGACCTCAATTATGAAGAAGCTGTAAAATGGTATAAAAACTCAGCAGCCAAAAGATGTGGTATAGCGGAATTTAACTTATATATCTGCTACAAACATGGAACTGGGGTTGTAAAGGATAAGACGGAGGCATTGTCATGGCTTAAAAAAGCAGCCAAGCATAATAATGCCACAGCTCAGGTTTTCCTAGGTGAATATTATTACAATGGTATACACGTGAAAAAGAATCGTTGCTACGCTGAACGATGGTTTAAAAAAGCCTTAGAGAATGCATTTAAAGATGAAGTGGCAGTCGTCCTCAATGACTTCGGTGTGAAATATTATTTGGGAGAATACGGATTTCAAAAAGACAAAGCGATGGCAATAAAGTGTTTCGAGAAAGCTGGTGAGTTAGGACTGTCTTTATCTGTCGCATGGCTAATTACCATATATATTGATGATGAAAACACTGAGCGCATCGAATATTGGATGAAGAAATATAGGGTATGTGCAAAAAAATATAGATATGTTACAGCAACGGTAAATCAGAAATATAAAGAATATAAACAATAATTGTAAAACTATGACAGATTACGAGTACATTTATCAACAGGCAAAGCTAGCCCACTATAACGGTTGGAACGATGAGGAGTTAAGGAAATGTGTGGACATGCTCATTGGACTGACACATAAAGAGCTGTTTACCTTGTACACCTGCAAATGGCTGAAAGGCGACAAGAAAATGAGAGAAGAAGTATTCAAGTGCATGTACATGGACCAAATTGGAAAACGAGAAGAACGTATCAAGAACCTATCAACGGATGAACTAATAGAGGAATTCAAAGATAAGACAAGTGGTAACGTGTCGCTAATCAGAAATGAAATGAAGTACCGTTATAGGGAGAATATTGGCGATGACAGAATAAAAATCACTATAGCATTTAAGGAATCATCGGTAGGCGACCAGGCATGGATAGGACATCAAGAAAGGAAGGAAATGTATGGAGTACAAAAAAAGAACGCATAATAGGCCTATATCTGTTGCCATCAAAGGCTATTTAGATAAAAGTGGAGGAAAAGTAACCGCATCTCGTAACGAAATCGAATGGCGCTTTAATGCCTTAGATTGGAAATACCAGAAGCAGATACTCTTTGCTTTTCTCCAATCTGGTATGTCCGACAGGAAATGGGCATACAAGAAACTGTTTGCTTTCTGGGATGACTGCTTTATTCCGTCACTAGGGGAGTTGTGGAAATTACATCATGAGAGAGAATTGGCATGGCTTATTATACAATTCTTTCCAACTGACTGTTTAAAGGGTAAAATAAATGAATTCAGTGAGGGCAGAAACTATTATTTCTTATATCGGCGATTGCGTGAAGATCCTGATTTCGTTTTAGACAAGACGAGACTGAACGAAGCGGACTTGCTGATCGTTATGATTGAAGCTGATGAAATTGTAACTGACGATGACATAAGGGATATGTTCTATATCATCATATACAAGCTTTGTAAAGGCGTGTATAAATTTGGGGCATATAGAGTAATGATGTATGACGACAAGGAACCGCCATTGCTCACCATGTTTGACAGCTCTATAGTCAGGCTAATGATAGGAGTAATCGCAAACAAATTGGGGAGGTATGAATTAGTAGAAGAATTGAGAAAATGGATGGTGTCTGTTTCAAGTGACTTGTGGAAAGAATATGGAAACTCATATAATTTTGGCAGCAATAAAGAAAGGCACAAAATATTGTCTAATCATTGTATGAAATATATTCCTCA
>JAEEGL012233408.1_pt1 | contig 20509 bp, 12 predicted proteins | sample 9134231 | NCBI WGS metagenome assembly JAEEGL01 (sample SAMN16246548, study PRJNA631951) | gut metagenome | biome: gut microbiome; feature: rumen; material: fiber-attached | host: Bos | place: Iran: Karaj | collected 2018-10
CGGACAACCACCGTGGGGCGACGGACAACCGCCATGGGGCGATGGACAACCGCCATGGGGCGACGGACAACCACCGTGGGGCGACGGACAACCGCCATGGGGCGATGGACAACCGCCATGGGGTGACGGAAAACCGCCGTGGGGCGACGGACAACCGCCATGGGGCAACGGACAACCGCCATGGGGAAACGGACAACCGCCATGGGGAAACGGACAACCGCCACAAATGAATAACCAGCCGAATCCGCCGAATCAGCCGAATCAGAATGGTAATCCCCCCACTCAAAACGGAAGAGGAAACCCTATCATTCTCTGATCATGGCAAACGCCTCAAACCACCGCAACGAGACGCATCACGTTGAGATACCGCATCTTAAACATCATCTGTATTGCCCTGGGAATTGCAGCGACAGCATTTGCCGTCGGATGCAGTCCCGTCTATACATGGGGCTATGCCGATACGATTCATCCTGTTGCCACATCCGCATATATTCGCGCCGTGATGGCACGTGAACGCGGCGATTACGCACGCGCCGTCAGTTACTACGATCAGGCGCTCAAATACACAGATTCTCAATCCATTCGGGCGGAGCGCAATGAAGTCGCGCGCATGACCGAATAATTATTCACAAGGAGCATTACATGCCAACAAGTCTGGATTTAAAGAAAGGTTCTCTTCTGCTGCTCGACGGCGATCCGTTTACAGTACTCGAAACAACGGTACAAACGCCATCTGCCCGCGGCGGTGCAACACTTGTTAAACTCAAAGCCAAAAATATCCGCACCAAGCAGATTCTGCAGAAAACATACAAAGCCGAAGATCGCGTCGAAGTGCCCAACTTCGAAATCGTTCCCTGCCAGTATTTGTACAATGAAAATAAAGAGAACTATATTTTCATGAACAACACGACCTACGAGCAGTTCTCGCTGCCGGCCGAAATGATCGAAAACGAGCTGCAGTATATTCGCGAGAATGACGACGTCCAGGTGATGCTGCACGACGGCAATCCTATTGGCATTCAGATCGCCAATACCGTGACGCTTAAGGTTATCGAATGCGAACCGGCAATCAAGGGCGATACGGTGACCGCAGCCACCAAACGCGCCAAGATGGAAACCGGTCTTGAAGTACAGGTGCCGCTGTTTATCGAGCAGGATACGATGCTCGTCATCGATACCCGGGACGGCCGCTATATCAAACGCGCTTAATTCCGGACGGCTTGCGCTTATGGCTTATGGTCTGGAAACAGCCCACAAGCTATAAGCCATAAGCAGTCTTTATTCACGCGCGCACATCCAAGCAAAAAAAGCTGAAGCCCATGGCTTCAGCTTTTTTGTTTACAGCTTCCATTCATCGTCGCCGATGCCGCCGAACAAATCGTCCAGATTCTCTTTTTTATCCGAGTTTTCGCCGCTGGCGCTGAGGAGGCCGCTGCCCAGCGTAATTGGGCTTGCCGGCGACTTGAGGCTTTCGTCGACAGGCCCGATGTCTTTATCGAAATCACTAAAGAAATCGGTATCGAGAATGCTCTTGCTCTCGCTGTTGAGGATATCGGAAATGGACTGATTCTGAGCCGCTTCGATTTCTTTCTCGACCTTGTTGTGCGCCTCGGCCAAAGCCTGCTGTACTGCATTTGCGGCATCTTCGGCGGCTGCAGCCTGTGCAGCTTCGTCAATTGCCGGTTCTTCAGCTTCGGCGGATTCGGCTTGCTTTGAACCTTCTTCGGCTTCGCGCTGAGCAGCTTCGAGCGCCTCGCGGCGAGCTTCTTCTTCGGCAGCCCGCATGCGCTCCATCATTCTGCGCTGCTGTTCTTTGGCTTCTTCCATCGCCTGACGCATCGAAACGGGCATCAAATCGGCCATCGACATCGTCTTTTTGGGCTGTTCGACGCGCTGTGAAGCAGCGGCTTTTGCAATCGATACCGGCATCAAATCGGCCATCGACATAGCTTTGCGCGGCTGCTGGCGGTTTTCCGAAGCCATCGACTGCAGCGACTGCACCTGTTCTTCATGGCTTGCGGGGGCTTGCGATGACATTTGCTGGCGTCTGGCAGCATCGGCTCTTGCAGCCTGTTTCAGGCGCGAGAAATCAGGCTTTTCGACCTGAACGCGGCAAACCTGAGTCATCATGCGCATCTTGATATTGTGCATCATTTTGACGAACAGCGTATAGGCTTCGCGCTTGTATTCCTGCTTGGGATCTTTCTGGGCATAGCCGCGCAGGGAAATCGACTCGCGCAATCCCGTCATCGCGGTTAAGTGAGCACGCCAGAAGTGATCGATCTCGCGCAGATAGTAATTCTGCGCCAGCTCCATGAGCAGGTCTTTGCCTTGTTTACCTTTATATGGGCTGTCATCGCCCATGTTTTCGGCGAATTCAGACACCACTTCGTCGAACATTTGCAATTGCTTGTTATAGTGGCCTTCGACCTTTTCCCAGATGAGGGCCAGCTGCGCATCGCGATCACCGCGGCCGATATGCGACATATCGAGATCGAACCGATAGCCGAAAATGCCGTTCAAATCGCGCAGCATGCCATCCATATCCCAGTCTTCGTAAGCGAGCTGCGGGGGCATGTGTTCATCGCCCAGATCCTGAATAATGGCTTCAAAGGCGTCCAGAACTTCATTTTCGAGATCCTCGCCGGCGAGCACTTTGTTGCGCAGGGTGTAGATGGTCTTGCGCTGTTCATTCATGACGTCGTCGTATTCGATAAGGTTTTTGCGGATATCGAAATTGCGGCCTTCGACGCGTTTTTGCGCGGTTTCGATTGAACGCGAAACCAGTCTGGATTCGATAGGAATATCGGCCTGTTTATCCATGCCGAACATCGCCATTCGATTCTTGAGTTCCTCGCCGCCAAAGATGCGGAGCAAATCGTCGTCGAGCGACAGGAAGAAACGGCTGGCGCCGGGATCACCCTGACGGCCGGCACGACCGCGCAGCTGGTTATCGATGCGGCGGGATTCATGACGCTCGGTACCCAGAATGAACAAGCCGCCTGCGGCCTGGACTTCCTGTTTTTCGATGGCGCACTGTTTTTTAAATTCTTCGAGGAATTTGGGGTAATTGGAATCGTTTTCGTCGCCGCCGCAAGCCTGACGCGCAAGGAATTCGGGGTTGCCGCCCAGCAGAATATCGGTGCCTCGACCAGCCATATTCGTGGCGATGGTCACAGCGCCCTTTCGACCGGCCTGAGCAATAATCTCAGCTTCACGCTTGTGGTTCTTGGCATTCAACACGTTGTGTTCGATGCCCAGTTTGGTAATGGCTTTGCTGAAGACTTCGCTCTTTTCGACGCTGACGGTTCCGACCAAAATCGGCTGACCTTTTTGGTGGCAATCCTGAATCTGCTTGGCGATGGCTTCAATCTTGGCCTTTTCGTTAAAGTAAATCACATCCTGATAATCTTTTCGCTGGATCTTCTTGGCTGTGGGAATGCAGACGACGTCCAGTTTGTAGATCTTTTTGAACTCTTCGGCTTCGGTATCGGCTGTACCCGTCATGCCGGCGAGTTTTTCGTACATGCGGAAATAATTCTGGAATGTGATGGTGGCCAGGGTCTGGCTTTCGGCCTGGATTTCGACGCCTTCTTTGGCTTCAATAGCCTGATGCAGACCATCAGACCAGCGGCGTCCGTGCATCATTCGACCGGTAAAATCGTCGATGATCACGACCTTGCCGTTTTCGATCACGTAATTCTGGTCGAGTTTATAGAGCGTATGCGCCTGCAATGCCTTGTTGATGTGGTGCAGATACTCGAAATATTTGGGATCGTAGATGTTGTCGATCTTGAGGTGTTTTTCGAGTTTTTCGATACCCGAATCGTTGAGCGCCACGCTCTGTGCTTTTTCGTCGACGGTATAATCCTCATCGCGCTTGAGGAACGGCACCATTTTGTTGATTTCGCGGTACAGGTTCAGATCCTGTTCCATCTGTCCCGAAATGATGAGCGGTGTTCGGGCTTCGTCGATAAGGATGGAATCGACCTCATCGACGATGGCGTAATAATGCCCGCGCTGCACATAGTCGGAGAGCTGATACTTCATGTTGTCGCGCAGATAATCGAAACCGAATTCGTTATTCGTACCGTAGGTGATATCGCAATTGTAGGAACGACGGCGTTCGTCGTTTTCCATATCGCTGAGGATGGTTCCGACCGACAGGCCGAGGAATTTATAAATCTGGCCCATCCATTCGGCATCACGGCCGGCGAGGTAATCGTTGACGGTGACGAGGTGCGCGCCTTTGCCGGCGAGGGCATTGAGATACATCGGGCAGGTGGCGACGAGCGTTTTACCTTCACCCGTTTTCATTTCGGAGATCATGCCGCGGTGCAGAACGATACCGCCGATGAGCTGCACGTCGTAGTGACGCATATTGAGCACGCGTTTGCTCGCCTCGCGCACTGTCGCAAAGGCTTCGGGCAGTATATCGTCGAGAGAGGCTCCGTTCTTGAGCTGATCCCTGAATTTGGCGGTCTGTGCGCGCAGATCATCATCGGTGAGCGCCGAAATCTGCGGCTCGTATGCATTAATCTGTTCCACGATTGGCTGAAGCCGGCGCATCATGCGCTCGTGGCTCGTTCCAAAGATTCGTTTAAATATTCCAAACATATTTGTGTACCTGGATGGTTTGGCAAAACCGGTTGCAGCCGGCGAAAAAATAAGCTGTTCTGATATAGGCACCGGCTATCAATTGTCAAATATTGAATATAAAAAGTGCACCACGGGCGTTGCGGTTCAGACCTTTCGTTCGGTTTTGACGGCCTGTGCCGTAAGCGCATTTTTTACGCAGCTGCACACCGCACGAAGCACAAAAAAAAAGCTGGCGCGTATCGTCTGCAGGACGATAGCGCCAGCCGCAAAGGCGTATGGTGCGCAGCACCATAGCCTGCGCCCCCAAAAAACCGCATCAATAGTGACTGTAGCTGGTGCAGACCACATCGTCGATCTGAATGTGATCCTTGTCGGCGCTGGTGTTGCTCACGTAGAAGATGAGGCGCATGGCGGTGGCGGCTTCTTTGATGACGAACGGGACGCGCACCCACTCGTCTGTATCGTAGCTGACGAAGTCGACTTTTTTGGCGTCGCCGCGGCTGCTGTAGGAATGCATGCGCACGTCGCCTTTGCCGCGCACCCAGTAGGCGCAGTCGAATGAACCGCCCGGCACGTCGAAGCCTTCGGAGGTGAAGCGGTCGGCTTTGGATTTGGTGAATTCGATTTGCAGTGCCGAGCTGCCGCTGTGCGGATGAGACGTGTATTCGTGGATGGCTTTGGGATCGATCTCGGTCGCGTAGTGCGTGGCGGCGATTTCGAATTCCTCGCCATACCACGAAACGGGCAGATGGTAGGGATCGCCGTTCGCGCTGAATGCGTATTCATCCCAGCTTTCGAAACTGCCGTTGGGAACGAGATTGACGGGGCATTGTTTGGTCTGCTTGTCGTAGCCCGTGCGGCGGCATTCGCTGGCCGAATCGACTGTATAGGTAAAATCGGCGCTCACGCAGGTATGCGTGGCGGTATAGCACGCGGGGCTGTCTTTGAGGCAGTCGCGGGATCGGTCGCAGCGGCCGTCTTTGAGTTCACACATGCCCGTGCGGGCATTGCACGATTTCCATTCGTCACATTCGACGCCGCTGCAGGGATCGCCATCAATGCAGGTATTGGTGCGGGTGTCGCAGAATTTGAGCGCACCATCGGCGCAGTCGGCGTGTTTGGCGCATTTGCCTTCGGCGGCTTCGCACAGATGCGTCGTCGTGTTGCATGTTTCGACAACCGTGCAATTGGTATCGGTATCGCAGAATCCCGGTTTGGCCACACATGCACCATAATCGTTGGTCGCGGGATCTTTTTTGGCCACATTGCAAATCTGCCAGCTGTCGTCACAAACCTTGCCGGTGCATTTGTTCGTTTGACGGATGCACGTGAACGCGTCGACGAAAATGCCGTCATAATCGGTGCTGTTGGCGGCCACGATCACCTCGACCTCGCGCGTTTCGGGCGGTACGCTCATTTCGAATTCGTACAGCTCATAGCTGCTGTTTTCGATGCTCTGGCCTTCGGGTTTGTATTTATAGTCATATTTATCGGTTTCGCCGGTCTTGAGCAGGCGGTAGCCGACGCTTATCGTGGCAGATCCCTTGATGTAAACCGAGCAGTCGTATTTATCGTTGCCGCCGGTAAAATCGACCTCGGGCAGATGAATCTTGTCGCTGATGAGGCGCGCATTGGATGTCGTGGTATTAATGAGATTGGCCGCAGCCGAGCACGCGTAGGCATCGGGCGAGATTTCGACTCTCCCGTTGGCATACTGATTACTGTTTTCGACCGACCATGATTTGAATACCGAACCGTCCGCCTGCGAGAAATCCCAGTTCGGAACGATGTTATTCTCGGGCTCATCCTCGCAAGCCACGCCGCATGTATGGGTGGATGTATTGCACACCCCGCTGTCGCAGTCTGCCTCGGAATTGCAGTAGCCGGACCATGGCGAGCATTTGCCGGTAATACTGCAGAATTCCCACGAGTTGCATGTGACGCCGATGCAATTCTTATTCACGCATTCGCCGTTCATGCAGATTTCCCAGTTATCGTTGCAGCCGCTGGGGCAATTGTTCGGATCGTCGACGGGATCGCAGTTGCCGGTGCTGTGATTGCAAATCGTATTCTCGGGGCACGTTTTGTCGGCGCATTTGTCGACGATATCGGGATCGCAGTCGCCGGTCGCGGGATTGCAAGTCGTATTGGCAGGGCACGTTTTGCCGGCGCATTTGTCGACGATATCAGGATCGCAGTCGCCCGTGTCGGGATTGCACGTCGTATTGGCAGGACACGTTTTGCCGGCGCATTTGTCGATGATATCGGGATCGCAGTCGCCGGTCGCAGGATTGCAAGTCGTATTGGCCGGGCACGTTTTGCCGGCGCATTTGTCGGTATCGGGATCGCAGTCACCGGTCGCAGGATTGCAAGTCGTATTGGCAGGGCACGTTTTGCCGGCGCATTTGTCGGTATCGGGATCGCAGTCGCCTGTCGCGGGATTGCAAGTCGTATTGGCAGGGCACGTTTTGCCGGCGCATTTATCGATGATATCGGGATCGCAGTCGCCGGTCGCAGGATTGCACGTCGTATTGGCCGGGCACGTTTTGTCGGCGCATTTGTCGATATCATCGGGATCGCAGTCGCCCGTGCCGGGATTGCACGTCGTATTGGCAGGGCACGTTTTGTTCGCGCATTTATCCGGAATCGGGTCGCATTCACCGGTCACAATATTGCACAAAGTCCCCGTGGGGCAGACGATTTCGAGGCATCTGTTGATGCGCTTATCGATTTTTTCTTCTTCATTGCACGCAACCGCGCAAATGGCCATCACACAAGCCAAAACACCCAACCCAGTATTTTTCATGCCGTCCTCCTAAAAAAGACAAAAAGCCCGGGTAACATATAAAGAACGGTTGCGGCTTTCAATACGCAAAAAAAAAGATATGAATAAAGTGGCGGCCGCTATGGCATTCGCCATACGCGCCGCGGCGCTCCTATTGCTGCGCAATACGTCGCGCCCCGCATCAGCCCGCAGCAATCGCATATTGCCCGGCGCATTGCGCAATGGTTCCGGCCAGCTCAAGATCGAGCAGCGTTTCATCGAAATCCACCGAATCCACGCCCGATTCGACAACTTTCTGGCGCAGACATTCCCGGGTTTGCGGACTGCCGCGCAGAATCTTCACGATGGCAGCCCCAAGCATCGTCAAATCCTCAGCGATTTCGGCAGATTTGCGGTTTGGCTGCGATGCGCATGCTGTATCTGCAAGCGGCAGATCGAGCTGCGGGTGGGATGGCGCATCCCCCAATATCCGGTGCAAATCCTCAACCGAAGTGAACCATTGTGCTTTGCCGCTGCGCGCCAGTTCCAGACTGCCCTCGGTCAATGCACTGAATCCCGGCATGCATGGCACCAGCACTGGCCGTCCCATCCGAATCGCATATTTTGCCGTATACAGCGCACCGCTGCGCACCCGGCACTGCACCACCACGACGGCCTGGCTCAATCCAGCAATAATCGCATTGCGCGTGGGGAAATTGAAAGTCAGCCCCTGAACGCCCGATGGAAACGGGCTCACGATCGCGCCGTTGCCTGCTGCATATTCAAAGATATCGCGATTTTCGGCCGGAAATACGACATCTGCGCCGGTTCCGGCGACGACCACGGTCGCCCGGTTTGCTTTCATCGCCTCACGATGCGCCAGGGCATCGGTTCCCCTCGCCCCGCCGCTGGTTATGATTTGGTCGCGCGCATGCAGCGCATTGGCAATGTACGAAACCGTCTGCGGCGTGAGCGCATGGGTCTCGCGGCTGCCCACCACCGCCACCTGCGGTTTCGATAAAATCGTACAATCCCCCTTCACAGCCAGAACCGGCGATACCTGCGCCGATTTTTTCAGCATCGGCGGATAAAGCGCATCGCAGGCGGTGATCAGCGTCATCCCTGCATGCCGGTAATTCTGCTCAAGCCGACAGCCATTTGCGATTGCATGGCTCAGCCGGAACCCTTCATCCAAATGCTTCGCACAGAATTGCTCGATCTGATCGTCGCTTTGCAGCTTCGACAGCGCCCACAACTGACAGCTCGTCAAGAGCATCCTGTGCCAGCAGCAGATCATCACCGGCCGCAGCAATTCCGCAATTTCGCCGGCATACAACGGTTTTGTCCCGTTTGCGTTCATCATCATTTCCTCCGTTATGTTGAATGCACCCAAACGAATGGCTGCACAGACCACTTTGGGGGCTCTGAATGATGCCGGCTTGTTCGGTTTTGTGACATTTTTTTTTGGCTGTGTCGAACCAGCGTGGAAATCAATGGCTTATGGCTTATGGCTTATGGCTTATGGCTTATGGCTTATGGAAGGACAGGATACCTCCAAGCTCCAAGCTCTAAGCTCTAAGTCAATTCGCTTATAAAATAACCACTCTCGTACAACAGAGCCTTTTTTTTATTATACCGTTGTGTTATCCAATGAATCGTGTAAGCTCCAGCCGCCGTTTTTTACGGGTTTTACAAACACAATGAAGAATAATCGGAGATTTAATTGATGAAATCGTCAAAAATACTTGGTGTAATCGTCGCAGCATCACTCAGTGGTCTGGCAGGTATTGAAATTCCGCTGTCGGACTGTAACTGTGCCATTGGTATTGCCCAGGCAGCCCCTGTTATCGGCCCCGGCGTATCGGTCGTGGACCCCGGCGTATCGGTCGTGATGCAGCCGCAGAATCTGCCAATGAAAGGAAATCCCAATGCCATCGTCACAATTATCGAGTTTTCGGATTACCAATGCCCGTTCTGCAACCGCGCCGAACCAACGATTAAACAACTTCTCGAAGATTATCCGGATAAAATTCGCGTCGTTTTTGCGCACATGCCCTTACCTTTCCACGCAAATGCAAAGAGCGCAGCCAAAGCCGCCCATGCCGCCCATTTACAGGGCAAATTCTGGGAAATGCACGACATCCTGTTTGCCAACTACAATGGATTATCGGAGGACTTATACATCCAGAAGGCAGGTGAACTGGGACTGGACATCGAGCGGTTCAAGGCGGATATGGCCTCCCAGAGCACTGCAGATTATGTGGAAAAATGCATTAACGACGGCTCAAAAGAGGGGCTTAAGGGCACACCATCGTTCTTGATCAACGGCGTACAATTCGTCGGCGCACAGCCCATCGACAACTTTAAAAAAGTCATCGATGAAGAAATCATTCGCGCCGAAAAAACTGCAAAAGAAAAGAAACTGTCGGGCGAAAAACTGTATGCAGAGCTCGTAAAAAGCGCTCCGAAACCGGCTCCCAACCCCATTGACCCCGACGACGACGTCCCTCTGAATCCCAATAAACGCGTCTATATCAGTGATGGCAGTTCGGCAGTGATCGGCAATAAAACAGCCCCTGTCACCATCGTCGCCTTCGTCGATATGCAGTGTCCATTTTCAAGCCGAGGCTGGGATACCATCGAACAATTGATGAAGAATAATCCCAAAAAGATTCGCGTCGTCGTCAAGCATCTTCCGCTGTCTTTCCACAAAAACGCCGAACTCGCGGCAAGAGCTGTCGAAGCAGCCAAAAAACAAAAGAAATTCCAACCTTACATGAAAAAACTCTTCGCCAATGTGAGTACGCTCGACCGCGACAACCTGATCAAATATGCCAAAGAGCTCAAACTGAACGAGAAAAAGTTTATTGCCGATATGGATAGCGCCGAGGCTGCCGGACAAGTGCTTCTCGACAAGCAAAGCGCCGAAGAGCTGCAGGTGAAAGGCACGCCGCATTTCTTCTTCAACGGCATCTCAGTCAGCGGTGCTCAGCCGCTTGAAAAATTCCAGAGAACACTCGACGTTGAACTCAAAGCCGCCGAACCCTATACCAAAAAGAAACTCTCGGGGCAGAAACTGTACGAAAAAATCGTGAGCGACAACCCCGAACCCGATATCCCCGAAATCGTTATCGACACCACCGGAGCACCGGTTCTTGGTCCGGACGATGCGCCGATCACCATCGTCGAATTCAGCGATTTCGAGTGCCCCTTCTGCAATCGTGCGAACAATACCATTCACGAACTGATGGCATTGCCGGAATACCAGGGCAAGATCAAACTGGTTTTCATGCATAATCCCCTGGAGTTCCACCAGCATGCAACCTCCGCAGCCAAAGCGGCCATTTTTGCACACGAAAATGGCAAATTCTGGGAAATGCACGATTTGTTGTTCGAAAACCACTCCGAACTCGGCAATGACAATCTGCTGCAGTATGCGGCATCCATCGGGCTGAATGCCGAGGAACTCAGCGCCGTGCTCGCCAGCGATCGTTACAATGACGTCATTCAGGCCAATTTAAAAGAAGGCCAAAAGGCAGGCGTTTCAGGCACCCCGAGCTTCATCATCAATGGCGTGATGTTTCGCGGTGCCCAGCCACTTGTAAATTTCCAGCAGGCAGTTAATGATGCTTTGAAAAGAGCTGAAAATAAAAAACAAGAAAAATCGAAAGAAAAACCCGGTAAAACCCAAAAATCGGATAAGAAAAAATAGTGGTTAAAAATCGGATTTTGGTAACGCTTCAGGCCCTGAAAAGCCCGCTAGGGCTTTCATATCAATAGCCCCCGGCAACGCCGGGGGGGATGCGGTTTTTCCCTCTCCCCCAAATTTTTGCCAGCCCTTTGGGCTGGCAAAAATTTGGAAAAAAAGAGGGGAACGCATTGATCCCCTGATAGTCGCCTACGGCTCCAATCAAGGGCTATTGATATTGAACGCTTACGGCGTTCATCAATCGGCTGAATCGTTATAAAAACGATCGATTTTTTTGGGGTGTAAAAACCACATCTTGCAACATTGTCTCACATCAGGTACAAATAAGGGGCAGTTTGTCTGCGTAAGCCACTTTAAGCAGGGAGGACATTCCATGACTCGTGTTGAAACAGGTTCCGATTCCAAATCTGACAAAAGGAAGCAGAGTGTTTATTTTCCAGTAGATATGCTTGACGAAATACAGAAAGAAGCCATCCGCCAGGATCGCACGGTTTCGTGGATCGTTCAGCGCGCATGGAAGATTGCGAGAGACGAAATCCTGCTTTACCCATCGATTAACGATCCTTCAGGCGATGAGGTGCAGGGCATGATTTCTTCACCGCTTCATCCAGATGGCATCTAATCTTTCAATATCCGACGCCGAAAAGACGTCGGATTTATTTTATCGTGCGCATATCTGCGGTATCGGCGGCATTGGCACAAGCGGCGTTGCGCTGCTTCTTTCCGATTTGGGCTTTGAGCCGACGGGGAGCGATCTGCGCCCCAGCGAGATCACACAACTACTGCAGCGACGCCAGATCCCCATCCGGTTTGATGAGGATACCGAGATGCTGCGCGATGCTTCGTGTGTGATCCGGCCTGCGGTTTTTCCGCAGTCCCATCCTTTGCTGCAATATGCCCAAAACCACGGCATCCCGATTCTGGATCGCACCCATGCGCTTGCGCTGATTTGCAAACAATTTGCACAGCGCACCACGATTTGCTTTGGCACACTCACCCGCGCCGCAGGTGCCCGCATGATTGCGCAGGCAATCCCCAATGCCGGATGGTGCACCGGAGCATCACTGCGCGATAACAGTTCGCACGCAAAATTTGGAAGCCATCTCGTCATCGATCTCGACGAACGCGATATCCTGTCAGATCCCGCGATTCTCGATGATTTCACCGACGCCGATGCCGTCATCACCGACTGGCAGCATCCCGATTTCGGCTATTATCCGGCGAATACATGCGTCGAATCATTCGCTTCCAAACTCATCTTCAGACAATTGCAGTGCGTCGTCTATCCGGCCCATGTCCAAAGCGACAGCTGCCGCACCTTTGTCATTCATCAGGCATTCCGCAGCATGTCGCAGTTTGGGTTTGATATCACTGCAAACCACTCGCTGACAGCCCCCAAAGACTGGCAGTGCACCGGGATTCGCATTTCCGATGCCCCGGGAGCGGTTTCTTTGCAATGCACCGTACAAACCTATCTGCACATGCAGCAAAATACAGCGATTCCAAAGCCCCTGTCATGCATCGGCTGGTTTGAAGACATCGACGATTCCGGTCTGTGCGTTCACGATATCCGCATGCATCCCGTCAATATTGCCGCTGCGCTCCAATCGCTCAAACAGCGCGCTTCTGGTCACCGCATCGTTCTGGTCATCAAGCCATTCGTATCGACCCTGCATACCTACGATATCGCAACCTGGCGCGAAGCACTTGCCGATGCAGATTTGGTGTGCGTCGTCACCCCACCCTATCCCGGGGTTTCCGACAGCGACTGCGCACAGTTCGCCGAATCGCTCACAGCCGCCGGTCAAAACGCTCGCTGTATATCACTCGGTGCCATTGCTGATGCGCTGGAGCCCCGGGACGCCGTGCTGTTCAACGGTGCCCCCGATATCGTCAGCAAACCGTAGAGACGCGCGTTCCAGGCATATCTCTGCGCGCAACCCCGCACAATTCCATCATTTCCACATTTCAGGAGTCACCCAATGTCAGAATCACAAATCATCATCAAAGACCTGAAGTTTTACGGTTTTCACGGCGTCTATCCCGAAGAGCAAGTCGTCGGCACCAGTTACAGAGCCGATATCATCATCGATATCGACGATGGATTCGAGGGCTTCAAAACCGACCGGCTCGAAGATACGCTCAACTACGAAAAAATCGTCGAAACCGTTCTCAAGATCGCAACGCGCCAGAAATTCAGGCTCATCGAGCGTCTGGCACAGCTCATGGGCGAAAGCATCGTCGCATTCGACCATGTGCTCTCCGCCGATGTCACGATTTATAAATCGGTCACGCGCCTCACGCCCGAACCGCAGTGGATCGGCGTTCGCAGAAAAGTGCGAAGACTCGAACAAAATTAATGACAGTATTTTGATTTTCATTCGAATTACAACTACATTAGGCGATGCGTATCCAGATCGGTTGGAACGCTGGAGGAGTGATTCGAATGAAACTGTGCAAACTGCCATATCTGCTGGGAATCCTGCTCGCTGCCGGATGCAGCGACATGTCTGATGGGATTCCTATGTACGCACTCACAGAAGTCGGTGCCGATGTGGTATGTGCCAACGACCACAGCTGTCAGAACGACGAACAGTGCGTCGCATACAGGTGTGCCATCGTCTCAAACGAATCCATCGATATTGCGCTGCGCATGACATATCCCGATGCGCCCGATGTGCCGGTGATCTCCTATCACGAGCTTACCCCCGGGAAATCCGTCGGCGAGTTTTCGATGCCCCAGATGCAGAACGTCAGGGTCTACGTCAATTATCAGAACGAATGGATCAACGGCAATCTCAGCATTTCACAGGCCGATGCATGGCCGGGTCTGGACGCCGAACAAAAAGGGCAGCTTTCGGTCGTCGAGAAAAATGATTTCAGCCTGAGGATGGTTCCCGGCCATTACAATATCACGGTATTTCCGGCCGATACATCAGCCAAGCTGCCAACGATGTACTTCGAAAACATCGAAGTCACCGCCGAAACAACCGAAATCGTCATCAATTTGTCGACCGACGGCAGCCCGAAACTTGATACAAACTCCCGTGGGCTCGACGTGCTCTACCACGTTTTCCTCCCCGAGCAGTCCGAATCTGCCGACATCACGCTCACGGTCAAAGACATATCATCGCCGGCATCCACAGCACATTATTCGCTCGATTCCAGCGAATCACACGATCTGCTCCGCATCTGGATGCCGCCGCAAGACAAATACGAAACCCGCAAATACCAGGTTCAGACGACGCAAAAAGTCACGCCAACGCTCACGATCAATCAGATCCTCAAGGAATTCGAAATGGGCCCGGTGCCGCCCGAAAACGGCGGCGATATCGTCGTCTATGGCGACGTCATTCCCGTCGATGTTGATGCATACGCATCGACCGAAATCCGCGGCCGCGTGATGAGCAGCTCCGCCGCCGCGCCCGCCGGTGCTTCCGTCACCATCGCCGGCAGCACAGATAATCTTTCGTGGACCACGCGCGCACACGAAGACACCTCAAACGACGGCTATTTCATCGTTGATATGCCGCAGGGACTCACAGAATCCGAATGCGAAGTGCGCATCGTCTACCCCGCCGACAGCACACTGGCCTCCCGCACCATCAAAACACGATGCCCATTCGAAACCGACCAGCTCGTCGTCGACATCGACCCCAAAAACATCATCAATGGCGCTGTATTCAACGAATCCACAGGCGCCCCGGTCGACAACGCCCGCCTCTATTTCTCCCCTGCCGACAGCATCGGCGGTGATATCGAAATCACCACATCAAGCGACGGTTCGTTCCAGGTCGCCCTCGACGACAAACAATACAACGTCACCGTCAGCGCGCCGCGTTCCGACGGCCTCCCCACCATGAACCTGCAGGTCGACGGCACAAACAAAGGCATTCTCAGGCTCAACCTCAAACGCGGCGAGCTCGTCTACGGTTCATGCCGCACAGACGACGGTGAACCTCTCGGCGACGTGCGCACCGAAGTATTCGTGCGCCAAAATGGCACCGCGCGCCGGCTCAATGTCTCAGAAACTGATGTCTACGGCACTTTCCGGCTCTTCATCCCGATCATCTCGACGCTCAGATAGCGCTGTTTTTTTTGGGGGTGGGGGCAGCCGCCCCCTGCGCGTCTATTGGCGCGGCGTATTGAGCGACAGCGAAATAGCCCGCGCGCGAGCGCGTATGAAGGCAGAGACGTGTCGTGACACGTCTCTTGCCGCAATAGCGCCGCACCAATACGCCGCTACCCCCACGTCGGATCACCCGCGGGCGCAGTGCGCAGCCATCGAATTCAGCAGCTCCTCAAGCCCTTCGTGCGTCTGGCAGCTGATGGCATGGAATTCGTAGCCCATCGCTTCGAATTCACCACGCAGACGGTCTTTCTCGGCTTCCACCCACGGCTCATCGCATTTGTTCAAAACCACGATCTGCGTTTTCTGCGCAAGTTCCTCGCTGAACGACTCGAGCTCGTGATTGAGCTTTTTAAAATCTTCTATCGGATCGCGATCGGTTTCGGCACCTTCCAGCTGACACGTCACCTCGATGAGGTGCACGAGCACCCGCGTGCGCTCCAGATGCTTGAGAAAATCCTGGCCAAGCCCCTTGCCTTCGCTGGCGCCCACGATAAGCCCCGGCACATCGGCGACGACAAAACTCGTGTCTTCATGCACCGTCACGACGCCAAGATTCGGCACCAGCGTCGTAAACGGATAATCCGCAATCTTAGGACGCGCATTGGATATCGTCGAAATAAACGTCGACTTGCCCACACTCGGGAACCCAAGCAGACCAATATCGGCGAGCAGTTTCAGCTCAAGACGCAGGGTCTTGTCTTCGCCGCTGCGACCGCGTTCGGCTGTGTGCGGCGTGCGGTTGGTTGCCGTCGCAAAATGCGGATTTCCACGGCCGCCGCGGCCACCCTTGCATACGATGATTTCCTGGCCATTTTCGGTGATATCGCCGATATTTTCACCGGTCTCATCATCGAAAATCAGCGTCCCAACAGGCACCTTGACGATGATGTCTTCGCCATTTTTACCGTGCATGTTGTTTTTGGAGCCAGGCACACCATTTTTGGCGCGCAGAAACCGGCGATACCGCAGGTGGCTGAGGGTATTGAAACCCTCGTCGCCCTTGAGGATGACGTCGCCGCCGCGCCCGCCATCGCCGCCATTGGGGCCGCCCAGCGGCACATACATCTCGCGCCTGAATGTGGCCGCGCCATCGCCGCCTTTGCCGGCTGTCGCCTGGACTTTTATTTCATCAACAAATTTCATGGATAAGCCCCTCAAAGTCGCCGTACAAGGCCACACACTAATCTGACACGCCCGGAAGACGTCACATCTGTATGCATCACCGGGTGTGCCGCAGGCACGCCCGGACAGACGCTCTAACTGCCAAAGACTGATAAGCCCCTAACAATCACCGTACTTCAAGGCCCGACAATAATCTGACACGCCTGGAAGGCGTCACATCTGTATGCATAACCGGGTGTGCCGCAGGCACGCCCGGACAGACGCTCTAACTGCCAAAGACTGATAAGCCCCTAACAATCACCTTACGAAGTCAAAAAAAAACACAAAAAGTATCGCGAAATTTCGCGCGATGCCTTTTGTGTTCTGAAATGCATCCGGAATTTCTCCGGATGCCAAAGACCTTAAAAGGATTAACCTTCGAGCGGAAGAACGCTCACGCGTTTACGACCACGACCGTAGGTCTCGAAATTCACAACGCCATCGGTCAGTGCAAACAGTGTCCAATCCTTGCCCACACCAACATTGGTGCCCGGATGGATCTGTGTTCCACGCTGACGAACGATGATGTTGCCGGCACGACATGCCTGACCACCATACAGCTTTACGCCGCGAAACTGCGGATTGCTGTCGCGACCATTACGGCTAGAGCCCTGACCTTTCTTATGAGCCATTTTCTAATCTCCTGAATAATTGGATCGACTAGGCAATCGAAATACGAACTTCTGTATAAGCCTGACGATGACCGCGTTTACGTGAATAGTTTTTCGGACGGAATTTATAGACAGTAACTTTGCGGGCACGTGCATGACGAATCACTGTGCCGGTAACATTGGCATCGGCAACCGTGGGCTGACCAATGCGAAGGGACTCACCCTCACCAATGGCGAGGACATCAAATTTCACGGCAGAACCGACCTCTGCATCCAGAGACTCAACGCGAAGAATATCATCCTGGTTGACGCGATACTGCTTACCACCTGTGCGTATCACAGCGTACATTTTCAAACCTCAATACTGAAAACGGAAAACGCCTGCTAACCCGCAGGCTAATGAACCCGGCATGCAAATTTTAGCACGCCGAAAAGACGGCGCAAACTAGCCGCTTGTCACCCCAAAAGTCAAGAAAAAAATGACGGATCGGTTCATCCTTTGGTTTTATGTTCCCCAACCGATTATCCATTAAAAATTCGAAAATGTGACAAAAATCACCGAACATCTTGAATTTTACTTTTTCGGCGCTACCATACTGACAGTTTTTTGCGCTCTACAAGGCCATTCACGGCTAACCAGCGATTTTTGGTTGATGCTTGTTCCATTTTTCGCACCTCATGCTGCCGGAGTGACACCTTATAAATGTTACATACGTAGAGCGTGGTGTTTTTTATCCCAAAGGATGCTCGCTATGAACTCAAAAAAAGTCTTAATCGCCCTATTATCCGTCGTTTTTGCACAGGCATGCAACGAAGCGCCTCAGCACGATTCACTCGCAGACAACAATGGCTCGCAATCGCAGTCCGGACTGCAGTGCCTTTCGTTCTACGACACTTCGTTTGCATCTTACGCAATGGCAAATTGGGATATCAATCATGATGGCTGTCTGACCACAGATGAAGCCGATGCTGTGACGCAAATCCCCGCGAATGCTTTTGCGGGCGACACCGATCTCAAATCGCTCAGCGATCTCAACAGCTTCCACAATCTGCAAACCATTGGTGATGCCGCTTTCGCGGGATGCACCGGTCTCACAAGCCTCGATTTGCCCAATATCCAATCCGTCGGCAACCGGGCTTTCGCGGGCTGCTCAAATCTCGCATCCGTCCGCCTGCCCACTGCGTCCAGCATCAGCGCAGACGCATTCCAGAATTGTCCTCACCTCTCCGATCTCGTCGGCCCCCAAAATTCCGACGAGTGCACCGGCAGCGCACTCAAATGCTCCGACGACAATACCCAGGCCCTCATCTGCATGAACAATCAGTGGATGCTCAAAGACTCATGCGATAACGGCTGCGATAACGGCGTCTGCAAAAACATCGCCCCCATCCCCGAATCCTGCACCCGTGGCACGCTCAAATGCTCCGACGACAACGCCGGTGTTTTGCGCTGCCTCAACAATGTCTGGGTCTCGATTGCGCAATGCCCCGAGGGATGCGCAGACGGCGTGTGCATCAACACAATCCCCGGGCCGGTTTGTAATGACGGCGCCACCAAATGTTCCGACGATAACGCGCTGTCGCTCGTCTGTCTCAACAACAACTGGGTCACCAAAGATTACTGCGACAGCGGATGCGAAGACGGCGTATGCCTCTCCGATCCCGGACCCTCATGCGAAGACGGCGCTCGCAAATGCGCTGACGATAACGCCACGTTACTCGTATGCGATGCCGGAATCTGGCGCACCCTTGACAATTGCGCCTACGGATGCGAAGACGGCGTATGCATCAGCATTGGCCCCGATACAGACAACAACCACAATCACATGAAAGATAGTTTTGAAACAGCCGCAAACCAGGGAGAGGACTGCCGGCTGTATGCCGACTGCGATTCTGCGCCTGGCGCAGGCGACGGCTTCTGTGACAGCTTTATCGATTATAAATGCTCGACCAAATGTACATCCGACGACCAGTGCGTCGATGACGATACCTATCACTACATCTGCCGTCCGGACGGACGCTGCGCGCCCGATACATTCTCTTTTGTCATCCACTTCAACACCGCTGCCGATCCGATGACAGATATTGGCACAGAGACCGAGCTGATTATCGATACGAGCAAAGCCACCGACTGCGATTTCACTATAGACTGGGGCGACGGCTCGTCTCCCAAACACTACACCAACGAGACTCTGCCCCGCCCGAAGCTCACACACGATTATGCCATGTACGATAATACATTGTATTGGGGCGGCGAAAAGAGTTTTACTGTAAAAATCACCGGCAAATACGATGGTTTCGTACTTGGTGACAATTACCTCATTTATGAAGTCAGATCCTTTGGACCAGTAAGTCTGGGCGAGAATGGTTCCGAAGCCATGAGCACTTTCTGGGAACTCAGAAAAGTGTCAGATGTGGATATTCCCGATGCCTCCAAACTCACTTCACTGCACCATGCCATGGGTGACTGTGATTACCGGCAATCCCTCCAATCCCTCAACAACTGGGACGTCTCCAACGTTACCGACATGAGCAGAGCATTCTCTGGATGCAGTTCCTATAACAAGCCAATCGATAAGTGGGATGTACACAATGTCACGAATATGAGCGAGATGTTTTACAGTGCATGGGACTTCAACCAGTCAATCGAATCCTGGGATATTTCTAATGTCACAGATATGAGTGGCATGTTTGAATATGCAGCGAATTATAACAAACCGCTCGAAAAATGGGACGTTTCAAATGTCACCAACATGAGCAGAATGTTTGCCAATACCTACCTGTTCAATCAACCACTCAACAAATGGGATGTATCCAATGTCACCGATATGAGCGGTATGTTCGCAAATGCAGAATCTTTCAACCAGCCGCTTGACAAATGGATAACCTCCAAAGTCACCAATATGGCGCAAATGTTTGCTGGGAATTATGCTACGACAACGCCATTCAATCAGCCACTCAACAACTGGGATGTATCCAATGTCACCGATATGGGATGGATGTTCTATCATTCAGAATACAATCAATCGCTCGACAAATGGGTAACATCCAAGGTCACAAATATGTGTGCCATGTTTTCATACAATGAACAATTCAACCAGCCAATCGGCAGCTGGGATACCTCCAGTGTCACAGATATGAGCAAAATGTTCGCGCGTACCAAAGACTTTAATCAGCCAATCGGAAACTGGGACACATCCAATGTCACAGATATGAGCTATATGTTTGAAGCCTCAGAATCATTCGACCAGCCCATCAACAACTGGAACACATCCAAAGTAGAAAAAATGGTCTATATGTTCAAATCTGCGAATGCATTCAACCAGCCACTCGACAAATGGGTTTTAACCAGCATCAAAGACGCACGATACATGTTTAATATGGCTAAATCATTCAATCAGCCAGTATTCGCACTGCCTCACAGGAATATCGCCATTCTCGGCATGTTCAATAATGCGACCGCTTTCAACCAGCCAATTCAGTGGAATGCTAACAAGATCCGCAATTTGGCATATCTGTTCGAGGGCGCTTCA
>JAEEGL016390209.1_pt1 | contig 20509 bp, 12 predicted proteins | sample 9134231 | NCBI WGS metagenome assembly JAEEGL01 (sample SAMN16246548, study PRJNA631951) | gut metagenome | biome: gut microbiome; feature: rumen; material: fiber-attached | host: Bos | place: Iran: Karaj | collected 2018-10
GATATAGTGTGAGGCGATGGGGCTCCAGCCGTGGGCATGCGAATTGCGGGGCTTGCCCTCGACGACTGCCTGAGGATCGGCAAACTCATTATAGAGGCCTACGAACGACTCGCGATCGGTATCATAGCCCTGGATGGGGGCATTCACCTGATAGAACGCATAGTGGTTGCGGCGCTCACGATATTCCGTCTTGTGGTAGATGGTGGCACCCGCCGGAGAACCGGCGGGAGTAGTGGTTTCGATTTCTACCTCACCCGTGGAGAAGTTACGCTGGAAATTCTCCATGTCAGTAGCAGCATTCCACAGGCACCACTCCTCGAAGCTGAACAGTTTCAGCTGTTTGGTTTCTGAGGAATGATTCTTCAGCGTCAGTTTCTGTACCTCAGCCCATTTCTTCAGTGGTACAAAGAACAGTACGCTGGCCTCGACATCATTCTTGCGGCCCGTAATGCGGGTGTAGCTCATGCCATGACGGCACTCGTAGAAGTCGAGGGGTGTCTTGCAGGGCTTCCAGCCTGGGCTCCACAACGTATCTCCATCTTTGATGTAGAAATAGCGGCCGCCATTGTCCATCGGTACGTTGTTGTAGCGATATCGGGTGATGCGGCGGAACTTGGCATCTTTGTAGAAGCTGTAGCCGCCGGCGGTGTTCGAGATGAGTGAAAAGAAGTCTTCGTTGCCCAGATAGTTAATCCAGGGCCATGGAGTCTGTGGGTCTGTAATGACATACTCGCGATGTTGGTCATCAAAGTGGCCGTATCGTTTTTGTTGTTCCATAATGATGAATGTTATATATTTAATATTTAATTTTCAATTATTATCTTGAATTACCTTTCAATAAGTATTCTGGCATCTACTGCCACTACGTCATTCTCGTCGGCCAACAAGGGGTTGAGGTCCATTTCCTTGATTTCCGTAGCAAATCGTAATAAGGTGGAGAGACGCACAATAATCTCAGCAAGCTTCTGTTCGTTGATACCCTTCTGTCCGCGTGTTCCCTTGATAATCTTGTAGCCGCGAAGGGAGTGAATCATCGAGTAGGCCTCGTCGTAGGAGAGGGGGGCAAGTCCGCTTGATACGTCCTTTAGTACTTCGACGAAAATGCCGCCAAGTCCACAAAGTACCACGTGGCCGAAGCGCTCCTCGTATTTGGCACCGATAAACAGTTCCATGCCACGTAGCATCCTCTGTACCATCACTGCTGTAGCATCCGGAATCTGCATCATGCGGTCGAACTCCAACGCCAGGTGTTCTGGCGTGCGGATGTTGAGAGCCACGCCTCCGACATCGCTCTTATGAAGTGGACCTACCACTTTCGCAACCACGGGGAATCCCACCTTTTGGGCAAAGGTGGCCAGTTCCTCTTTAGAAGTGCTCACCATCTCGGGCACTAATGGTATGCCGGCACAGGCGAGAATTTCCCGTACTGCTTCAGGTGCGAGGTATCCACGCTCAAGTCCCTCAAATTTCAAGCGGTTCGTCTCGCGGTAGATAATCTTGTGAAGTCCGGGGATGTCAATGCCGTAAAGCTGTACTTCCGGTGGGGCAGGGGGCGGAGTGCGCATAATCTGCGACAATGCCGTAGCCAGTGTCACCTCGTCGCTGAAGTTCACGTGGCCCTTGTTCAGAAACTCTGCCACCTCAGGACCTGCCGTGTGCAGGCTGGGCAGAACAGGGAAGATAGGCTTCTTGCATTGCAGAATCTTCTGATGCAATACCTCGTAGGCCTCATACAGTTGCGTAAGTCCTGGCGTACCATAGATCACGGCGATGGCATCGATTTGGTCTAATTGCTGTTCGCAGTAGTCGATGATGGTTCCCAACTGCTCGGGAGTTCCTGTGGCGAGGAAGTCGATAGGGTTGGCCACTGACGACCCCGGGAACAATTTTCCCTTCAGTGCTTCTGCATCGGCAGCGAGGGAAGGCACGTTGAGTCCCCCCTTTGAGAGGGCATCCGTCAGCATCACGCCCGGTCCTCCGGCATGGGTGACAATGGCAAAATTCTTGCCCTTCAGCGGGGGCAGCGTGAAGATACATCCTACGGTGGTCAGTTCCTCACGTGAGAAACACCTTACGATACCTGCCTTGCGGAACAATGCCTCGACCGCAGCGTCTGACGAGGCAATGGCACCCGTATGACTGGATGCCGCCCTGCTGCCACTCTCTGAACTGCCAGCCTTGATGGCGGCAATCCGACAGCCTTTGCGAATCAGACTGCAGGCATGGAACAATAGCTTGTCAGGGTTGGAAATGTTTTCTATATAGAGTAACTTCACATGTGAGTCCGTATCGGGATTGAAGTGTTCGTCCATGTACTGCAGCACGTCCTCAATACCTATCTGCTTGCCGTTGCCGATAGACCAGACACTATTGAACTGCAGACCCTTCATGACGGCACTCTCAAGAATGAAAACAGCGGTGGCTCCTGAGCCTGAGATAAAATCCACCCCATTGGGGTTCAAGGCGGGTATGGGCTGTGTGAATACGCTATGGTGCTGCCTGTTCAACAGTCCGATACAGTTGGGACCGATGAGTGCAGCACCATATTGTTCACAGGTGTCGATGATACGTTTTTCCAGTACTGCACCTGCAGCCGTCTCCTCTCCGAAACCTGCCGAGATGATGATAAAAGCTCGCGTCTGTTTCTCACGGGCCAGTAGTTCCACATAGTCCGGACAGAATTTGGCAGCCACCACCAGAATGGCCAGTTCGGTAGGTGGCAGTTCGCTGACATCATGGACAGCCTTGATGCCCTGTACCTCGTCCTCTTTTGGATTCACGATGTGCAGCGTGCCTCCATAGTTGCCCTGTAGCAGGTTACGCACCACGGCGCCCCCCGGCTTGTGTACGTTGTTGGAACCTCCGATGACAACGATACTCTGCGGGTCTAATAGTTCTCTGTTAATCATACCACGACGATGCTTTTGACAGGTTCTGAAGCGTCGTGGGTTCCGGGGAAGCAGTAGCCCAGTTTCAGTACGTAAGTGATGGCAGTACCATCAGCGATGACAGCACCTGTAGGTTCTTCGTCCAAAGTGGCGTCGAAAGTACCGCCTACGGCACCGCGTACATGGTCACTGTACTGCAGACCGTTGACGGTGTTCAGACAGGCGTTGATAAACGGTACTTGTATGGTCAGGAAGCGCTCTATGTCTTTGGCCAGCAGGGCCACTTCTTCCGGTGCATCATCCAGTAGTGGTTTCTCGCCATTGCAGGCCAGCCATTTGACCACGGGCTGCAGTTCCTTGCGGAAACGTCGTAGTTCGTAGATACGCTTGTTCAGTGTCAGAAAGGTGCCAACGGCCTCGTTATATACCATCAACTGCTCTGCCGTCAGTACGCTGTCCTGTTCTGTATCCTTCTGTTCCTCACGTTTGCGGCGCTTTTCGCGCATCTTAATGACGGCAGTAGCACCTGCTGCCACAGCCGTAACCCCCAGCGTGGCTAATGCAGCCCATGCCGATTTCTTGTTCTTCAGTTCCATTGTTTTTGTTTTAAGTTTCGCCAAAGGTACAAAATAAAGTGAAAAATGAAAAATGAAAAGTGAAAAATTTGCTGCTGCATCATTCTTTTTTATTAATTTTTTATACTTTTGCATGAAATATGAAAGAAATAGACCGTCAGATACTCCATATTGCCGTTCCGGCCATTGTTACCAACATCACCGTTCCACTGCTTGGACTGGTGGATTCTGCCATTGTGGGACACATGGGGGCAGCGACATATATCGGTGCCATAGCTGTAGGAGCCATGATTTTCAATTTGGTCTATTGGGTGTTCGGATTCCTGCGCATGGGCACGTCCGGCATGACGGCGCAGGCCCGTGGACGACGTGACTTTCTGGGGGCCTGCCGCTTGTTGACGAGAGCTTGTCAGGTGGCGTTGGGTTTATCGGCGGCAGTCTTACTCTTTCAGTGGCCGTTGCGCGAACTGATGCTATGGCTGATCAGTCCCACGGCTGATGTGCGTCCGTTGGCAGTAACCTATTATAATATAGTAGTATGGGGTGCACCAGCTTCCTTTGCGCTCTTTGCGCTGAATGGCTGGTTTATCGGCATGCAGAACTCACGTTCACCGATGGTGGTCAGCATTCTGCAGAACGTCACCAATATCCTGGTTTCATTACTTTTGGTCTATGCGCTGGGCATGAAGGTGGAGGGTGTAGCCCTTGGTACCGTAATCGCTCAGTATATTGGTCTTTTCATGGCACTCTTCCTGCTGTGGCGCTACTATCGTCGGATGTTCCGCTATAGTGAACGGCGTTCATCAGACCGTTACGGACGTTCGTTTGCCGCCTTCTTCCGCGTCAACCGCGACATCTTTCTGCGTACCTTGTTTCTGGTGGCAGTCAATCTCTTCTTTACCGCTGCCGGAGCACGTCAGGGAGCCACCATTCTGGCTGTCAATACGCTGCTCATACAGCTGTATCTGTTGTTCTCCTACTTTATGGATGGTTTTGCATACGCCGGCGAAGCGTTGGGCGGTCGCTACTGGGGTGCCCGCAATATGTTGGCGTATCATGACGTAGTACGGCGCTTGTTCGGCTGGGGCCTGTTGACAACGGTGCTTTTCACGCTGGTTTATGTCGTTGGCGGCATGCCATTCCTGCAACTGCTCACTGATGAGTCCACCGTCGTCGAAGCATCCCGTGACTATGTGTGGTGGGCCTGGCTGATACCGGTGGCCGGTGTTGCCGCTTTCGTTTGGGACGGCATCTTCATAGGAACCACCCAGACACGAGGCATGCTGCTGTCATCGTTGCTGGCTTCCGTGGTATTTTTCCTGACTGTATGGCTGCTGATGCCTGTCATGGAAAACCACGGACTATGGTTGGCCATGATACTGTATCTGGTTATGCGTGGTGTGTTGCAGACGGTCATCTATTTGCAAAAATCCGAAATAATTCCTAATTCTTGCTAAGTCTGACTTAAAAAATCGGCAACATGCACCATAATTCATAATTAATTTGTACTTTTGTAGCTTAACAATGCATTTGTTACATCTTTTAAATAGAAGAATGCTTATGACAACACATAGAGTACAACTGCTGGCCGTCATGCTATTCCTGGCAACCGGTATTTTTGGACAGTCCTATCAACAGTTGTGGAACAAGGTCAATGAGAATGAGCAGAAAGACCTGCCGCGTACAGCCTTGGAGCACTTGAAAACCATTGAGGATAAGGCACTGGGCGAAAAGGCGTATGGCCAACTGCTGAAGGCCTCGCTGATGAAGTCCAAGCTTTGGAACGAGATAGACCCTGACTCGCTGAAGCCTGCCGTACAGCGGCTGGAACAACAGGAAAAGAATGCTCCTGACCAGGCCCTGCAGGCCGTTTACAGTGCAGTGCTCTCGCAAATATATAAGGCAAACCCCTCTCTGGCTGAGGACTGGAGCAACCGACAGCAGTATTACTACAAACGGGCTTTGGCACACCCGGAGGTCTTGGCCAAGATTCATGAAGGGAGCTATGCGCCCTTTGTGGTAGAAGGTAAAGACAGTTACTACTTCGGCAATAACCTGCTGAGCGTGGTGGGAATAGAACTTGGCGCCTGGCAATGGCTGCACGACTATTACAAGAATACCGACAACCGCAAGGCAGCCTGTCTGACGGCTGCCAAGGCAATAGACCAAGGTGTCGGCTACAACTGGCGGCAGCGCATGAACGCCATTGACTCGCTGATAAACGTCTATGGTGACTTACCAGAGGCTGGTGAACTGGCCATCGTCCGCTATCAGAACATGTCCAGTCAGCCGGACGAACAATATGCCTGGCTGAAAGAGGCCATCCGCCGTTGGGACAAATGGCCACGCATCAATGAGTTGCGCAATACACTGGCCCGTATGACCAATCCCTCTTTTTGGGTGCTGATTAATAAGTATGTGGTAGTGCCTGGCCAGCGTCAGACCGTTCGGCTGCAAAGCTTGCGCAACATCAGTTCGCTGACCATGCGTGTCTATCAGACCACCCTCACGGGCACCACCAGCCTGAATCCGGATGACAAGGATGACTATCAGAAGATTCAGAAAGGCGGACTTACCGAGAAGAAGGAGTGGCAGCGGACGTTGACCTTCAGCGGTCATGAAGAATATGAGCAGTTCAACGATTCTACGGAGTTGGCAGGACTGCCTGCCGGCGTATATATGCTGGAGTTCTCCACCAACCCTGAGACAGGGGTGAAGCGCATGCTGTATTTCGTTTCCAGCCTGCGCATCATCATTCAGGCACAGCCCAATGAAACCAAACGCTTTGTGGTGGTCGATGCCACCAGCGGTCAGCCCGTCGGTGGCGCAGGACTTTCACTGTTCTATAAAACAGGATGGCACCATCCCACACGCGAAGTCAAGTACATCTGTGATAGCAATGGTGAGGTAGTGGTGGATGAAACAGAGCGTTCGGCTACAGCTTTCGCCTATACCAAGAAAGATACCTCATCACCGGATATAGACTGTTACGGTCGCTATTCCTACTACGAGCACGACTACAAGAATGAAAGTATCAGCCTGTTTACCGACCGCAGCATCTACCGTCCTGGCCAAACCGTGCATGTGGCCGCCATCGTCTGGCGCGAAAAATCCGTTACTGACAATGTGGCCGTCAGCAATAGACCGCTTATCTTCGTGCTGCGTGATGCCAACAGCAAATTAGTCAGCGAGCAGAAGGCCGTCACCGATGAGTATGGAAAATGTTCTGCAACGTTCACCCTGCCGCAAGGACTGCTGAACGGACGTTTCACCATCCGTGCCGACAGAGGCTCCACGTCGTTCCGCGTTGAAGACTACAAGCGTCCGACATTCCGTGTGGAATTCGATGAATACAAGGAGTCCTATCAGGCTGGTGATACCGTCCGTGCCCAAGGCAAGGCGATGACTTACGCCGGTGTGCCCGTTCAGGGTGGTCGTGTACACTATAAGGTTCGCCGTCAGGTAGCCTATTGGTGGATCAGCTATTCGCGCTACTGGCAACATGGTGCCATCGGTGGAGACGTGGACTATGAAGACTTATACGAAGGTGATGCCACGACTGCTGATGACGGCACCTTTAAGGTGAACATGCCCATGATACTGCCCCGTCTGGGATACTCCACCATGTTCTATCATATTGTGGTGGAAGCAGATGTTACCGACATTGCCGGTGAGACCCATCAGGGCAGTCTGTCGCTACCCTTGGGCAACAAAGCCACGACACTGGTCTGCGACCTGCCCAAGCAGATTCGTAACGATGAACTGAAGACCGTTACTTTCAGCCGTCGTAACATGGCAGGCCAGCCTATAGAAGGCAAGGTGAAATACCGTGTAGATGGCGGACGCTGGCAGACCTGTGCTGCCAATGAGTCGCTGTCGGTAGCAGCATGGAAACTCAAGTCCGGCGGGCATCATGTTGAGGCTTTTTGCGGTGAAGACAGTCTGGAGGCCTCCTTCGTCATCTTCAGCCTTGCCGACACGCGTCCAGCCACCACTACCCACGACTGGTTCTATGTGTCCGACTACCAGTTCCCTTCCGACGGCTCGCCCGTCACCGTCCAGGTGGGCTCCTCCGATCCTGACCTGCATGTGGTATATAGCATTTTCTCCGGTAAGGAGATTTTAGAGAGTGGTTCCGTCAAGTTAAACGGCACGTTGCTGAACCGCAAGTTCAAGTATCAGGAGAAGTATCATAATGGCCTGCTGCTCACCTATGCGTGGGTCAAGGACGGCCGCTGCTATATGCACGAGCAGGCCATCATGCGTCCGATGCCTGACAAGCGGATGAAAATGAAGTGGGCAACCTTCCGCGACCGACTGACTCCCGGTCAGCAGGAAGAGTGGACGCTGACGGTCACCCAGCCTGACAAACGTCCCGCTGCTGCCAGTCTGATGGCTGTGCTCTACGACAAGAGCCTCGACCAGTTGCAGCCCCACCAATGGAGTTTTGCCCCCTCGCATTATGTACCATTGCCCACCACCAGTTGGATGTGGCATGAGTGGGGCGACATGACCGGCGGAGGTAACCTCCGTTATAAGGCGTTGGAAGTAAAGTCATTCTCATTCAGTCACTTCGACCACGACGTATATCCCTCTTACTATTCTCGTATGCAGTACTATGGGACTCGCCGTCTTTCTAAGGTGGCGAACCGTTCAGAAATGGTTCTGGCAGAAGCACCGATGGCCATGATGGAAGAGAAGGCTATCGGCAGTTTCGACGTGAAAGAAGCCGTGGCCGTTCAGGATGTAGTGGGAACGGACGAGGCTGCTGAGACCGGAGCGTCCGGTGAGGACAATGGTGGTCAGCAGGAAGTGCAGGTGCGCGAGAACCTGCAGGAGACGGCCTTCTTCTATCCGACGTTGATTACGGACAGCACAGGAACGGTAGCTATCCGCTTCACCCTTCCCGAGAGTCTTACCACGTGGCGCTTCATGGGCGTCTCCAATACTACTGACATGCTCTATGGCAGTATTACCGCCGAGGCAGTGGCCAGCAAGGAAGTGATGCTGCTGCCTAATGTGCCGCGCTTTATCCGTCAGGGTGACGAGGCTCAGATTACGGGTCGCATCATCAATACGGGTGATCATTCCGTCAGCGGTACGGCAACCTTGCAATTGCTGAATGCAGAAGATGAACAGCTCGTGCTGCAGCAGGAGATGCCGTTCTCCGTGGAGGCTGGCAAGACAACCTCCGTGACGTTCGGTATTCCTGCGACGATGTTGCATGAGTCGTTGCTGATTTGCCGTATGGTGGCTCGTGGCGACGGCTTCTCAGATGGTGAGCAACACTATCTGCCTGTACTCCCTGACCGTGAACTGGTGACCAAGACCGTTCCTGTTACACAGCATGAGCCGGGTGTGAAGACAATCGATTTGACAAAGCTCTTCCCAGCTGCCACTACCCAGCAGAAACTCACCGTAGAATATACCAACCAGCCGGCATGGCTGATGGTGCAGGCACTGCCCACCCTTGGACAGCCCAGCGAATGGAGTGCAGTCAGTCTGGCAGCCTCCTACTATAGTAATACGCTGGCAAAGTCCATGCTGACAGGTAGTCCGCAGGTGAAGAAAGTCTTTGAACAGTGGAAACGTGAGGCTACGCAAGAGTCACTGCAGAGCCAACTGGTGAAGAATCAGGAACTGAAGGATATGGTGCTTAATGAGACTCCTTGGGTGGCTGATGCTGACCGTGAGTCGGAACAGAAACAGCGACTTGCTGACTTCTTCGACAGCAACGATATCGACAATCGGCTGAGCACGACCATTGACAAACTCAAGAAGCTGCAGAAGTCTGACGGTTCCTTCGCCTGGTTCCCTGACATGCCAGGCAGTACCATGATGACAGTAGCCGTCCAGGAAATGCTGGTACGTCTGAACTTGATGGCTGGCAAGCAGTCTAACACGTCGCAGATGCGTAGCAAGGCTATGAAGTTCCTTGGCGATGAGATGAAGAAGGTGGTGGATGAACTGAAGAAACAGGAGAAGAAGGGCTATAAGCCCACCTTCCCGTCGTTCACGGCCTTACGCTGGTTGTACATCTGTGCCATAGACGAAGAGGAGCAGCCCAAGGACGTCCGTAACGCTAACGACTATCTGGTGAACTTGCTGAAGAAGGAGATTAAACGGCAGACCATCTACGAGAAGGCACTCTCTGCCGTGGTGTTCTATAAGCGTGGCGAGACCAAACTGGCCAACCAGTATGTCAAGAGTTTGAAGGAATATACCGTGTTTACTGAGGAGATGGGACGTTTCTACAATACGAAGCGCGCCTCCTACTCGTGGTATGACTACAAGATACCTACCGAGGTGGCTGCCATTGAAGCCATTGGCATGGTCACTCCCACTGAGGAAAAGACCATTGATGAGATGCGCCGCTGGCTTTTGCAGGAAAAACGGACGCAGGTTTGGGATACGCCCATCAACAGCGTCAATGCCATCTATGCCTTCTTCGGAGCAAAGGGCATCAGCCAACTGAGTGCTACTGACCAGTCGCAGACAGAGATTGCCATCGACGGCAAAGCCCTTGAACTGCCGAAGGCAACAGCAGGTATCGGCTATGTCAAGACGGCTGTCCGCGAGCCGCAGGGACAGTCGCTCACCATGACGAAGACCTCGGAGGGTACGTCATGGGGTGCTGTCTATGCTCAGTTCCTGCAGAAGACTTCCGAGGTGGAGGCCTCGCAGGGTGGCATCACCGTGAAGCGTGAACTGATCAAGGGAGGTCAGAAAGGACAGGCTGCATCCTTGAAGGTTGGCGACCGTGTCAAGATGCGTATCACCATCGAGACCACCCGTGACCTCGACTTCGTGCAGGTCTGCGACTGTCGTGCTGCCTGTATGGAACCCATCAAACAACTCTCTGGCTACCATTCTGGAGCCTACGTGTCGCCCAAGGACTATGCCACCCATTACTACTACTATGGACTGGCCAAGGGCAAACATGTCATCGAGACCGAATATTACATCGACCGTGCCGGCAGCTATGAGACGGGAACATGTACCGTTCAGTGTGCCTATTCTCCTGAGTTCCGTGCTACGGCGCCATCCACACAGTTAATAGTGAATAGTGAAAAGTAATAACTCCCCCTGCCCCCCTCTGAATTAGAGGGGTAGTAAAGTGAATCGTGAAAATGAAGATAAGACAAAGAGACATAGCGCGAAGGCTGATCATAGGTTTCTTGCCTATTTGCCTACTCACCTTCTTGCCATTGAATGCTTCCGCCCAGAAACTGGTGGCTGAGCAGACGGTTGTTGACGTTGGAAAAACGGGCTATCAGATGCCCATCACTGCCGTCTTTGAGTTCCGTAACAAAAGTCTGCACCATCTGAAGATTGAGAAGGTGCTTCCAGACTGCAATTGCACGGCTATTGATTATCCCAAAGAGGAAATCGGCATGGGTGAGCGCTTTCAGGTGAAGATGACATACGATGCCCGTCAGTTGGGGCACTTCGACAAACAGGCTGCCATCTTCAGCAATGCAGGTAAAAAGCCCCTCTACATCCGTATGAAGGGTATCGTACTGGCTGACTGGCAGGACTTCTCCTCGACTTATCCTGTCGAGATGGGTGACCTGCTGCTGGACCGTAACGACTTGGAATTTGATAATATTGGCAAGGGTGATACGCAGACCCAGGAGATTGGTATATATAATAATGGTACGCGTGTATATTATCCGAATCTGATGCATCTTCCTTCCTACCTGTCTGCCTACGTGGTTCCTGACCGACTGAGTCCCGGCCGTGCCGGTAAGATGACGGTGACGCTGAATTCTGCCCTGTTGCATGACTACGGACTCACCCAGACATCCATCTATCTGGCTGCCAATCCTGGCGATAAGGTCAGTCCTGACCACGAAATCAGCGTCTCTGCCGTCCTGCTTCCCTCGTTTGCGGGCATGACTGCTGAGCAGAAGGAGTATGCGCCCCGTTTACGCCTTTCCAAGGAGCGTGTTGACATTCACTTTGACGGTAAGAAGAAAAAGACCGATGTCATAGAGCTGACCAATACGGGACGTACGGAACTGAATGTTTCCTCCCTCCAGATGTTCACTGGTGGTCTGCAGGTTTCCTTGGGCAAACGGCGTCTGGCACCTGGTGAGTCCACCAAACTGAAAATCACCGCTTTGCGCGAGGACTTGCAAAAGGTACGTTTGCGTCCACGCATCCTCATGATTACCAACGACCCCGTGAATCCGAAGGTCACTATCGAAATCAATGCCAAATAGCATCATGGCGCAGCCCACTCCCCCTCTAAGATTAGAGGGGGTTGGGGGGCGTTGAAAACTTTTCATTTTTCATTTTTCATTTATCATTTATCATTTTTCATTTTTCACTTAAAATATGGAGCATCCGGAAAACAGCGAAGAATATGCAGGTCTGCAGGTCAACAGTGGTGTTGAACAGCCTTCCATTATCAATCCCTATTTGCAGCGCGGCCGCTTTCGTCGCCGTGAACTCACGGCAGCGGAGATGGTAGAAGGTATCTGTAAAGGCGACGTTACCGTTCTGTCACAGGCTGTCACCCTCGTTGAGAGTGTCAACCCAGCCCATCAGGCCAAGGCCCAGGAGGTCATCAACAAGTGTCTTCCCTATAGCGGAAACTCTGTCCGTGTGGGTATCAGCGGCGTACCCGGTGCCGGTAAGTCCACCAGCATCGATGAGTTCGGCATCCACGTGCTGAAGGAGAAAGGTGGCAAGCTGGCTGTCCTGGCCATCGACCCCTCGTCAGAGCGTTCCAAGGGTAGCATCCTGGGTGACAAGACTCGTATGGAGAAACTCAGCATACATCCCGACTCCTTCATCCGTCCCAGTCCTACGGCAGGCTCCTTGGGCGGCGTGGCCCGCAAGACCCGTGAGACCATCATCCTCTGTGAGGCTGCCGGTTTCGACAAGATATTCGTTGAGACGGTGGGTGTCGGTCAGAGCGAGACGGCCTGTCACTCGATGGTTGACTTCTTCCTGCTCATCCAAGTGGCAGGCACTGGTGACGAGTTGCAGGGTATCAAACGTGGCATCATGGAAATCTCCGATGGCATTGCTATCAACAAGTGCGACGGCGATAATGTTGACCGCTGTCAGATGGCGGCCACCAACTTCCGTAACGCGCTCCACTTCTTCCCCATGCCTGAGAGTGGCTGGCTGCCGAAGGTGCTGTGCTATTCCGGCTTCTACGGTCTGGGCATCAAGGAGATTTGGGACATGATCTATGAGTATATCGCCTTTGCCAAGGGCAACGGCTATTTTGACTATCGCCGTAACGAACAGGCGAAATACTGGATGTACGAAAGCATCAACGAACATCTGCGCCTCAGCTTCTATAACAATCCGCTCATTCAGCAGCACTTGCAGGACGCCGAGCATACGGTACTGGCCGGTCAGCAAACCTCTTTTGCTGCTGCCCAGCAGTTGCTTGATACCTATTTCAAACAAATTAGTCATCAATAAAATAATGAGTAATCTTGGGCATGCATGGTAATCATAATTACTCATTACTCATTACTCATTTTTAAAGTATTATGCTTCAGATAGAAATTGACAACGGCAGCGGTTTCTGCTTCGGTGTGACCACTGCCATCCAGAAGGCTGAAGAAGAGTTGGCCATGGGCTCCACCCTCTATTGTCTGGGTGATATTGTGCATAATGGTATGGAGTGTGAACGGCTGCGGCAGATGGGACTTGTCACCATCAACCACGACGAGATGCAGCAGCTGCACGACGTGAAGGTGCTGTTGCGGGCACATGGCGAACCCCCTGAGACCTACGAGCTGGCCCGCCAGAACCATATCGAGATTATCGATGCCACCTGCCCTGTGGTGTTGCAGCTGCAGAAAAGGATTAAGCGACAATACGAGGCCTCCTCCGTGGCCCAAATCGTCAGCTTCGGCAAGAAAGGTCATGCCGAGGTGCTCGGACTGGTGGGACAGACCTCAGGGAGTGCCATCGTCATCGAACATTTTGATGAAGTGCGCCAGTTGGACTTCACTCGCGACATCTATCTGTATTCGCAGACCACCAAGTCGCTCGATGAGTTCCATCGCATCATAGAATATATCCAGGAACACATCGCCCCAGATGCCACCTTCCGTAGTTTCGACACCATTTGTCGTTCCGTGGCCAACCGCATGCCCAACATCTCACAGTTTGCCACGCGCCACGACCTGATACTCTTCGTCTGTGGCAAGAAGAGCTCTAATGGCCGTGTCCTGTTTAATGAATGCCTACGGGTGAATCCCAACACACACCTCATAGAGGGTCCTGAGGAAATCCAGCCCAGCTGGCTCCACGGCATCCAGACGGTAGGCATCTGCGGAGCAACTTCTACACCCAAATGGCTCATGGAGCAGTGCCGCGATTATCTGACGTCTCTCACTTCTCAACAATCCAGCGAAAGTAATGCTGAATAAAAATGTAACGCAATACACTATCTGCTCAGCTATAACAGATAAAACGTTTTCGTAGATTTATTCTAAATTTTACATGATGGTGTACTTTCCTCCTGCCTTTGTCTGCAAGATGTAAAGGCTGGGGTCTTTCGTGCGTTTCAGTCCCTTGCCCTTCAGTGGGGTGTTTGAGCGAATGCGACACGTACCGTTGATTTTGGCGTGAATAACGGCATGCTGAAGTCGTCCGTCCTTCCATTCCATGTCTATGACATAGCCGCCGCGGGCTACCAGTCCCGTCACCGAACCGTCTGGCCAGGCCTTGGGAAGTGCGGGCAGCAGATAGATGAACGAGTCGCCGCCACGGCCATCTGTTTGTGGGGTGCAGTCGTGGCTTTGCATCAGCATCTCAGCGATGCCAGCCGTACAGCCGAAATTGCCGTCAATCTGGAAGGGCGGGTGCGCGTCAAACATATTTGGATAGGTGCCTCCACGTTGTTTCACCGTGCCGAATATCAGGAAGGTGTCGGCAGTCAGCGTCAGTTGGTCCTTGATGAGTTTGTAGGCATGTTCGCCGTCCAACAGTCGAGCCCATGAGCACACTTTCCATCCCATGCTCCACCCCGTGCTGACATCGCCGCGAGCCGTCAGCGATGTGCGGGCTGCCTGCCATAGCTCTGGAGTGCGGTAGGGGGAAATCTGGTCTGATGGGTATAGCCCGTAGAGGTGAGAGAAGTGCCGATGGTCGTCCTTCGGGTCGTCCAAGTCGTCCAGCCATTCCTGTAATTGTCCCCAGCGGCCGATTTGCATGGGTGGCAGTTGAGCCAGCTGTGCCTTGATGGTATCTAATAAGGTGTGACCTTCATTCCCCAAAACTTTTGCGGCAGCCAGCACGTTGGTGTAGAGTTCCGTGACCAGCTGGTTGTCCATCGTGACACCAGCATCCAGTGGGGTGGGGCGTCCCTTGCCGCCATGTTCGGGCGATTCGCCAGGGCATACCACGAGCCATCCTTTGGTAGGATGTTTCTGTAGCGTTTGCGTGTAGAAACGGGCAGCATCGAGCATGATGGGGTAATACTGACGTAGGAACGCTTCGTCACGGGTATAGAGGTAATGCTCCCAGAGGTGGCGGCACAGCCATGCGCCGCCCATGGGCCAAAGTCCTGTCTGTGCCCGATCCACAGGACCGGTGATGCGCCATTGGTCCGTGTTGTGATGTAACACCCAGCCGTCAGCACCGTACATGTCGCGGGCTGTCTCCCTGCCAGTCTCGCTGACCTCTCTGATTAGTTTGAACAGTGGCTCGTTGAGTTCCGTCAGGTTGGTGACTTCTGTTGGCCAGTAGTTCATTTCCAGGTTGATGTTCGTGGTGTATTTTGAGTCCCATGAGGGCAGCATCTTGTCGTTCCACAGGCCCTGGAGGTTAGCGGGGTTCATGTTGTCGGGCTGGCTGCTGCTGATAAGCAGGTAGCGGCCGAACTGGAAGTAGGTGGCAACGAGGTGGTTGTCGGGGACCGACGGAAAACCGTCGGGCACTGCGGCTATTTGTCCAAAACCGTCGGGTGCTGCGGCAGGGTGCTCATAAACGTCGGGAGTAGTGGCGAAGCGCTCGATACGCTTGTTCATGGGAACCTTGGCATAACGGTCGGGGCCGAGGTCGAGTGTTACGCGGTCGTAGTAGTGCTTGTAGGTCTTGGTGTGCTGTTCCTTCAGGGCGTCGTAGCCTAATGACATGGCACCGCGGAGTCGTTCGAGAGATTGCACCTCCTCATTACCAGTAATATCTTTGTAACTCTTGACATTGGTGCCCACCGTAACGTACACCGTGGCCTCGTCGGCTCCTACTACGCTGATGTTTCCATTGCTGCCAGTTACCTTGCCTCCTTTAGCATCGACGGCCAGACGCCCCATGAAGCGAACCTTTCCCTTCAGTCCCTCATGTTTGCCGGAAACACCGTGAAGGTATGCACAAACCTCCCCTCCTTTGGAGGGGAGGGGGGAGGCTCCACTCCCCACCAGCACATTCTCGTGGGGCGATGTCATGTTGGCCGTAAATGTGATTTTGCCTTTCTGGCTGGCTGTCAAATGGACGGCAATGACGTGCTGTCCTCCAAGCGGGGCAATGGTCTCGCGTTCATACTGCACACCATCCACACGATAGCGGACAATGGTTTTCGCATTGTCTAAATCCAGCCACCGTTCGTAGTCCGTGTATTCGGCATGTCCGGGCATAGCGATGTACAGGTCTCCGAAGGGCTGGAACGGCATACCCATATTCTTACCCACGGCATTAGGCATCACCTCGGCGTTTGCCAGTTCCTGGGCTTCTTTGTACTGGCCATTGAAGATGAGCTGGCGCACTTTGGGCAGTGCCTTCTTGGCATTGGGATTGATGACGTTGTTGGGCTGTCCGGCCCAGAGGGTTTCCTCGTTCAGCTGGATATGCTCTACGGCTGGCGTTCCGAACACCATGCCACCCATGACGCCATTGCCTATGGGCAATGCCTGCGTCCATGTCATGGCAGGCTGGTCGTACCATAGCTTGTATGCTTGGGCTGTTATTCCTGAAACCATTGTCAGGACTGTCACTATGCAGAAGATTCGTCTCATTATTTATTAATGTATGTGTTGTTTGTAGTTTGTTTTGTGAAATGCAAAGGTACAAAAAAGCGTGTATAATGCAAAAGAAAAATGATTTTTTTTGTTTTTCCCTTTTTTCTTCGTACCTTTGCAGCCGCTTTAGAAGCAGGGGTACTTTGCTAACCCCCTTTAACAAAACAAGAATCATGGAACAAGAAAGAAGTAAGGTCAGTGTGCTCTTTATGCTTTTCGGCACACTGTTCTGCGTCTGCCTGATCACGGCAAACGTATTGGAGACAAAGCAATTGTCATTCGGACCTGTCAACTTGACCGCAGGAATCATCGTGTTTCCCGTCAGCTACATCATCAACGATGTTGTCTGTGAGGTGTGGGGCTACCAGCGTACCCGCATGCTGATATGGATGGGCTTTGCGATGAACTTCCTGTTTGTCATCTTCGGCGCCATCGCTGACTGGATACCGGGTGCTCCTTATTGGCATGGTGACGAGGGCTTCCACGTCATCTTTGGTCTGGCACCACGCATTGCGCTGGCATCGTTCATCGCCTTCATAGCCGGTTCCTTCATCAACGCCTACATCATGTCGAAAATGAAGCTGAAGTCGGGTGGTTCCAATTTCTCTGCACGTGCCATTCTGAGTACGGTATTCGGCGAACTGACGGACTCCGTCATCTTCTTCCCGCTGGCTTTGGGTGGTGTCATCCCTTGGGAAGAAATGCCGTCACTGATGATTTCGCAGGTGACATTGAAGACCCTTTACGAAATCTTAGTGCTGCCGGTCACCATCCGTGTCGTTGAGTTTACGAAGAAACATGACCATGAGGATGTCTTCGACCACGACATCAACTACAACATTTTTAATATATTGAAAATATAATAAAGACAACAAGAACAACTTAGACAACTTTTTATTACACGCATATATCTGGCGCAGCCAAATGTTGTTCATGTTGTCTATGTTGTCTTCTTAAAGAAAATTATTATGGCAAGAGAAAATGAAGGCCTGCAGCAGTTAGGCCGCAAGACAGAATACAAGACAACGTATGCCCCTGAGGTACTGGAAACCTTCGAAAACAAACACCCCGGCAACGACTACTGGGTGCAGTTCAACTGCCCGGAATTCACCTCGCTGTGCCCCATTACCGGCCAGCCGGACTTTGCGGAAATCAAGATTGCCTACATTCCCGGCCAGCGCATGGTGGAAAGCAAGAGTCTGAAGCTCTACCTCTTCTCCTTCCGTAACCACGGCGATTTCCACGAAGACTGTGTGAACATCATCATGAAGGATCTTGTCCGGCTGATGCAGCCCAAATACATTGAGGTCATCGGCTTCTTCACACCTCGTGGTGGTATCAGCATATATCCTTACGCCAACTACGGACAGCCAGGCACGAAGTATGAGCGCCTGGCAGAGGAGCGTTTGCTGAACCGTCAGATGGTGTGAATTTTGAAGGAGTTAAGGAGTTGAAGGAGTTAAGGAGTTACAGGACAGGAGTTAAGGAGTTGAAGGACTGCAGTAGTAGCCCTGTTCCTTATCAGCGATGCGCAATACCAGTGTGTCTGCATGCAACAGGATGATGGTGGCGGTATCAGTGACAGGTACCTCGTCTTTTCGTGAGAAACCACCGATGGTATCAGCATGTAGGATGAGTTGTCCGTTGTAAAGATGCCATTCCGTATAGCGGCGTGGCATGGGGAACTCGACGGGCGACATGTCGTCGGTAGTTGTCTGCCGCCGCATACCGCCACGCACCATTGCCGTATGGTCGCCCTTCAGTTGCAGGGTATATTCGCGGGGGGTAAGCCATAGCTTTCGGAGTGAGTCCGGCAAGTTTTGCATATCGTTTAGCATGCGGCGTTGCATGCGCGGTGGCATGTTTTCCACGTTGCGGAGGGTGGGAGTCACCATGTAGCACCATGTGTTGGCGAGCGTTTCCAGATTGATGACCATCAGCGCCTCCTCATGGTCCTCAGGATTCAGCACGATGGCCAGTTCGTCGCCAATACGTGGATGTCCGAAGACGCGATGCTGTTGCCAGGCATCGATAATGTCGAAGGTGTCAGGGTCTTCACCGGAGAATGGTAACAGCACAATGACGGAGTCGGTGCATCCGTCGCAGGCCAGTCCGTAGCGTGCAGAGTCACCGGGTATGTTTTGGTGTGTGTTGACTGGCTGTTCTGCCTCTTTTATGTCTTTCCCGCTATTGCCGCAGGCACAGGCGATGATAGCTGCCAAGACTGCTATGAAAAGATTCTTTCTCATTGTCAGAAGTGTTTTACGGCTGCAAAAATACGAAAAAACATGGGAAATGCAAAAGAAAACACGCTTTTTCTTTTTCTTTTCTGAGAGAAATAACACGCTGTCAGCAGACGGTGGCATTCAGGTTGCGCTGCAGGAAGAAATGCTTGGTACGCAGGAAGTAGAGTAGGGCACCGATGACATTCACCACGGCAACAGTCCAGAAGGCTGCACCATAGCCCAGGTGTTCGGCAACGATGCCTCCTATCAGGATGCCAAGACCGATGCCGATGTCCCATGATACGAGAATCGTGCTGTTGGCCGTTCCGCGCTGATTGTTGTGTGCCACGTTGATGGTCATGTTCTGGAAGGCCGGCCAGAGATGGCCGTTGCCCAGTCCGATGAGCAGTGCAGAGGCGTAATAGCCTGCCATGATGGCTGTGTGACTGGTGGGCAGCAGTGTGGGCACGGCAATAAACAGGGTATAGCCGGCCAGCGAGGTGAGTATGCCCATGCCGGCATTATGGGTGACCAGTCCTTTGCGCAAGGCTTTGCTGCCCTGCAGACGACTGAGGATGAGGCCTACTGAGCAGAGCATGAAATAAGTACCCGTGCCACCCGTCACACCCAGTTGTTCCTTGCCATAGATGGCCAGATAGTTGCTGAGTACGCCGAAGCAGAAACCGAAGGCCACCATGTTGACCCCTAACAGCCAGCCTCGCAGCAGGAAGAAACGGTCGAGGGAAAGCCGTGACGGATTGTTGACCCTTTCCCTGACAGGCATGTTGATGGTTGCTACCGTTGCCCAGCCGGCACAGGCGATGATGAGTGCCGTCCAGAACAGCAGTTCAAAGCTGTGGGTATAGCGGTAGATAAAGATGGCAATGGTAGGGGCGATAGCCATGGCCAGGTTGTTGCTTAATCCGTAGTAGCCGATGCCTTCCGTTCGGCGCGATGACGGCAGCACGTCGATGGCAACGGTGGAGTTGGCGACGGTCAATGCTCCGAAAGGTCCGCCATGTAGGGTTCTGACAATGGTGAACAGCAACAGCGTGGAAGCTGCCAGATAGCCCACAAAGAACAAGGAGAAGAAGGTGAAACTGACCATGAGCACTGTCTTGCGAGGAAAGGAATCGACCATGAAGCCGCTGAACGGACGGAACACCAGTGCCGTGATGGTGTAGCCGGACAGTACTAAGCCAATGACATCTTTCGTGGCACCGAAATGTTCGCTCAGATAGAGTGGCAATAGCGGTGTCAACTCATAGAAGGCGAAGAACAGCGCGAAGTTGGCTGTCATCACCTTACAGTAGTTCCTGTTCCAGAGTCGTTCTCTCATGGGTTGCAAAGGTAGTGCAAATCGAGCAAAATGGCAAAAATAAATGACTTTTTCTTTGGTATTTCGTCAGAATTGCACTACCTTTGTAGCGAAAAGTAAACAACAAGCGAATAAATACAAAAAATATTCAATAATAAGACAAAAAGCCTATCATCAAATTTATGAAGAAGAAAATTAAGTTTAGCCTCGTCTACCGCGATATGTGGCAGTCCAGTGGCAAGTTCCAACCCCGTAAGGATCAGTTAGAGCGCATTGCACCCGTTATCATCGACATGGGATGCTTCGCCCGTGTGGAAACCAATGGCGGTGCCTTTGAACAGGTGAACCTGCTGGCCGGCGAGAACCCCAATCCTGCCGTACGCGCTTTCTGTAAGCCGTTCAACGAGGCGGGCATCCAGACTCACATGCTGGATCGTGGCTTGAACGCCATCCGCATGTATCCCGTGCCCGACGATGTCCGTGCACTGATGTACAAGGTGAAGAAGGCACA
>JAEEGL017148569.1_pt1 | contig 20509 bp, 5 predicted proteins | sample 9134231 | NCBI WGS metagenome assembly JAEEGL01 (sample SAMN16246548, study PRJNA631951) | gut metagenome | biome: gut microbiome; feature: rumen; material: fiber-attached | host: Bos | place: Iran: Karaj | collected 2018-10
ATGCGCAAGGACTTAAACGACTTCAAGGTTCAGGTCGCCAAAGAATATGCAACGCAAGTGCATATTAACCGGCTTGAACTCAAAATTGACGATTTACGACAACTTATTTGGGAGATACATAATGAATCTAAGACCACCACGAGGAATAAGAAATAATAACCCAGGCAACATCCGCCATGGGCAGAATTGGCAAGGCTTAAATCCGGACGGCAGGAACATTGATCCTGCCTTTTGTGTATTTAAATCGCCGGTATTCGGAATTCGTGCGCTTGCCAAAGTGCTGATGAATTACAAGAAAATTCACGGTTTGAACACCGTGCGCCAGATAATCAGCCGCTATGCGCCGCCGAATGAAAACCAAACAAAGGCCTATATTAAAACAGTTGCAGAGCAAATCGGCGTTTATCCGGACACGGTAATAGATATTGAGGAACGCGGCATATTAACCGTGTTTATCAAAGCCGTTATTCGTATGGAAAACGGCATTCAACCGTATTCGGACGAACTTATCCAACAAGGAATAGACCTATGCGAAAATTAAACAACCGGAGTTGGATTCCGCTAATTGGGTGGATACTCTGTTACGGATTTTTTCACAACTGCGTGATCGCGCCGTATTTCAAAACCGAAATTATCGACTGGGAGCAGTTATTGACCTCGCTCGGCATAATGCTCGGTATAAGCGGCGTGCGCGACATCGGAATGTATCGAAAGGAAATCAAAAATGATAAATACGACAAATCTACTCAACCTGATAAAGAAGTTTAGAGCGGTGGTGTTCGGAACTATCGCTCTTTTTTTATATTTATTCGGTTATAAAAATGCCCGCGAATCGGCAGAAAATCAGAAGAATAAGGAGGAAAACAATGCAATTAAAAAAGCTCAAGAGGCTCGCCGGAGCCTTACTAATCCTAACCGGATTGAACGCTTGCACAACAAGTATAAACGGTAATTATTGTCTGCTTTACGAGCCTATTTACGCCGACTACGACAACGATACAGCCGAAACAATCCGCCAAATCGACCGCAACAACGTGGTTTACGAGGCCATTTGCGAGAAATAATATATAGATAACCTGAAATACTAACTCTTGGGAACAGCGTAACAGATACTTTTGTGCTTTAAAGTATCCGTAATTGCCATTTCAATCTCAATTCACCAGCATATAAAAGCTTCTTCTTGATGAAGAGTTTTTTTGTTTGGTTGTATTAATGTGAAAACACTGCTTCAAGCGAGGGTGTTTTATTTTCAGCTAAAAAATACTCAGTAATGTGCATATTTGTGGCGCTAAAACAAAATTTACCGGCTCAATTCTGACGAATTTTAGAATTATTAATGAAAAGTAAAAAAAGTATTGCAAATTAACATTATTTCTGATACACTTCGTGAGCTTTGTATATTTCAGCAAACATTAAAGGTTAACTTATTTTAACAAAAAGGAATTTGGACTATGAAGTATTCTCGTTCTGCTATCACTCAACTTACCAGATGGTATCGTCAAGTTTTGATTAAATGTGCGATTTTGAATGCGGCGATAATGGCCGGAACATTTGGTGCACCTGCTATTGCTGAGGCTACGGAAATCAATCAGAACGGGGTGCCGTTTCAGACAAACACAACAATTGATAATGCGGCTAATCCACATATTTTTAACATAAGCACAACCACAACAAACGGAGCCGGTAATGTCGGCTTAAATACTTTTGGTAAATTTAATGTCAGCGAGGGCGATACCGCCAATTTAAATTTAATCAATCAGCAAAATAAATTAGTTAACCTTGTCTTTGATTCTTCGGCTTCGCAAATTAATGGTATAGTTAATTCCTATAAAGACGGGAAAATCGGCGGTGATGTATTGTTTGCTAACCCGAATGGTTTTGTGGTTGGTAAAACAGGTGTGTTTAATGTTGGTTCCTTAACTTTAATGACACCGACCGAAGATACAATGAAAAAAGTGTTTAAGGATAATGCCGTAGTTGAAAAGAGTTTAGATGCTCTTGTTTCGTTTAATATGGGCGGAACGGATTATTTGCTTTTGGGCGGCGAAGAAACAGATATTGAATTAAATCCGGCAGAAATCAGTATTGACGGAACGATTAATTCCGGTGCAGGTATTACTATTGCTAACGGCGGAACAGAGATTAACATAGATAAAGATGCCAAGTTAAACGCCAATATGGACTTTAATGTTTCCGGTGGCAATGTTTCGGCAACTAAAAAAACTGGTGTGACACCGACATCGGTAACGAAAACAGCATCTTCTTTGGAATATAAATTGGCAATGGACGGTGGTAACGGAGTTACCATTGTTTCAAAAAACCAAGGGGTTAAAGATAATTATTTGGCGGCAATTGTTAATTTGAACGGTAAAATTGATGCCAACGGCGGTCATGTTGTAGCGCAGACGGAAACATATCAGACGGGTATTAAAAGCGCTGAAAAATATGATAAAAATACCCAGCATAACGTAGCGCTTTCTAAAGTCAGTGTCGGCGGTGAAATCAGCGGTCATGATGTGGCATTAAACGCGCGCATAGAAGCCAAGAAGATGAACAATAAATTGCTTTCTTATGATGATGCAGGCGGATATCTTGATTGGCTCGGTCCGAATGAGTTAAACTATTTGATTGCAGATTTCTTCCATATGGCAGATACGAAAGCTTCAGTTGAAGTTTTAAATACGGCAAAAATTAACGCCATCGGAACATTTTCGGCAAATGCTTTTACGAGTTTTAATAACACGGGTATATTTGACAAATCGTGGTCTGTTTATGAAAATTGGTCCTTTAATTATACTCAATTAGATGTTGTGACGGAAGCGATTTTGCACTCTGGTTCTCAGGTTTCTTCTAAAAACTTGAATGTTTTAGCTACTACAAATGTGCTATTGGCAACAAATTCGCAATCAACCAATATTGCCGAAATGGCTGCTGATGCATTCAGTAAGTCGTTTGGTCATTATGGTTCGTATGCCGTGACAATTGCTTTGGCAAATATTTCAAACCGAGCTGTTATTGAAAAAGAAGTTGCTTTAAATGTGCTTAAAAATATTAAAGTTGATGCTGAACTGTATAGAACCTATAACGGCACAACCAAAAACGGTTTAATTCCGGTTTTTGATAATAACTATGGCGTAGCCGGTATTGCCGCCGGTGTATTTGTTGGTAATATAGTCAATGAAGCTATAATGAACAGCAGTGCCAACATTGAAGGCTCACTTGATGTTGAGGCAAACTATATCGGTTCAACGGTTAACAACATATTGGCAAGTGCAACGGCTAAAGGTGAAAGTTCTCAAGCAGGTATTGTCGGTAAAATCATGGCTTTTTATAAAGATTTGCTAAAGTTTCATATAAAAGGTGATCCGGGCAACAGGTCATACACCAGAGCACAAGGTGCTTTTGATAAAGTTAAAGTAGCAGCCGGTATTGGGGTTTCGGTAGATAATGTTGATAACCATGCGTTTATCGGTGATAAAGAGAAAGGTATTAAGCCGAATATCACTGCCGGTAATGTTGTTTTGAAATCAACATTGTTGGATAACAAAAGCAATCTTTATGCTTCATCTACGTCTCAGAATGCCGCAACCTCCGTTTCTGCGGCAATTGCGGTAAATGTTAAAAATCTCGATTCGGTGGCTGATGCTCATGGTGATTTTACAATTACCGGTAATACTTCTGAATATGTGGCTCAAAAAAACGGAGATTATATCATATTGCAAGATGGTTCTCGTTTGAGCGCAAACAAAGGTGAAACGATTGTAATACCGTATGCATCATACGAATGGAACCCGACAGAAGTTGAATATACCGATGCCAACCAGACACATTACACTATTACCGATAGCGGAATCACAATCAAGCAAGGTAAAGGCGAATTTCATGCGAATTGGGAAATAAATTCAGAAGGTATAAAAAATATAAGAGTCCTTGACGACTACATAAAGGAAGAGAATGGAAAAATCTATTTAATAGATGGCGATAATTTGATTGATATCTCTGAAACAAATAGAGAAGTAGAGTGTTACCAAACTTCGGGATATTCATCTAAAGAAGGCCAGGTTTATGCCAAAGCATATTATTTTCGTTTTGATAAGATGGGGCAAACGACAGCTACTCTTCCAAACGGCGATATCATAGAGGCCTCTTTGGGTGATAAAGTTTATCTTCCGACTGGCGGTTTATTAGTTGATGCCAGCACGACGGTTACGCACGGCTTGAGCTGGGGTGATTGGCTGCCTGATTTGTTTAAGTGGACAGATAATTTGTTTAATGGTTCATCAAAAAAGAACAATGCTGCTTCAGTAAAAGATATTGAGACACAAGATGCTAATGATTATTTGAGTGCAACAACCAATGCAAAAGATATTCAGCAGAAAATCAATGACGCCGGTAATTTAAATATACTAAACGGAATTGATTTTAATGTTCTCGGGTTGGCACAGTTGTTTAATACTTTTGCCTCATCTTCAGCAGTGGCAACAGCAAAAGAAGATGCCAATTTAGCTGTTTCGGGCGCCATAACCGTTGCTGTAACCAATACGGTTGCCAAGGCGGTGTTAGATGATAGTTCCAGTGTTTTGTTTAAAGGGACAAATCTCGGTCAAAACACTTTAACGGTTAACGCTTATACCAATGACCAGCTGTGGTCAGGTGCGGCTTTGTTAGGTTTGATAAACAATATAACTTCAGGTCTTGGCGGCAACAGTTCTCGTGATGGCAGTTCGGGCGGCGGTGCATTGTCTTTCCAATGGGGCAGTCCGGATACAATCTCTCATATCGGTCAAAATGTAAAAATAACAACCGAAGAAGGAAAAACGCAAGGTGATGTTATCGTTAAGGCCTTAGACGAAACAGATGATATTAACGTAGCTATCGCTAACGGTCAGGCAGATGAAACAGGCATTGCCGGCGCAATTTCAATTTCTGCGGTTGATAACGGAAAAGTAGAAGCAGCCATTAAATCTTCCGATGCAAGCAGTTCTGTCAACGGTAGAGATGTTACGGTAACGGCAAATAAGGATTTGACTCATGTCAATGCCAATGTTGCATTTACGTCTTCACAAAAAGATGTCGGTTTGGGCTTGGCAATCAATTATGTTGATGATACGGCGGAAGCTTATATTGCTGGAAATGTCAATGCTTTACGCAATATAACGGTTAAGTCTGATTATGATAAATTGTTTGTCAACGGTGCTGTTAATGTGGGTTACGCCAGAACCGGTTCGGATACGCCTAAATATGACAGAACCGGCTATTTTGAAAGAATGGCTAAAGAAAGCGAAGCCAATGACCTTATGAATAAAGCCAAAGAACAGAGAGAAAGCAGTAAGTGGTATAATTTCGGGACATATAAATCACTGTGGAATTACAGAAAAGCAAACGAAACATTGGCAAATTCAAAGTTTGATTTTACAAGAGCCGTCAATCCGGATAAAAATACATTTGCTGCATCGGGTATTCTTTCCGTCAGCATTTCCGAGGCGGCATCAAAAGCTTATATCGCCGACGGTGCAAAAGTTTATTCAGGTAATAACATAGAGGTTAAAGCAACATCAGAAGACCAGATGATTGGCGGTGCATTGGCAACGGCTTTACACGGGAAAACCGGTTTGGGCGGCGCCTTTATCGGTCAATACAGCGGCAACGCAGTTGAAGCATATATCGGCAATGCGGTTGTTGATGCTTGGCATAATATAAACGTTGAAGCCAAAGAAGATTTGAAACTTTTCACAGGTTCGGTCGGTATTGCTCAAGCCGAAAATACGGCAGCTGCCGGAAATCTCTCACTTGACATTCAGCAAAATAAAATTACCGCAGCCATCAAGGACGGAGCAAAAATCAATACTCTAAAAGATGGTGCCGAACAGTCAGTAGATGTTAAGGCCGGCTTAGAAACTAAAATAATAAAAGGCGTCGGCTCCGTCGGGGTGCAGACCGGAGGAACGGGCGGTAAAGGTGCTATTGGGGCAACTTTAGATGGAGATATTGCTGTCAATGAAGTCAATGCCTATATTAAAAATGCACAAGTTAATGCCGGAAAGTATATAGATGTTGCGGCAACCAATTATACAAATTTAACCACGGTTGATGTTTCGGGTGCCGTTTCTACGAAAAATTCTTCTTATGCCGGAACACTTGGCGCTTATGTGTCAATAAATGAAGAAAATGCCTATATTGAAGGTTCTCAAATTAACAAGACAAACGGAAGAACAAATAAAAATGCTGATGTTAATGTCAAAGCATCAAGTGTGTTTGATGACTTGGCTATCGTCGGAACCGTGGCATACGGCAGTGAATCAAGCGGTGACGGCTCGGTAAGAGTTGACGGTATCGGTGATCAGGTAAGATCTTATATCAAAAATTCTACCGTTGAAACCACCGGAAAAGTTGAGCTTGATAATAACTTGACTTATGAATATTTAGCGGTTACCGCGGCCGGAACGCTTTCGCAAGGTAATGTGTCTGTTTCCGGTGCTGTTGCTGTTGCCGTAAACAGCGCTTTACAAGATAACTATATCGAAAATTCTACCATAAATGCCGATTCTCTGACAATGGACACTGATACGACTTATGATGTTATTGCGATTACCGGTGCTGCCAGTATCAGCACCAAAGGAACAGCTGTCGGTGGCTCAATATTTGTAGATATTGTCGATAATGACGTGAATACATACATTAAAAATTCTAATATTACCGCTCAAAACGATATTAACCTGACTTCGGATATGAATGTTGACAGTTTAAGCATCATTTTTGCCGGTTCAGGTGGTAAAGGCTTAGCTGTTTCAGGTGCTATCAATACGATAGTTAATGCGGCTGATGTTAATACTTACATCTTGTCGGAAAGCGGTGATAAAAAAGTAGAATCAAAAGCCGGTAAAGTAGTCGCAAAGTCAACAGATATTACCGATATCGATACAATTAACGGTGCAATAAGTATTTCTCTCGGTAATAAAGCCATCGGCGGGGCTATCAGCACGGTTGTTGATAACAGCGATGTTACGGCCGGTATTCAAGGTTTGAATGTTTCCGCCAAAAAAGATGTTGATATAGAAGCAAAATCAGAAGAAAACATAATGTCAATCTCCATCGGTGGTGCCGGTGGAAAAGACGTAACCGTGGCCGGTTCAATTAACACCGTTGTTATGACAAATGATACGGATGCGTATATCAAAAATGCAGAAGTTTCTTCCTTAGAAAGTGACGTTAAAGTAAAAGCAACCGGAACTTCCGTAATAACAGGAGGAACCGGCGCGGCAAGCATCAGTCTGGGAAATGCTGCAATCGGCGCATCTATTGTTACAGGTGTTATTGATAATGAGGTAACAGCCGTTATTGAAAATTCAAAGGTTAACGCCGGTCAAGATGTTTTGGTGAATGCAATCGCCAATGAAACAATCGGCAGTTCAGACGCGCCGTTTATTACTGTTGCCGGTGGATTTTCCAAAGGTTTAACCCTTGAAGGTGTTATCGGAACAATGATTATGAGCAGCACAGCAGATGCTCATATCAAAGGAACTAAAGTAATTGATAATGTTGCTTATGGAATAACGGCAGGTCGTGATGCTAAAATAACCGCAAGCGGTGAAGATAACCTTTTTGCAATTGACGGTTCTGTCAGTGCAAGTATGGAAACAGGTATCGGTGCAACCATCAATACTCTGGTTGTAGATAAAGAGACTTTGGCTTATGGGGAAAATACTAAAATTCAGTCCGACCGAAATATTGAAGCCCAGACAACGGAAACCGATAATTTCTTAACAACGGTTATTGCGGCTGCAGGCGGCGGAACAGCCGGTGCCGCCGGTGCGGTGAACACCAATGTTGTTACTTCAAAATTAGAATCCGGTTTTAAAAATTCAGAATTAAAATCAGGGAATAATATTTCATCAAATGCCCAAGCAACGGCAAATATGCAAACATATACGGGTGCGGCAGCCGGTGGTGGTACGGCCGGTGTTGGCTTGAGTGCGGTAAACGATGTGATAAAATATGATATTCAATCGTATGTTACAAAGGCAGATGCCCAATTTAAGGAATTAAACGTTAAGGCCACTGCAGACAGCACTTATGACTTTAAGACGGTTTCCGGCTCAGGTGGTGGTACTGTCGGTGTAGTCGGTGTTGAAAATGTAAATTATGTTAATAATACGGTCAAAGCCTATGCTGACGGAAAACTAACCGGAACAGATGGTGCACTTGCCGATAAAGCTTCGGTTGAAGCATCGGATAAGGTCACATTTGATGACCCGATTGCCGGTGTTGTTACCGGTGGCGGCACAGCCGGTGTCGGTGCTTCCGTCATGGTAAACTCCGTAACCAGCACGGTTGAGGCTTCTCTTGGCGGAAATGATATTAAAGCAGGAGATATTGATGTCAAAGCATCAGCCGAACAAAATTATGACGGCGTTTTTGCTGCCGGTTTTGCCGGTGGCGGAGAAGGTGCGTTTGCCGGAACCGTTGTTGTCAACAGTGTTGATACAATTGTTAAATCTTATTTATTGGATAATTCAAAAGTAACAGCACAAGATGTTGATATAACATCCCAAAATAACGTTAACTTAACTTCCTTTGCCGGTGCGGCAGCACTCGGTGGAATGGGGGCACTCGGTGCTTCGGTTATGGTAAATGACTTTGCTGCCGATACAGAAAGTTACACAGGTGAAAATGTCACAATAAATGCTGAAAATGTTAATGTTAAAGCTCAAACAACCACAGATCTCGGTACAGAAGATTCTAAACTGAACGTTGTTGCGGGAAGTGTAGGCTTATATGCCGGAATTGCCGGAAGCTTTTTGTTTAATGATATAGAGAATAAAACTGTTGCCTATATCGGTAAAGACAACAAAATCAATCTTGCGGACTATGGTAAACTTGATATAGAGGCAACTGATAAATCAACCATATATGAAGGGTTCGGAGCCGGAGCTGGCGGTCTTGTCGGTGTCGGAGCTTCGGTCGGCGGTAACGAAATCCATAATACCGTTCTTGCTTACATCAATACAGGTTCAAAAGTTGAAGGACCAAATGCTGATGTGTCCATCACTGCAAAAAGCGAAGAAAACGTTGACGCGCTTGCTGTTATTGTCGGAGCCGGTGGTGTTGCTCTTTCCGGTGGTGCGGTTTATACAAACATCGGCAAAAAAGTATCAAACGCATCTTATAACAGTATAGAAGATGCAGAAGAAAAGAAAACTATCGTCGGGGCAAAAGAGCAAACCGCAACAATGCAGCAACAATCGGATAAAATAACTAAAGCCGCCGATGAAAGCTATAAGTCAGGATATAATGATGCACTTAAAAGAGTTGCTCATATTGATTTGGCTAAAGAAGGTCGTCAAAGCAGCATAAAAGAGGTTAGCGGAAGTTTGTATGCAAAAGCAAGTTCCGATAACAATACTACAACACCTCAAACAGATGCAACACAAACGGCAATAACTTCTTCGGCAGGAGGAAGAGAAGGAACAACGTCGGCATTTATTGATACACTTTCTGAATTAAATATTAAAAATTTGAAAGTTAATGCAGAAAATAAAAATGATTTAAAAACCCAAACGGATGGTGTTGCGGCTGGTGCCGGAGCAATAGGTGTGTCTGTTTCATTGACTGAAGATTTGACAACTACAGGTGCGTTTGTTTCAAACAATGTTAAAATAAATGCTCAAAGTGCTGAGATTATCGCCAAGTCGCAAGATACACAAGATATAAATTCTATGGCAGCATCAGGCGGTATTATTGCCGGCGGCGGCAGCCATGCGCAAATAAATTCCAACAAAACAACAAATGCTTATGTGTTGGGTAACACAGAAATAAACACTAAGAATAACTTGACGATTAAAACTGATTCAACGTCAGATGTAACAGCAAACGCAGACGCCGGAGGAATCGGTGGTGTCGCCGTAGGTATTTCTGTTGCCAAAGCGGATACAACCGGTGATGCTATGATTAATATCGGTGAAAATGTTAAATTTACGTCTAAAAAAGGTAATGTAACTATCCAAACAAACACCAATGAAAAAGCACAGGCAATTTCTTGGGCTGCGACCGGTGGTGCTTACAGCGGTTCAGGTGCAGCAGCTGTTACTAAAACCGGTAAAACAAACAGAGTTAATATTGCCAGAAACTTTGTCGCAGATGTTGCAGGTAAGTTAACAATATCTTCAAATGCCAAAAATGATGCATATGCCGAAGCGAGTGGCAGAGCATATGGTGGCCTGTCAGCAGGCGGTGCGAGCGGAGATGCGATTATACAGCAAACATCCGGTGTAGGATTAGTCGGGGCAGATAAGGCATCCGAAACAAATCCGAAAAAGCTCATAACAGCAGGAGATATTGAAATTTCTTCTAACGTTAATAATAAAGCTGATACCGTGATATATGCCGGTTCCGGTGCTTTTGCCGGTGCATCAGGTTCGAATGCAACCATAGATATCACATCAAGCAATTATACCTCTGTCGGTGATAATTATGATATAACGGCAACAAAAGGAAAATACTTGGTATCCGCAGATACATTAAATGAGTATAAGGGATATGATAAATCTGATGCCTATGGTGCAATTACTGCAGCATTTCCAAGTGTTAAAAATACGATAAATTCAACTGTATCGTCTTCATCATATGCTGATGTTGTTTCAAGCGGAGCAATAGCTGTTGTTGCTAAAAATGAAGTCAAGAAAAATGAAGTTACCGGCTATGATTTATATGGCGGCTCAGGCGGTGTTTATGGCGGCTCAGGCGGTGTATTAAATGACGCGATAGTAATGAACACCTATGCAAATTTAGGTGGCAACAAAGCATATGCAAATGGCGCTTATGAGAGAGGTGATATAACAGTCGGTGCATATAATATTGCCAATATCAATGAAAAAGCCGATTTATATGCTCATGGTCTTATCGGCGGCACAAATACCGACTCAATTGTAAGGCTGACTGCTGACGCTAAAACAGAAATTGCCAACAAAGATATTAAAGCAGCAGATGATAATATCAATTTCGTGGCAAGAAACGATGTTGATATATATACAAAAGTCAATGTTGAATCTTACGGCGGATTTATGGGAACCGGCGGAACCAGTGAAGCGGCAACCACAAAACAATATGCAAATGTTGTTATTTCTGACGGGGTTAAATCTGTAAGCGGAAGAGACACTAATATATCTGCAATAAATAAGATAGGGCTGAAATCCTATATTTATGAAAGAACAAGAGGTATGTTCAGTGCTATATCCGGTTATTCAAATGCTTTGAATGAAGATGCTAAAGCTATCATTACAATAAATTCGGGAGCTGATTTGAAATCTTATGATGCTATGAACATCATATCTCAAAATGCACCTCAAGACGCTTCTAAAAGGGTAAGTGCAGAACGAGATGCTATAGCTTATCAGTTATGGGGAATACCATTTTATGGTTCAGGAAACATAACTACAACAGATAAAAATTCAGCCGTTATTGTTTTAAACGGTTCTGTTGAAAGCGGACTTGGCGCCCATAAGAGCCTTGTGATCAATAAAGACGGAACTTACGAATCAAACGGAATTGTTGTCAAAGGCAAACAAAAAGTAGATGAAATTACATTATCTGATATTGATGCTGATATTAAATTATTTGAGGATAGTAAAACCGCTGTTAAAGAAGCATATGATAAAGCCATAGCTTACCAAAGAGGACGTCAACAAGAGCTCCAAGGTAAAATAGAAGCGGATACGACAAGTAAACAAGCCTTAGAAGCACAAAATACAAATTATCAAAACAATATAGAGATAATAAACGCGTCTAATAATATTGATAGTAATACATTTGCTGCAACTTATGCAAACTCTAAAATAACAGAAATTGCAAATCTTGTTTCTGCACTCACTGCAGAAACTCCTGACACTGATGCAATAGCTACAGCAAAAGAAGCATTGCTTGCGAAAAGGACTGGAATTACAGATAGTATAGCCCAAATAAACGAGAAAATACAAACAAATCAAAATACTATTGAACACTATGCTTCTACTATTCAGATAAATACGGCGGATATTAAGTATATTGATGAACATGAAATTCCGCAAATAAATGATCAGTATGATCTTAAAATTGCAGACTTAGATAAGTCCATAAACGCACTGAAAGCTCAAAAGCAAGATGTTACAAGTATTCCTGTTTATTCAATTTATATAGAAGATACTACGGTTCGTTCCGGTGAAACGAATCTTATGGGAAGTATTTCCGGTTCGGGTTCTATTGCCGCACCTAACGGCGGCGCTACGATTGATATTGTAAATAACAGTGTCAATGACGTAGTTTACGGCGATTTGATAATTGATAGAAACGCTAAGGGCGGAATTATTGCCAAAGACAGTTTGGCGGCGTCTTCATTATCAAATATAAGCACAACCCTGAAAGGTAATTCGGATAGCGCTAAAATATCAATTTTGAATACCATTGATGCGAATGATCCGACAGTTGATTTCAGCAGTAATGCCGGTGATATTATCCTGAAAGGTAACGTGGATAATGTCAACGGCACATTTGAGGTAACCAATAATACCGGTAATATTTTATCTGAAGGTTCAATGACAGCCAGAAACTTGAAAATACGAGTTCCAAACGGAGCATATTCTCAAGCATATACCAATCAGGAATTGAAGTCAGGAGGAGATTCCGGTAATGGCGCAATTGTAGCTTCAGGAGATATTGATATTGCAGCTAAAATAATCAATGTAAATGGATTGATTCAAAGCGGCAGTGAGATTAAAACCGTTACTATCCCTGAATTTTCGGTGACAAAAGAAGAGGGAAAATATTATCAAACCATCAACGGTGTCAAAACCGAGATGAAACCGAGTGAAATGACTGACGGGTATTACTATCTGACACTGGCTGACAGTTCAGATGATTTAGCTGCAATTCAGCAAATTAAGGCATATTTCAAACCAACCGATAATGATGCCATATCTGATGTGCCGGGCGAAATACATTTATTCAAAGCGAGTATTGACGGCGGTAATATCACATTAACCGGAAATATCGTTAATGATAAAAACACAGGCAAGATAGTTTTGTTAAACGGATATGGTCATATTGATATAGTTAATAATTCCAATTACGACCTTGTGACAAGTGCTATAAATGCCGATACCAAAGGGCAAGGAACATTGACCATCAATGACTTTAAAGTAGCAACCGGCTCGAATGGTGCTCCTGATTATTCTCCGTATGAAAATTTAACACAATCTGAATTGACAAAGCATTTAACTGATTATGCAGATATCCACACAGCTTATGTTAATGAAAGTGGTGAAATTAAAACGGATTTGAACAAACCGACCGCTAACAACGGAACATGGGGAACATCATCAAAAACAACAAGAACAGACGGTGCAATCGTGTATTCTACCACATATACACCGGGGCAAGATGCTTACAAAATGACAAGTGCTGGTCAGCCAAGTTCATATCAGGTTTATATCAAACGTTCTTGGTGGACAGAGCTTTGGTATGGCAAGAAATATGAAACCAGATACTACATAACATCGCCTACTTATGAGGTTAAGAATACGCCGATTACGGTTAATTTCCAAGGCTTTGATAAACCAGTTATTAACGTAACGTCTAACGGAACCGGCAATGTTATTATGAATAATAATATCAGCGCTTTGGTCGGTGATGTAAATATAGTCTCACAAGGAGATATCCTGACAAATAGTACGAAAAATGTTATTTCCGCAAATAGCATTACGTTACAAGCAACCGGAAATATCGGTCAAAAATTGTCTGAAGATACAATCAAATCAGTACAAATAGATGTTATGGATAACGGGACATTAAAAACTGATGCTAAAAATATTTACATTAACTTCCCGCATAATGATATCAGCAATGTTGAATTAAATGCCGGTAATGGCACGGGAGATGTATATCTTGCGACAGATAACGGAACATTCAATGGTGAAGACAAAAATATTAAAATCATTGCTGATGCTTTGGATTTGAGAGCAAACAACATCAATTTAGATGCTTCCAACGAAAATGTAAATATTTCAATCAATAAACTCAAGGCAAGAGTTGAAGATGATATTTCAATTACAAATAAAGGAGACTTAACAATTTCCTCTATTGTAAGTAAGAATAAGGGTAATGTTTCAATAGAATCAAAAGAAGGCTCGATTTTTGCGGCTGCTGATACGGGAACATTCAGCAATTATCATATTGATGGCGGAAATGTTGTATTAAGAGCAATTAACGGCGGAATTGGCAATGGGATAAACGGTGGACTAATATTTGCCAATAAGGGAATATTTAACGTTAAGGCAAAAGACGATGTTATCTTAAGTTCAGCCGGAGCAATTTATGTTGATTTAATCGAATCTACCCAAGGTATGACATTGATTGTTGCTGATTATGGCATTATCGCTTCTCAAATTACTGATGCTGACAGATATTATAATATTGGAGCAAAAAACAGTATTGTTATGACAACATCATATGGTAATATTGAGAATATTGCATTGAATACGGACGGGGTTGTAGCGGCTTCAGCTTCTCTTTTGATGGGTGATGGAGATGTTAATATAGCAATGGTTTCACAAAAACCTTTAACAAAAGACAGTACGCAGGAAGAAATTGATGCTTTCAATGCCAATGCCAAGGACCTGAAAATAGGTTTGGTTCACGCAGGTCAGAACATAACCATTTCAAGTGAGAAAGGTGTTTATGACGGCAACAATGAAGATTGGGAATTGCATGATTTATTCGGTGATGAAGAAGTTTTCGGTAAGGGAATTATCGGTGAACGGATTGCCATCAATGCCGTTGGCAATATCGGAACACAAGATGCACCGGTAGCCTTGACGGCAAACAGAGAAATTACGGTTTCAAGTTCTTATGGCAGCAATGTTTATCTGACCGCACCTGATGAGCAAAAAGGTATGAAAATAAACACCATAGATGTAACAGGTGAAGGAACACTTAATAATGTGGTAATTACTTCTAAAGGCAACATTTCAAATGTGGCTGCCAAATCTGAAAATAACGAAGCAGTGAACATCAGAGCAGATAATATTGTATTGTCGGCGGAAGGTCAAAATATCGGCTCGAAAGATGATTATTTGGTTGTTGAAACAACTTCCGATAATGATAATAAAGGTCTGGTGTATTCTGCAAACCAATCCTATATCAAAGGTGTTGGTGCTAAGCTGAATATTACTCAAGGTCAAACCACCGACACATCTGTTATCCATACAGACGAAGATACGTCGATTGTGGCAAGTAATATTACATCTGGCGATGATATTCAAGTTATCAGTAATGCAGATGTTAAACTGAACAATGCAACCGCAGCTTCTGTTGTTATTGATGGTCGTGAAGTAACAATTTCAGATAATGTTACAGCAGATTATGTCGGTGTTAAATCAACAGGTACAACCACATTTGAAGATGCCGAAGTGAAATATTTAACAGACGAAGATATAAGTACGGCATTGGTAGATGTAGTCTCCGATGATGATGTTATTGTTAAAGATACGGTCATCAATGGCGATACCAAAATTACAAGTAAGGAAGATACAAATATCTCTACGTTAAAAGTCGACGGTAACTTCAGCAATACTTCCGACAATACCACCGTCAGTGGCACATTGGATGTAACCGGTGATGCAAATATTGATGCCGACAAAGATGTCGAAATTACCGAAGTAACGGCGGGTAGTCTGACGATAGAGGCAGAAAATGCCGACATTACCAAGTCAAGCACGGCCGGCGATACCAATATTACAACCGAAGGCGACACTAAGATAGCCGAGGCAATCGTCGGCGGTAACTTTAACAATACTTCCGGCAATAACACAATCAGCGGTAAGTTGGATGTAATCGGTGATGCAAATATTGATGCAAATAAAAATATTGTAATTGCAGATGCTAACATTGGTAAAGATTTGAATGCAGATGCTGAAAATATTAAAATTGCAGAAATGAAATTAGACGGTAATATCAATGCAAAGGTCGATGATTTATCTGTTAATACTTCTAATGACCTGCACATCGGTACAATTAGCGGTAATACAACAGATTATACCAACACGGCGGATATTACGTCATTAAAGAACATTACAAATGGATTGGATAATGCTGATACGAATATATCGGTTAAAAATGCTAATTTAACGGCCGGTAATTCAATTGGGGAAGATAAAGCTCTGAATATGGAACTTGCCGAAGGTAATAAAGTAAATATTACAGCCGGAAATGTTGCCAACCTTAATAACACCGGAGCTGCGGCGAATTACGGAAATGTTACTGCTGATGATACAAAAATTACGGCAACCAACGATGTAAATATTGCCAACCTGAATACGGATAAATTAGCCTTAACAACACAATCCGAAAATGTTAATATCACGGGTGATATTAAGACTAAAGGAACGATTGATACGTCAAGCAAAAATATTGTCGTAGACAATACAAGTTTGTCTCCGTATCCTGATGCAACTGTTCAATTACATTTAACCCAAAAGCCGATGCATTTAATTGTTGATAAGAACAATAATATCAAAACGGAATCACAGAATGTAATTCGACAAGATAAAAATATATTGATAAACAAAGAAACAAATGCGGCAAGTATGGAGGGTGAAATCACATTAGCTTCAGAAACAGCTTTGAGGAACTCGTATCACGGTAAAGATGTTGAGGATGAAGCTGATGATTCGCTCTATAATAATTCCACCGTATCAGATTATATTTCGTCTGTGGTAGGTTCTCGAGATCATCTTGTCACAGATGATAATGGTTCTCTGATAAACAATCTAAATGTTATGGATATTATACGGCAGAAAACGCCTCACAAATCTGTAAATCAGAATTTAAGCCAAGATGATGAAAGGAAGAAAAAAAGTAAAGGTAACCTTAAAAAGGCTGAAGCTACAGTTCTGAAAAATATAGATGTGGCGGCTATTCTTAGAAAATAACTTTCTGTAATTAAAGGACTTAATATATGTTAATGAAATCAAAAAAACTGTTTTGGAAAACTCTTGTGTGCAGCACCTTTATTTCGACAAGCGCACTAATAATGAGCAATAATGCATATGCAAAGGCAGCTCAGGAAGAAAAAGCTCCCGAAGTTAATCAGCAGCTTTTAACACCAAATGAAGCGATAGATGATATGACTGATATCACTCGCGCCAGACGGTATTATCAAGCGCGAGAAAGTCGGGGAAATGCACAGACAGAAGAAGAAAAAGAGGCTTCGGTAGACACAACGGAAGAGGAAATAAAACTTCCGCCGAGAACAAATAAATATGCACCAAGTGTACATATTTATCGCGTTGATATTTCGGATTCGGAAGTTTTTTCGTCTGCTGAAGTTAACAAGTTTAAATCTTTGATTGAAAAGAAAGATGTCACGATTGAAGATATTAACAACCTGGTTAAACTCATAAATGCGCAATATTTGAAAAAAGGCTTTATTACCGCTCGGGCTTTTATTACGGAAGGAAAACTTGAAGGTGTTTTGAAAATTGAGTTGATGGAAGCGCATATCGGAAAGTTGGCTATTGACGGTAATAAATACAACAGAGAATGGTATTTGCGCTCTCAATTCAGCCATAAAGACGGCGATCTTTTCAGTTTGCAAGATTTGCAAAACGAACTAAAAACATTTAACAAAAATGCCCGCAGTATTAAAATGCGTGCTCAGTTAAAGCCGGGCGAAGAATACGGAACAACAGATGTTACGTTAAAGGCAGAAGAAACAATGCCTTATCATTTATCGGCCTCATTTGATAACTTTGGCCGTGATACAACCGGTGAACACCGCGGCGGTTTAGTTGCTTCAACCGATTCACTTATCGGCTTTCAAGACAGATTATCAGTAGCATTCAATGTAGCAAAATCTTCGTTTAATCCTTATATTGATTATAATGTGCCGGTAAACAGATACGGAACTCGTGCAGGTGTGTCGTATATGTTTGGTAAAAGCAAAGTAACCAGCGGAGAGTATAAAGATTTTGACTTAAATGCCAAAACTAATACATACAGTGGATATATCTCTCATCCTTTGATTGATACGACAAAAGGAAAGTTGAATGTTAATACATCATTGAATTATAAAACATCAACGGCTAAAATTTCCGGATTTAAATATTCAGATTTTAGGGATACAAATGTAGCTATTGGTTTAGGTGGAAATTATAATTTTGAAAAAAGTGTTTTTTACGGCTCATTATATTCAACCAATGGTGTGATTAAAGACCAAATCAGACACGAGAGCACGCATTTTACAAAGTTTAATGCTGATGCTTACTATATTCACTATTTGCCATGGGGTATTATCGGCACAATCAAAGCCGGAGGACAATATTCTCCGGATAATATCGCTTACGTTGAGCAATATCAAATCGGTGGTATTTCAAGTGTCAGAGGTTATTCTGAAAGTCTTTTAATGGCGCCATCCGCATATTATACCAGCTTGGAAATGTTGTTCCCGATACCATTTTTACCGGAAACCATAAATATTCCATTTAGCAAAAATAATGACACATTCCGTTTAAGAGATTCGGTTAAATTTGCGGCCTTCTTAGATCATGGCGGTATATTTTATCACGAGGGTAAAGCCCATAGAGAAAATTTCCTCTTGAGTGATGGTGTCGGCTTACGTATAGCGATCAATAAGTATTTGTCTGCAAGAGTTTATGTCGGTTTCCCATTAATGAACAAGGGAACATATCATGAGGATGATACAAGTTTTCACTTTGATTTAATTGCTGTGCCGTTTTAATGTCGGCATAATGATATTTAAATTTTATTTAAGAAAGGTATTAAAATGAAAAGTCAGACTAATGCAAAAGCAAGCACAAATTCTAATGCAAGTAATATTGCAGTGGTTGATGTGCAAGCAATTGTAAATTCTTCTGCTCGAGTAAAAGCTTTAAGAGAAGCACAAGCCACTAAAGTTAAAGAGCTTAATTTGTGGTTACAAAATGCCCAAAATGAAGTAAATGCAGAGCAGGATAAAGAAAGACAACAAGCATTATTGCAAAAATATAATGCAGAATTTGCTTTGAAAAGAAGAGATGTGGCGTTGCAATATCAGCAAGAGCTGAAAACAGTAAGCGATAATATTTCTCAAACGGTGGCAAAAGAAGCTGAGAAAAAGGGATATTCTATGGTCATCGCTAAAAATATAGTCATTTACGGCGGTGTAGATATTACCGAAGGTATAGCTAAAATCATTAAATAAGATATAATATTTTATTAGATTTTTTGAGCTGGCAATCTTTATTGATTAGCCAGCTCGATAATTGTTACGCCTTTATTTTTGGCCTGTTTGCAGAATTCATAAGCTCTGCCTTTATATTTGTTGTATGCAATAATAAAATCGGTGTTTTCGATAATATAACGGTTACGATGCACAATGCACCAGCGTTTATAGCCCACGGCGCATTCATCCGGATATATCCAATTGTGGCAAAATCTTCGTTGATGAATAATGCCGCTACCATCAATCCCGATGTCGTGAAGTTCGGATGTTTTTGAGACAACAAGTGTAATATGTATGTTGGGGTAACTTTCAAAAACTTTTAATACGCTATCGTAGGCATCTTCTTCAAAACCGCCAAGTTCGCCGACAAGAAAAGTATCGACATCTTCATTTTCAATTAAATTGATAATTTGCGCCTGAATTTTTAATTTTAATTCCTGATTAGGCCGGCGTATGCGTTTCCGTCCGCTCATAAAATCATAATCATTGCCTAAAAAAGCACAAGTTTTACTCAATTTGAACTACCATTCAGCCCAAATGATTTCACCCACCTTTGCAGGTGGGTGGACGTTGTCACTACAAATAACACGAAAAGTAGCCCAGCTATTTGGGTAATGCCTTATTCACTGGCATCCACCCGTTACGGTGAGATGCCCAATAATATGGCAATCATCTTTTGCATTAACAACATAATGCAAAAGCTATGTCTTTGCCCGTGTTATTTAGACTGACAATGTCCTGTTGGGTATTGGGCTTATCCCAACGCAATCAAGTATAGAAAAAGAATCTTAAAAAAGCAATAAGATTGTTAAAATGCAGTAACGCTTTGCCGCATATATTTTCTTAATTATTATTGCATAGCAATAAGCATTAAGTGCGAAACTTTTGGTGTTTAAAAGCTGAAAAGCCTGTAAAATACTTCTTGGGCGTATTTTGAAAGCAACTACCTTAAAAAGTATATATTTCGGCGTTTAGAAGATATTTTAGCGGTGGAAATATTAAAATTTATGCTCTTACAATACCGCAGACAACACCTCTTAAACCCTTGCCACAACTGGGCTTTCACCGCGGATTGTTTAAAAAACGAAAAACCGAAGATATGTATCCTCGGTTTTTCTTTAATGGTGGAGGTAATCGGGATCGAACCGACGACCTACAGATTGCGAACCTGTCGCTCTCCCAACTGAGCTATACCCCCAACTGTTTTTTCAAAAAAGTACAGTAACAATAATCGGAGCTATACCCCCGATATAACAGAAT
>JAEEGL012425080.1_pt1 | contig 20508 bp, 15 predicted proteins | sample 9134231 | NCBI WGS metagenome assembly JAEEGL01 (sample SAMN16246548, study PRJNA631951) | gut metagenome | biome: gut microbiome; feature: rumen; material: fiber-attached | host: Bos | place: Iran: Karaj | collected 2018-10
CGCCCGGGAAAAGAGCTTGTAATTTTTGGGGCCGTCGTTCAGAAGCCCCGCCTTTTTGGTGCCGAGGGCAAGCCCCGCGCCCGGGATGGCCGCCACCACGGCCTGGTTCACCGGCGCGCCGCCGCTCACCATATCCTGCCACACCAGCATGCCCAGCCGGTCGCAGTGGTAATACCACCGGAGCGGCTCGATCTTGATGTGCTTGCGCAGCATATTGAAGCCCATATCCTTCATGGTGCGGATATCGTAGATCAGGGCCTCGTCCGAGGGGGCGGTGTACATGCCGTCGCTCCAGTAGCCCTGATCGAGCAGGCCGTTCTGGAAATAGGGCTCGTTGTTGAGCATCAGGCGCGGCACACCGTTTTCATCCTTGCCCACGCCGAACTTGCGCATGCCGAAATAGCTTTTTACCGTATCCCCGCCCAGCGTGACCGAAAGATCGTAGAGATAGGGGGTTTCGGGGGACCACAGGTTGAACGCGGGCAGCGGGATCACCGCCGTACCGCCCTCGGTGCGGCCTTCGGCAAGCGTTTCGCCCGCGGAAAGCACCCGGACCTCCGCCTCGCCCGCGCCGCTTGCAAATACCTGCACGGTGACCGTGCCGGCGTCGATATCCGGCGTGATCTTCAGGCTTTCGATATGGGTCTCGGGCACCTCCTCCAGCCAGACGGTCTGCCAGATGCCGCTTTGCGGCGTATACCAGATCTGCCCCCGGTGGGAGGTCTGCTTGCCGCTGGCCTGCGCGCCCGTTTCGCTGGGATCGGTAACGGAAAGCGTGAGCTCGTTTTCGCCGTCGATCATGGCCGTGGTGGCGTCAAACGTAAAGGGCGTGTAGCCGCCGCGGTGCGTGCCCAGCAGCACGCCGTTGAGCTTTACCTCGCAGGCGTAATCCACCGCGCCGAAGTGCAGCAGCACCTTCGCGTTCGTACGCTGAAACGAGAAGCGCTTGCGGTAATACAGCGTATCCTCCGGCGTGACAGTACGTTCTGCGCCGCTTAAGATCGTTTCGGGGCTGAAGGGGACCACGATCTCGCCCTGATAGCCGGTAAACGCCGCGCCCGTGGGCAGGATCGCGTACTCCCATACGCCGTTCAGGCAGAAGAAGGAATCCCGCGCCATCTGCGGCCGCGGATAGTCGTTGAGCGGGCAGGTCTTGTCCAGCGCCTTGCCCCAGCGGGTCAGTAATTTTTCCATAAAAGCCTCCTCGGTTAAAGTAAGTGGCCAGTGGCCAGTGGTCAGTGGCCAGTATTTGAGTTTTGAGTTTTGAGTGTTGAGAATGAAAAATTAAGAATTAAAAATTAAAAATGAATTGTGAGACTGCGCCGGCCACTGGCCACCGGTCACTGGCCACGATCCTGCCGCAAAGAGGCGATGGCCTCCGGCAGCTCCTTCAGATCGCGGATCGTTGCGTCCGGTTCGAAGCGGCCGGTCTGGGTGTCGTTGGTGCCGCACAGCCATACGGCCCGCATGCCCGCGCCTTTGGCGCCGTCCACGTCGTTGCGGCGGTTGTCGCCCACGTATACGGCCTCGTCCGGCGTGATGCCGAGCTTTTCGCATGCGATCAGGAACAGCTCCTTATCCGGTTTTTCCGCGGGATAATCGCCGCTGACAAGGATCTCGTCGAACACGTATAAAAGCCCCGTCAGCTTCAGCTTGGCGTACTGCAGCTCGTGCCGCCCGTTGGTGATCAGCCCCACCGTATACCCCTGCTTTTTGAAGTCCTCCAGCATCGGCAGCGCGTAATCAAAGGGCGCCGCCGTGCCCGCGAAGGCGCGGAACACAAAGCTGCGGTAATCGGCGTATTCGGGCGGCTCGGTGAACACGCCGTTTTCGCACAGATAGGCGAAGATGTATTTCCAGCCGTCGTACACCCAATGGTCGTCCGCCGTGCACCAGATGCGGGCGACTTCCGCGTCCGAAAGCGCCGGATCCACCCGGAAGGCGCGCCTGAGCTCGGGCACCAGGGCGGTGAGCGTCGCGTGCCGGTCGAATAAGGTATGGTCCAGATCAAACAGAATTGCTTTAAGCATATGATTGCCTTTTGAGTTTTAAGTTTTGAGTTTTGAGTGTTGAGTGTTGAGAATTAAAAATTAAAAATTAAAAATTGAAAATTACGGTTCCTACGGTTCCTGCTGTTCCTGCTTTTTTTACACATATATATTTCTTTTTTCGGGAACCGGAAGCTCCGATATATCACATTATATAAAAAAAAGCAGGAACTGTAGGAACTTAAGGAACGCAAACAGCGCATATGATACAGGAGACGGTTCTCTGTATCAATCTAAGTGTTGAGAATTAAGAATTAAAAAATGAACGGCGAACAGCGAACGGCTGCTGGTCACTGGCCACTGGCCACTGGTCACTGAGCCCTGAGCCCTGAGCCCTGAGCCCTGAGCCCTGAGCCCTGAGCCCTGAGCCCTGAGCCCTGCTTAATCAAACATCCCTTCAAAGTCCGTCGCGCTTACGTCCGTCAGCGGCAGGGTGACGGGCTGCCCGGTTTTGGAGGAGAGATAGACGGCGAGGACGGTTTCCAGCGCGTCGCGGCCGTCTTTGGCCGTTACGTAGGGGGCGCGGTCCTCCTCAATGGCGGCGATCACGTCCTGAAAGAGGCTGGTGTGGCCGTTGCCGTAGACGTTGGCTGTTTTTTCCACAAGGGCGTTCTTTACCGCGTCGCCCTCGTCGGGGAAATGCCTGTAGGCCACGGTATTTGCGCTGGTGCCGCCCAGCTTCATGGCGCCGCCGCTTCCGATCAGCGTGAGGTGCTCCTCCAGATCGGAGCCGGATACGTTTACGCCGCCCTCCGCGGTGGCGATGCAGCCGTTTTCAAAGGTGAATACCGCCGCGCCAACGTCCTCCGCCTGAATATAGGGGTGGTACTGCCGCCGCGTGATGCCGTAAACGGTTTTGAGCTTCCCGCCGCACATCCAGCGCAGCAGATCGATGCCGTGAATGCTCTGGTTCATCAGCGCGCCGCCGTCCATGGCCCAGGTGCCGCGCCAGTCCGCCGAGGCGTAATACGATCTATCGCGCCCCCAGCGCACGGTGATCGCCGCGTTGGAAAGCGTGCCGAACCTGCCCGCCTCCAGATACCTGCGCATCTCCTGCACCGCTAAATTGAAGCGGTTCTGGTGGCAGGCGCTCACCTTGACGTGATATTCCTCCGCCATGCGCACGATCTCGTCCGCGTCCGCCATGCTGAGGGCGATGGGCTTTTCCACGATCACGTGGATGCCGCGGCGGATCGCATCCTTCGCGCAGGCGGCGTGCAGGCCGCTGGGCAGCGCAATGCTGACAAGCGTTGGCTTTTCCTCGTCGAACAGGCGGTTCCAGTCCGCGTACCGGGCGATGGCCCCGGCCTGCTCCGGCGATAAGCCCGCGCGGTTATACAGATCAAAGATATGGTCGGGCTCGGTATCGCACACGGCGACCACGTTCAGCCCGTTTTCCCCCGCCGCCTTCAGATGGTTATACGCCACCCGGCCGCAGCCGATCAACGCGTAATTCATAAAATGCCCCTTTTTTAAAGGATAATAATTCAAATATATAATAATATTAAAAACATTATATGTCAACCGATGTTTTGCTTTACTTTGGCAAAAATCGAAGTATAATGGAAGTATCAAGAACCCGGAGGTTACCCTATGGAACGCATCATTTACAAATACTGCGCCGTGCTCGGCGTGGACGGCATGGGCCGCTATAACGAAAACGCGGACACCCCGCGTATGGACGCGCTGTTTGAAAACGGCGCCGTCACCTACGACGCTCTTTCCATGGACCCCACCATCAGCGCCGAAAACTGGGGCGCGATGCTGCTGGGCGCCACGCCCGTGGTACACGGCCTGACCAACGGCTGGATCAGCCAAAACGTGTATACCAACCGGGATTTGCCCAGCGTGTTCACGCAGCTCAGGCGCGTGTTTCCTCAGGCGTATCTGGCCTCCGTATGCAACTGGAACCCGATCAACCACGGCATTGTGGAGCACGACGTGGGCGTGGACATGGCTACCGCCCCCAACGACGGAGAACTGAACAGGATCATTATTGAAAAGGTAAAGAACAAGCCCAAATTCCTGTTCGTGCAGTACGACGACGTGGACGGCGCGGGCCACGGCAGCGGCTACGGCACCGAGGGGCACATCAAACAGATCGAATATACGGACACGCTCATCGGCGCGGTACTGGACGCCTATAAAGAGGCGGGCATTTACGACGATACGCTGTTTATCGTGCTGGCGGACCACGGCGGCATCCGCCACGGCCACGGCGGCTACACGGACGAGGAAAAATACGTGTTCTTCGGCGTAGCCGGAAAGGGCATCCAAAAGAGCCGCATCCCCTTTGCCCGCACCATAGATGTCGCCGCCACCGTGCTGTACGCCCTCGGCGCGCCGCTGCCCGCGTATGATATCAATGCGTTCTCCTCCCAGATCCCGGAGGGCGTGTTCCCGTGGCATACCGAAACATACCTCGTAACGCAGGCCGGGGTAAAAACCGCCGTCCCCCTGCCCACGAAGCCCTACGCGGAGCTTGCAGCCGCGCTCGGCGATAAAGACATCAAACTGGCGCTGTTCTTCGATAACGAGATCAAAGACGAAACGGGCCGTTGCCGCTTTACCGAATACGGCACCGTGAAATACTATTCCAACGGCGTGCGCAGCGCCTGCGCCGAGTTCGGCATGACCGGCTGCGCCGAGACGGAGGACCTGCGCGTGGGCGACGGCAGCTTTACCATCGCCGTATGGCTGAAGACGGACCGCGCCGTCAACGAGGAGTGCGTGGTGTGCTCCGACAAGGACTGGTGGTGGCAGAAGCGCCGCGAGCAGGGCTTCAGCTTTGTGATGAAAAACAACGATACCGTACTGCTGCTGGGGAACAACGAGGATGATTTCGGCCTGATCACCCCCTTCCCGGACGACCATAAGGAGGGCTGGCTGCACTGCGTGACCGCCGTGGACAAGGAAACCGGCGAGCTCCGCGTTTACTACGATTTCAAGCGCATCCGCAGCTTCCCGCTGCCCGCGGGCTTCAACGGCTGCTTTGACGCCGTCCCCTTTGTGGTGGGCAACGACGTGGGCCGCAGAAACAACACGGAGATCTTCCCCAACCTGTTCCGCATGGACGATCTGCTGCTCTTCGGCAAGGCGCTGGGGGATGAGGACGTGGAGAAGTTGGAGGCATTTTATAAAGAGTGACTCTATAAATTGAGATTTAATGCTTTGCTGGATTAATGATTAAAGATTAATAATTAACGATTGCGGAAGGGCTCCGCCCTTTACCTGATTCTAACAACTGAAACCGATGGTATTGTTTTTTAATGCGGCTTCCGCCGCCACCTTAATCATTAATTATTAATCATTAATCGTTAATCAACGAGCGCCAAACATAATTTTACCGCAAAACCGAAAGAAGGAGTCCCCCCCCATGCCCTACACCGTTTCCTGCCCCCTGATGAACCGCAATTTTGCAAAGGACGATAAAGAGAAGCTCGTTCAGACGCTGAAAAAGACGAACGTGACGCGGGTGTTTCTGGCGCTGGCCCCCAACTGTACGCGGGAGCCGCTGCGCGGCGAAGAGCTGGCGGCGCTCAGGGAGAACTGCGCGTTTCTGAAGGCCCGCGGCTTTGAAGTGGGCGCGTGGTTCTGGGCCTTTTATATGACGGCCGAAAACGACTATACCTATATCGTTTCGCCGGACGGGAGGACCGCGAAATACACCGTCTGCCCCCTGGACCCCGGCTACCGGGCGGAGATGGGGGCTTTCGTGCGCGACGTTTCCGAAACCGGCGTGGATCTGATCCAGTTTGACGACGATTACCGCTTCGGCTTTCAGGATAACGGTTTCGGCTGCGTGTGCGGCTACCACCGCGCCGGGATCGAAAAACGGCTGGGCAGAAAGGTGACGGACGAGGAACTGAAAACCTGCCTGCTCTCCGGCGGCGGCAACCCCGTGCGGGACGCCTTTACGGACGAAAACGGCGCTTCACTGGAGCTGTTCGCTTCTGATCTGCGGAAATACGCGGACGCGGGGAACCCGAACGTGCGCATGGGCTTTTGCAGCTGCATCACCTCCTGGGATCTGGACGGCGCCGTGCCGGACCGGATCAGCCGTCTGCTGGCCGGAAATACGCGGCCCTTTTACCGGCTGATCGGCGCGCCCTACTGGGCCCCCGGCAAATTCTGGGGCAACCGGCTGGGGGACGTGATCGATCTGGAACGCGCCGAGGCCGCCCGGCGGCGGGACCCTGAAATCGAGATCTACAGCGAAGGCGATACCTATCCCCGCCCGCGCTACGCCACACCGGCGAGCTATCTCGAATGCTTTGACACCGCGCTGCGGGCCGCCGGGTGCACGGACGGCATCCTGAAATATATGCTGGATTACACCGCGGACGCGGATTACGAGCCCGGCTATCTTGCCGAGGCGCAGCGCAACGCCCCGCTGTACGCGGCGATCGATTCGTTTTTTGAAGGCAAAACTGCGGTGGGCGTGCGCGTGTACGATAACCCCGCCAAATACCGCACGCTGCCCATCCCCGCGCGCATGGCAAACGATACCGGCGTGCAGGATATCGCCTTTTCCGCCGCCGCCCGGTTTTTAACGGGCCTGAGCGTGCCCGCCGTGTTTGAGGGCGCGGGCGTCTGCGGCGTCGCCTTCGGGGAGGACGCGCGTACCCTGCCGGAGGGGGCCCTGCAGAAGGGCCTGATATTGGACGCGGCCGCCGCCGAAATCCTGGCGGCAAAGGGCGTGGATACCGGCCTTATGAAACGCGGCGAACCGATCCCCGCGGGCGTGGAGATTTTTGCGGACGGCAAACGCGCCGCCATGCCCGGGGACCCGCTGTTCTGCCCGCTGGAACTGAATCCCGCGGCGGAGATCCAAAGCACAGCTCAAGCGGACGGAAAAACGTACCCGATCTCTTATACCTACACGAACGCCGCAGGGCAGCGCTTTCTGGTGTTTGCCTACGAAAGCGTATTTGCGTCGCAGAGCTGGTTCCGGTGCTATCTGCGGCAGGCGCAGGTGAACGCCTTTATTCTATCCTGCGGTACGGCCGCGCCCGTATACTGCCCCGGCCACCCGGAGGCGTGGCTGCTGGCAAAAACGGATGGCACAAAAACGGCGATCGGTGTATGGAACCTGTTTGCGGACCCGATGCGCGCCCCCGTGCTCACCCTGCCCGCCCCGGCAAAACGATTGCGCGCCTTCGGGTGTACGGCAAAAGCGGAGGGGAACAAACTCACGCTGAGTGATATTCCCGCATTTTCCTGTGGGATTGTTGAGGTCAATTGAACTTTATCGCCCGACGCGATAAAGTTCAAAGTGTTGAGTGCTGAGTGTTAAGTGTTGAGCATCCTTTTTTCAGCATAAACCTGCTGCCCGGTTTTTTCTCAACACTCAACACTCAAAACTCAAAACTCGTCGACAAACTGCACTTTGATCTATCCCCCGCGCCGCCTGCCAACCAAAAAACCATTGACACCCCCGCTGCGCGGTGTTAAAATAAAGTTTAAGGAAAAATCTATTTATTTCCTGCGTCAGTTCGAAACCATCCTGACGTTAAACAAAACTAAGGAGCTTACAAATGAATCAAAAAACAGCCTATCTTACCAAGGCCGCGCTGATCGCGGCCGTGTACGCAGTGCTCACCTATGCCGCCGCCGCGTTCGGTCTTGCCTACGGCGAAGTGCAGTTCCGGTTTTCGGAAGCGCTCACCGTACTGCCGCTGTTCTGCCCCGCAGCCGTTCCCGGGCTCACCTTGGGGTGCCTTGTTTCCAACGTGATCAGCACCGTAAACCCCGTGGATATGATCGTGGGCACGCTGGCTACCCTCTTTGCCGCCCTCACCACCCGGGCGCTCAGAAACGTGACCATAGGCAAGTATCCCCTGCTCTCCATGCTGATGCCCGTGCTCTTCAACGGGCTGTTCGTAGGCGCGGAGATCGCGTATTTCAGCGGCAAAAACGTATTCTGGCAGGCGTTCGGGCCCGCGGCGTTGAGCGTTGCCGCCGGGGAAGCCGCCGTGGTGCTGATCTTGGGCACACTGCTTTGGCTCGGGATCCGCAAGGACAAAAAGCTGCAGGGGCTGTTGAAATAAATACGGATTACGCGGCGGAACACCGCCGTGCAAATATAATCGCGGAACACCGCAGAACAGGATGATACCATGAAGAAAATTATCGTAGCGGACGACGAAGAGCTGATCCGCCGCCTTGTGACCGACTATCTGACGGCGGAGGGCTACGAGGCCCTTGCCGCGGACGACGGCGACGTGGCGCTGCGCCTCTGGCAGGAAAACCCCGATACGGCCCTGCTGATACTGGACATCATGATGCCCAATATGGACGGCTGGGAGGTATGCCGCAAGATCCGGGAGACCTCGGACGTGCCGATCATTATGCTCACGGCCCGGAGCCAGGAGTACGATCAGCTCACCTCCTTCGATTCCGGCGCGGACGATTACGTCACCAAGCCCTGCAGCCCCAGCGTGCTGATGAAGCGCGTGGCCGCGGTGCTGCGCAGACGCGAGGGCAGCGTGAACGCCAGCAAGGTGCTGACCATCGACGAGCTGAAGCTGGACGCCTTTGCCCACGAGGTATGGCTGGAGGGCCGCAGCATCTCTCTGACGCTGAAGGAATACTCCATTCTGCAGAAGCTGCTCTCCGCCCCGGGCAGAGTTTTCACCCGCGAGCAGATGCTGGACGACATCTGGGGCTTCGATTTCGAGGGCGACGTGCGCACCGTGGATTCCCACGTGGCGCGGCTGCGCACAAAGCTGGGCGACTGGGGCGTGGCGCATATCAAAACGATCTACGGCACCGGATACAAGCTTGAGGTGAGCCGCGATGGCGCGCAGTAAAAAACAGCCCCGGCCGCGCAAGCAAAAGGCGATCCGGTTCCGGCTGATGCGGGGGATCGTCGTTATTATCCTCCTTACGGTTCTGATACCGATCATAGCATACAACAATCTGCCGGAGTGGGTATATTATCTCACCCCGGCAACGCGTTTATGGATCGCCACCGAGGAGATCAGCAACGGCTATGCCGAGGGTACGCTGAACGACGTGCTGGGGGAGATCGATAAAAAATACGACGTGACCGTGGAGATCCGGCTGGCGGACGGCACGTTTATCTATTCCACCGCCGCGCTGGTGGACGAGCTGCCCGCGGACCTGACCGAAGCCCAGCCCATCGATACGGGCTACGCGCTGAATTATGAAACGATCTACGGCGAACGGCGCGCGCAGGATAAGGGCTATCTCGTAAAGGAATATGCCGGCCGGGATTACGAGGTGCGCTTTCTGGACTGCTATCTCTACCTGCCCGAGGGCGAGAGCGTGGACGTATTCATGCAGGTGAGCCAGGTAAGCACCACAACGAAGATCAGCCTTGTGGCCAGCTTCGTGGCGGTCATGCTGACGATGGCCTTCGCGCTGCTGGTGATCTCCAACTATATCAAGCGGATCACCAAGCCCGTAAAGGAAATGGTGGAGATCACCGAAAACATGAGCAAGCTCGATTTCTCGGAGCAATGCCCGGAAAGCACCATTCTGGAGCTGAACAGCCTTTCCGAAAGCATCAACCGGCTTTCCTCCGCGCTGGATACGGCCCTGACGGACCTGCAGCAGAAGAACCGGAAGCTGGAAGAGGATATCGAAAACGAGCGCACCATAGATAACCTGCGCCAGACCTTTATCTCCGGTATTTCGCACGAGCTGAAGACCCCCATCGCCATTATTCAGGGCTATGCCGAGGGGGCGAAAATGTTTTACGCCTCAGGGAACCCGGAGGCGGCGGACAGCTACTGCGATATCATTATGACCGAATCCGTACGCATGAACGAGATGATCATGAAGCTGCTGGAGATCACGAAATACTCCTCCGGCGCTTACGAGCCGGTGCGGGAGGACTTTGAGATCCGCCCCTTCGTGCAGGACTGGTTCGACCGCAACGAGAGCATTCTGGCGGAAAAAGGCGTTACGGCGGTCAACAACGTGCCGCCGGAAATCTTCGGCAACGGCGACAAGCTGATATTGGAATCCGTGCTGAACAACTACCTTTCCAACGCCCTTTCGCACGTGGAAAACGAGATGCGCATCCGCGTTTCCTGCGTCTCCCACGAAAAAAGCTGGCGGGTGAAGGTGTTCAACACCGGCAAACCCATTGCGGACAAGGATATCGATAAGATCTGGGATTCCTTCTACCGCGCGGATAAATCCCTCTCCCGCTCGCAGGGCCGCTTCGGCCTCGGCCTTTCCATTGTGTCGGCCATTCAGGACCTGCACGGGGAGGCCTACGGCGTGGAGAACAAAGAAAACGGCGTGGAATTCTGGTTTGACATTAAAAAGAAGGAAGAAAGCGAAACGTATGAAAGCTGAAGCGTATGAAGCCCTCGGCATATCGCCGCGCGTGGCGGCATTGGGAGAAGAGATCCTCGCGGGGCTGGAGGGCCGGTTCAAACAAATAGACGACGTTGCCGAATACAATCAGGCGAAGGTGCTGTACGCCATGCAGAAAAACAGGGTCAGCGCCGCGTGCCTGAGCGGCACCACCGGCTACGGGCACGACGATATGGGCCGCGACACCTTAGAGCGGGTATACGCCGACGTATTCCATACCGAGGCGGCGCTGGTGCGCCCCGCACTCACCTGCGGCACCCACGCCCTTTCCACCGCGCTTTCCGCCAACCTCAGGCCCGGGGACGAGCTCCTCTCCCCCGTGGGCAGGCCCTACGATACGCTGGAAGAGGTGATCGGCATCCGCGAGAGCCCCTGCTCTTTAAGGGAATACGGGGTCAGTTACCGGCAGGTGGATCTTCTGCCGGACGGCGCCTTCGATTACGAGGGCATCAAAAACGCGATCAGCGACAAAACGAAGCTCGTTACCATACAGCGCTCCAAGGGCTACCAGATGCGGCCCACCTTTTCCGTACATGAGATCGGCGAGCTGATCGCCTTTATCAAAAGCGTAAAGCCCGGGCTCACCGTGATGGTGGATAACTGCTACGGCGAATTCACGGAGGAGCTGGAACCCACGGACGTGGGCGCGGATATGGCCGTGGGCTCCCTGATCAAAAATCCCGGCGGCGGCCTTGCCCCCATCGGCGGCTACATCGCCGGAACACAGGCCTGCGTCGACCGCTGCCATTACCGCCTGACGGCCCCCGGCATCGGGCAGGACGTAGGCGCGAGCCTGGACGTGATGCACAGCCTCTATCAGGGCTTTTTCCTTGCCCCCACCGTAACGGCCGGGGCGCTGAAGGGCGCCGTGTTTGCCGCCAATCTGTACGAGCGGCTGGGCTATTACTGCGTGCCGGACGGCAAAGAGGACCGGCACGACATCATCCAGAGCATCCGGCTCGGTTCCAAGGAGGCCATGGAGGCCTTCTGCCGCGGCATTCAGGCGGCGGCGCCGGTGGACAGCTTCGTCACGCCCGTGCCCAGCCCCATCCCGGGGTATGACGACGAGGTGATCATGGCGGCGGGCGCCTTCGTGCAGGGCGCAAGCATCGAGCTTTCGGCGGACGGTCCCATCCGCGAGCCCTACGCCGTGTATTTTCAGGGCGGGCTCACGTGGGCGCACGCGAAGCTGGGCGTGCTGATGAGCCTGCAGAAATTATATGAAAACGGGTTGGTGACGTTATGAAAAAGCAGGGCTTTATGAATTCCGTGCCCGCAAAATGGGCAAAGGCCGTGTGCGCCGTGCTGCTGGCCGCCGCGTTTTTATGGCTGCTGATCTCGGCGGCGATCACGGTATCCAAAGAAACCGCGGTTCCCGCGGAGCTTTACCTGACCGGCACGTTCAAGCGCGCGCCGGAGGAAGAAGAGACGGACGAGGACGCGAAATACCAGACGGCCGTATATTATTACGATAATTATGCAAATGACGGCAACGTCTACCTGATGTACGCGGATCATCCGACCGAGGAATACGAGGCGCTTCCCGAAGACGCGACCGCGCAGGGCTGGATCTATTTCGACGGCACATGCTTTGTCACGTTCAACCACGAGCCCACCGAAAAGGAGCTGAACGCCGAGCGGCGCTCCCTGTACGCGGGCTTTGAGGAAAAAAGCTTCGGCATAGCCATGGCCTGCGCGCTGACGGCGCTGGGCCTTTGCGTGATGATCTTTTTCGGCAAACACTTTACGGATTACGAGCAGCTCTGGTTCATTTCCATTTTAGTGCTGGCGGCGGTGTTCTCCATCCTGTTCCCGGAGGAGGAGGCCAACGGCGTCAACGGCCTTGTGATCATGGCGCTGTATCTGCTGGATACCTTCTTAAACATCCTGTGCGAGCTGCTGATCAGCAAGCAGAGCAAGTGGAACTTCATCGTTTCCGTGTTCGTGGAGCTTGCCGAGATCGCGATCTGCCTGGTGCTGATGTACCGCTTCGCCACCATGGCCACCACGCTGTTCTTCTGGCTCCCCTGTGATATCATCAGCTTTGTGAACTGGCACAAGCACCCGGACAAGAAGGACGAAGAGCTCACCGTGGTGCGCACGCTCAAGGGCTGGCAGGAGGCGCTGATCATTGCCGGTATTGTGATATGGACCGTGGTGGTCGGGTATATCCTGAGCCATCTGGACTTTATGAGCGATTTCATTCAGAACCGCACGCTGGAGGTGGCCATCGCCTACATGGACGCCTGCGCTTCCGCCGTGGGCGTGGTGAACGGCATATTCATCCTGCTGCGCCTGAGGGAGCAGTGGATCGCCTGGTACATTTGCGCGGCGCTGGAGGCGGCCATCAATATCCTGTCCGGCCAGTTCGTACTGCTCATCCTCAAGCTCGGCTACTTTACCAACACCACCTACGGCTACATCAAATGGACGAAATACATCAAAGGCCTGCAGGCGGAAACGGAAGCCGCAAAAACGGAATAAGCCATGGCGGAAAACACCCTGCGCATTCAGAATTTTATATGGGATTTCGACGGTATGCTGTTTGATACCTACCCCCACACGGAGGCGGCGTTCTGCGAGGTGCAGCGCCGCCGCGGCTTTGTGCGGGACCCGGAAGAGGTGCACCGGCTGTTCAAGATCAACCTGCGGGCGGGCTTTGCGCACTACGCGCTGACGGAGGAGGAGATTTTGGAATTCTACGCGCTGGAAAACGACCTCACCTTCCCGCCCATCGGCGTGCCCTACCCCAAAATCCCCGAAATTCTGCAAACGATCGTTGACCGCGGCGGCAGAAACTACCTGTATACGCACCGGGACCGGGTCGCCCTGCAGTATCTTGATATTTACGCTCTCACGCCGCTCTTTTCCGACTTTGTGACCGGCGAGGACGACTTCCCCTATAAACCCGCGCCGGACGCACTGGAGCATATCATAAAAAAGAACGGCCTTCACAGGGCCGAAACGATGATGCTGGGCGACCGGGATATCGATATCTTCGCCGGGCAGAACGCCGGGGTGTATACCCTGCTCTACGATGACGAGAGAAGATACGGGGATCTGGGCGAGACCCGGCGGGCGCGGACGCAGGAGGAGCTTTTGGCGGAGATAATTTCTTTAAGTTTTGAGTGTTGAGTGTTGAGTTTTGAGAATTAAAAATTAAGAATTAAAAATGAAAGATTGATTCTTGAAGCTGCGAATTTCGGGCAACAATAAAATCCTGCCGGGAGGCAGGATTTTTTCGTTCAGCTGTACATTCCGTTGGCGCTCATATAGTTGAATATGCTTTTGCCGTGCTGCTGTTCTTCCTTCTGGATGTGGTTCAGCGTTTTGCGCACGGTATCGTCGCGGAATTCAAAGATGCAGGTATCGTAGAGCGAGGAAACGTGCTTTTCGCCGGAGAGGGCGTCCGTGCACAGGTAGCAGTCGTTTTTCTTGTCCGGCGTTTCGGCGGTGCCGTAAACGGCCGTAAAGGTGGGCGGCGCGGCGTCCTGCCCGGCGGGCATCGCGGGGCACGTGCCGTTTTCGATCTGCGTCAGCGTATCCAGATGCTGCCGCTCCGTATCGGCAAGGGAAGTGAACAGCCCCTTCAGTTGTCCGTCCACGGCGCATCCGGCGGCCTTGGTATAGCGCTCGATACAGAGCTTCTCCTGGCTCTTCAGTTCCTCGATCAGCGTGCTCTCTTTTGCGGTCAGTTGCATAAGAAAATCTCCTTTTTTCGGTATTCGGTTTTCACCTGTTCACAGTATTTACCGAAAATTGGAGATTATGCATTTCAGCGGATCGCGGGGTCAGGAATCCATTTTTAATTTTTAATTTTCAATTTTTAATTCTCAAAACTCAACACTCAAATCTTTATTAGGCGTCTTCCTTCTTCTCCGCCTTGCTTTCCGCTTCCTTGGCGGCCTGCTCCGCGGCGGCCTTTGCCGCGGCTTTTTCGGCTTCCGCGGCCTCGGTCTCGGCGATCCATGCAAGCGTATCCTTCAGGCTCTCCTCCAGCGGGCGGGGGTTGTAGCCCAGATCCTTCTGCGCGTGCTCATAGCTGAAATTGCAGTTGGAGCAGAGCTTGCGCACGGCGTAGCGGGTAAAGATGGCGGGTTTGTTCATGGTTTTGTAGTAGCGTTCCATAATGGGGGCGGCAAAATCCACCACGCCCTTGCCGATTTTGATTTTGGGCGGCTTGTGGCCGCTGGCAGCGCCCAGCAGACGGATGAACTCATCCACCGTGACGCTCTTGTTGCAGAGGATGTATACCTCGCCGCCGGGGGCCTTGTCGCCCGCCGCCACGGTGCCGATGGCCACGTCGCGCACGTCCACGAAGTTATAGCCGCCGAAGGTCATGGTGATGGGGAAATTGCCCTTGGAGAACATACGGATCATGCTGCCCACGCTGGATACCTTGAAATCGTAGGGCCCCATGCAGGCCGAAGGCTGGCAGACCACGGTCTCCACGCCGCCGCGGCCGTTGGCGTCCAGCACCATCTGCGTGGCCTCCGCCTTGGTTTTGGCGTAGGCGCCCTCCAGCTCGTCCGGATCGTAATGATACACCTCGTGCATCACCTGATCGTCCGGCAGGGGGACGTAGGTATCCACGGAGCTCATGTAGACGAGCTTCTTCACGCCCATCTTGCGGCAGGCGCGGATCACGTTGCGCGTACCGTTGACGTTGACGTTATACACGAAATCCTCGTTTCCGGGCTTGATCTCCACGCAGCCGGCCACGTGATATACGATATCCACGCCCTCAAACGCGCGGATCAGGCTCTCGTAATCCGTGATATCGCCCTTGCGCTTCTCGCAGCGCAGACCGTCGAAGATGTCGCTGTCCTTACGGATCAGGATGCGGATATCCTTATCCTCGTGCTTCTGCAGTTCCATTAAGATGGCGTAGCCCACGTGGCCCGTGGCGCCGGTGAGGCAGACGGTTTTTTTGTCCATAAATTTCTCCTATCGCGTTTTTATTCAGATGTTTTGATTGAGATTTATTGAAATAATGAAAAATTAAAAATTAAAAATTAAAAATGAATAATTAAGGAAGGGCTCCGCCCTTACCTGATTATATAGCAAAAACCAAAAGTTTCGCCTTTTTAATGCGGCTTCAGCCGCCACCTCAATTTTTAATTTTTAATTTTTAATCGTTAATTAAGCGCACACAATAAACTGCTTTTTTACGTTTCAGTCAATACCACAGTCAAATCGTTCACATTCGTCCCCGTGGGGCCGGTGACGATCAGGTCCCCGGCAGCCTTCAGGGCGGTGTAGGAATCGTTGTTGCCGAGCGCTTCTTCGGGGGAAACACCCGCGCGCGTCATCTTTTCGTACGTATCGCCGTCCGCGATGCCGCCCGCGGCGTCCGTGGGGCCGTCCGTACCGTCCGAACCCACCGAGAGGAAGCAGATATGCTCCCGCCCGCGCAGGGCGACGGCGGCGGCAAGGGCCATCTCCTGATTGCGCCCGCCTTTTCCCGTGCCGCGCAGGGTGACCGTGGTCTCCCCGGCGTAAAGATACGCGCGTTTGCCCGGGCGGCAAGGGATCGCGGAAAGGATGGCACACGCGGCATCCCGCGCTTCGCCGGTCAGATCCCGGCGCACGATCTCGGTTTCGTACCCCAGCGCGAGGGCCTCTTTTTTGGCGGCCTCGCACAGTATGTTGATATCGCCCACGTAAAAATACCCGCCAAGCTTCACGCGCAGCGGCTCGCCCCGCTTCAGCAGGGGCAGGATCCCGGGCATATCCGGCAGATATTTTTGCGCGATGCGGAAAACCTCTTCGTCCGGCGTTTCGTCCGGCACGGTGGGGCCGGAGGCGATCACGCCCGGGTCGTTATCCAGCACGTCGGAGAGCGCCAGCGTAATGACTTTTGCGGGGTATGCCGCGGCGGCCAGCCGACCGCCCTTGACCAGCGACAGACGCTTGCGCACTGCGTTGAGCTCGCGGATCTCCGCGCCCCGGGAGAGCAGCTTTTTTGTGACCTCCCGCTGCGTTTCGGGCGGGACGGCGCTTTTTTCCATCAGCGCGCTGCCGCCGCCGGAGAGCAGCACCAGCAGGGTGTCTTCTTCGGTCAGGGATGCAGCGAGGGCAAGCGCTTTTTCGGCGGCGAGGACGCTGTTTTCGTCGCTCACCGGGTGCGCGGCCTCGATGCAGTCGAATGCGGGTTCGGCGAAACCGCCGAGATGCCCGTATTTGGTGATCAGCAGACCGGCTTTGATCCGGCCCCAGAAATGTTCCGCGGCGGCCTGTGCCATGGGCACTGCGGCCTTGCCCACGCTGAGCACCACCGGCGAACCGGGCAGCGCCGGTTCCTTCAGTTTTTGCAGCGTGTTTTCGTACGGCAGCGAGCCCCGGATGGCCGCGGCCGCGATGCGCTTTGCGTCCTCTTTTAAGCTCATAGCGTGATATCGCACTCCATGTTATCCGGCGCGGAGGGGTACATGAGCTCCTGCATCAGCCCCTCGATCTGCCCGGTGGTGCGGAAAATCTTTTCTTTTTTGGCCTTTTTCATGGGCAGCCTGGAGATCACGCGGCGCGGCAGGGTGCTGACGTCGACGGCGATGGTTTTCACGGTTTCGGGCATATCCTTTGCCAGATACGAGCCGTCGAACAGGCAGAGGAAAATATCGATGATATGGGGCAGCAGCCGTTCGTTTTTATGGGCCTTGACGGCTTTTCTGTTTACGCCCTTGCCGAAGGTGAAGAAATTGACGAGCCTGCCGGCCTTGCCCACTTTGATCTTCAGCGCGGTGCGCGCCAGACGGCGGATGAGGAAATACACCTTATCGTAGGCGCCGAAGCGGATGCCCTCGGCAGCCATGCGCTCCCGGAGGTCCTCCTTATCGTTGGCGGCGGCGTTGAGCAGGTTATACAGCACCGCGGCGGAATGCTCTTTGATATAGTCCGCGCCGTATTCTTTGCCGTTGTAGGTAAAGCCCTGCAGGAATTCCACCTTCAGGTGGGCGACGCCGTTTTCCACCGTGACGTAGTTGATGGGGGCGGGATAGCCGCACAGGGAGCCCACGTTGACCTGCGTGATCTTATTGCCTGCGGGCGAAACGAACTCGGTGGTGCGCTGGAAATGGGAATGCCCCACGAACATCAGCCGCAGGCCCGCGTCCGCCAGACGCGCCGCCACGGTAAAATTATCGCCGATGCTCTGCCCCTTGTTGATGAGCGCGGCCACGTTATGCAGCAGCAGATGGTGCTCGGTGGCGATCACGTTGCACCCCGCGGTCTTCGCGGCACGGATCTGTTCTTCCATCCAGCAAAGATGCGCCTCGCTGTAGCCGGAGCTGCCGCCGGGGCCGTCCGCGTCGTCGTTGACCGCCAGCAGGCGCAGCGCGTCGCTCACCTGATAGCAGCGGGAGTGGAAGCCGTGGTCGTTTTGGTAAGCGGAAACCACCTTATCTTCGCCGATATCGGCGTAAAAGGCGTCCAGCGCGGCGGCGTCCAAAGCGGGCACGTCGTGGAACACCTCGTTGCCCACAAAGCGGCGGGGATTGCCGTTGGTGCACCAGTCGTGTGTGGAGGTGATGAGATACAGGGGTTTCTCTTTTAAGAAAGCGTCGCACTTGACGCGCATCTCCTCGTGGCTGCAGCGCTCGCCGTTGTTGGTGATATCGCCGCTGATCACAAGCGCGTCGATATCGCTCTTTTTCAGCAGATCGAAGGCGGCGTCCACCACCGCGCCCGATTCGGCGAGGCATTTCTGGTCCGAGCCGCTGCGGATCTCATAAGCGCGGCCCTCGGTGCCCAATTGGGGCGAATAATAATGAATATCCGATATAAACGCAAGCTTCGTTTTTCCCATGTCCGGCACCTCACAAAAAATTATTAATCTTTAATTATTAATTATTAATTTTAAAAAAGCGCCCTGCCGGGGGTGGCAGAGCGCCGGGGATCATATTCAGAAGTTTTCTTTCTTCTTCATCATGGTGAGCACCACAACGGCCACCGCGATGACCATGGCAAGCACGAACGCCATCATAAAGCCGACGGTCGCGCCGCTGCCCACGGAGGATTTCGTACCGGCGTCGTTGTTCGATACGTTATAGGAGACCTCCTGATTCTGCGCGGTTGAGGGAGCCACGGTCCAGGTGTAGGGGTCGCTGGGCACCGTGTAGGGATCGGTCTGCTCCGTTTGGGAATTCGGATCCAGCGTAAACACGGTATAGGATTCCACCTGCGGCACGGAAGGCAGCGTGGTGGAGGGCGGGAGGGTTGTGGATTCCTCCGGCAGGGTGGTGGACTCCTCCGGCAGGGTGGTGGATTCCTCGATCGTGGTGGGCGCCTCGGTGGTGGTGGTATACTTGCCGGCCTCCATATCCGCTATGATCTGCCGTTTTTCCACGTAGGGATCCACGCCCGCGATCTCCGCGGCGGTTTTGCCGGCAGAGCTCTTCACGCCCACGTACTCCAGCGGGATCAGATCTGCCAGCGCGATGGAACCGAGATCGGTCAGATGCGCGCCGTCCGGCGTAAAGGACGGACAGAGCTGACGGGGCTCGTGGGGATCCGCCAGCGGCGAGCAGTCGATATAGCCGTCCGCCTCTTTATTGGTGAGCACCCATTCGGTGAGCGCGTCGCACATGTCCTGCTCCTGCTGCGTCCAGGTGACGTCCACGCCGGAGCCGAGGAAGTTGCGCTCGTAGCCCATCCACGCGCTCTTGGTAAAGAAATAGATCTTGATGCCGTGGGAATGGCACATCTGGATCAGGGAGCGGTAGCCCGCAATGATATCCTCGGGCGTATACTTGGGCGTGGCGGCCGACAGCGTTTTGGAGAACTGATGCAGCACGTCGTTGAGGCCGATCTTGACAAAGCAGTATTTTACGCCCTTGATATCGAGCACGTCACGCTCGAAGCGGTCGATCAGGGCCTGTCCGTAAAGGTTGCCTATGATGCCGCTGCCGTTCGAGAGCAGCTTGTTGCCGATAATGGCCTCGTTGACCACGGAGATGTTTTTCACGCCCGCGGAAACGATCCGCTTTGCATAATACAGATAGGTATCGTTCACCAAGGTGGAGTCGCCGATGAACACGGCGGCCGCGGCGCTCGCGCTGGAGCTCATGGTATCGATGCGCTCAAGGAACGGGATGGTGTGGTACACGATGGCGCCGGAACCGATATTGACCTCGCTGGCCCCCGTCAGCGCCGTGGCGTTTACCTGAGAGGTATTGCCCAGCGGCAGACGGCGCATAAAGGTACGGCCGTTGGAAAGGCCCACGCTGGTCATATAGGTAAAGTTCTCAAAATACAGGCTGATGCTGATGGAATCCAGCGCCTGCGTTTTGAAGCTGATGGCGTCCGACGTGACGCGCTTGCCCGCGGGGATCGTAACGCTCGTCTGCCCCTTGAAGGTGATGGGCGTCTGGGTGCCGTCCTGCACGCCGAGCACGCTGGAGCCGGTTTTGGCAACGCTGGCTTCGCTGATCACAACGTCCGCGGCGCCGTACTGGTTCGAGAACACAAACTTGATCTGCGAACCGCCCGTGGTAACGGTGAGCACCGTGCGCAGCGTGGTGCCTGCCAGGATCACGTCCTGAAACGACGCGCCCGCCACGGAAACGGAGCCGTTTACAAGGCTGGAGCCCCAGCTGGTGACCCAGTTCCCTTCCGCCGCCTGCACGGGCGCCGCGAACAGCCCCGCGCCGGAAGCGAACAGAACGGCCGCCGCCAGCAGCAATGCTAATATATTGCGTAATGCTTTCATATTTTCTTTCCTCCGAACAGATTACGGATTTCATGTAGGAATCATTATAGCACAGAACTATTTAAAAAAGCAATATATTTTTTGTTTTTATTTAAAGGCGCCGGGTGTAGGCGCAATGCGGAATGCGGAATGCGGAATGATCGGCATTCGAAACAAATCGTTAATCATTTATCATTTCAGCACGCAACACCCTGTATCGCGGGTGTAAAATTTTCGCCTCTTCACGGAAAGTTGGGGAATTTTGTGCTTCGCACTTAGGAAGGCTGACGGCCCCCGTCCCTCTCCGGCGGCTTTGCCGCCACCTCCCCCGCACCGCGGGGGAGTCTTCCCCGGCGAGGGTTTCCCTAAAACCTTTCCTGCGCTTGTATAAGCGCAAAGATTTCGCCCGCTGCGGCGGGCGAC
>JAEEGL012689916.1_pt1 | contig 20508 bp, 20 predicted proteins | sample 9134231 | NCBI WGS metagenome assembly JAEEGL01 (sample SAMN16246548, study PRJNA631951) | gut metagenome | biome: gut microbiome; feature: rumen; material: fiber-attached | host: Bos | place: Iran: Karaj | collected 2018-10
CTCCTAAGATCAAAATGCAAGATTATTTAATGATGCCTGCTACCTTGAAAAGCTTGCCGACAACTTCGGTAGGCTGAGCGCCGTTTGCAATCCACTTCTTAGCTGCCTCTTCATCAATATGAAACTCGCTGGGATCCTTAGAAGGATCATAGGTACCGATCTCATCGATGAATCTTCCGTTTCTGGGAGATCTTGAATCTGCTACGATGATACGATAAAAAGGAGCCTTCTTTTCTCCGATTCTTCTAAGTCTGATCTTTACTGCCATTTTAAAATTCCTCCAATATTTATTAACGTGTTTGTTGTCTATATATGAAAACGGATCTTATTCCGGATTCAAACTGATTTATCTGAAAGGAAAACCTTTGCGTCCGCCGCCGGGGAAGCCGCCCATTCCGGGGAACATTCCTCTTCCGCGCTTGCCCATTCCGGACATCTGCTTCATCATCTTCTGGCTCTGTTCGAACTGTTTGATGAATCTGTTTACCTCTGCGATATCAAGTCCCGCACCCTTTGCAATCCTGAACTTTCTTCTGGGATTGAGAATCTTGGGATTGGATCTTTCTTCGGGTGTCATAGAATAGATGATAGCCTCGGTTCTCTTGAGCTTGCTCTCATCAATCGCCGCATCAAGATCTGCGGAGTTCATACCGAGTCCCGGCATCATGGAAAGGATCGAAGCAAGACCTCCCATGTTTTTCATCTGCTTCATGCTCTCAAGGTAATCGTTAAAATCGAACTTACCCTTCTGCATGCGGTTCATCATACCGCGGCCTTCTTCTTCGGTAGTTGTAACCGAAGCCTGAGCTTTCTCGATAAGAGTGAGCACATCACCCATGCCGAGGATCCTGGAAGCCATACGGTCTGGATAGAACTGTTCGAGGTCGGTAAGTTTCTCACCCATTCCGACATAGAGGATGGGCTTTCCTGTTACGGCTTTGATGGAAAGTGCCGCACCGCCTCTTGTATCGCCGTCAAGCTTTGATAAGATGACGCCGTCAATACCTATCTGTTCGTCAAATGTCTGAGATACGGTTACCGCACTCTGACCGGTCATCGCATCGACAACAAGTATTGTCTGGAATACATTGACCTTTTCTTTGATCTCTTTGAGCTCGTTCATGAGCTCTTCATCTATATGAAGTCGTCCTGCAGTATCGAGGATCACTACATTGTAGTTTTCCTTCTGAGCTTTTTCATAAGCTTTGGTTGCGATCTCTGCGGGAGGAGTGTCGGTTCCCATATCGAAAACATCAACACCGACTTTCTGTCCGTTAACCTTTAACTGCTCAACAGCCGCGGGTCTGTAAACGTCGCAGGCTACAAGCAAAGGTTTCTTACCCTTCTTGATGAACTGACCTGCCATCTTGGCGGATGCTGTGGTCTTACCTGCACCCTGAAGACCTGCCATCATGATGACGGTGATCTCCTTGCCGGGACGGAAAGCCACTTCCGTGGTCTCACTTCCCATGAGGGATGTAAGTTCATCGTTTACGATCTTGATTACTGTCTGCGAAGGATTGAGTCCGTTCAGGACATCACTTCCTATGCATTTTTCCTCTACAGTCTTAACAAAGCTTTTAACGACCTTGAAGTTTACATCGGCTTCAAGAAGCGCCATTTTGACTTCTTTGAGAGCTTCTTTTACGTCGCCTTCGGTAAGCTTGCCCTTACTGCGGAGATTCTTAAATGCATTTTGCAGTTTTTCACTGAGTCCTTCAAAAGCCATTAAAGTTCTCCGATTATGGTATCCGCAATGCGGCTTATCTGCTTAAGTTTGGTTTCATCATCGCCTTCCGAAACGGAAAGCTTCTTTATCTCTTCGATCTCGCCCTTCATCTTAAGAAACCTTTCTACGAGATGTAGTTTGGATTCGTATTCATTAAGAGCTTTATCGCAGTGTCTTAAAGCGTCATGAACCGCCTGCCTTGAAATGCCTTCGCTTTCGGCAATCTCACCGAGTGAAAGATCTTCGAAAAGAGAAGCTTCATAGATCTTTCTTCTGTGCTCGCTCAAAAGCTCGCCGTAAAAATCATAAAGAAGTGATTGTTCAAGGATTTTATCCATAATGCTCCTTTTGACACGCAAAATGTATCATAGTACAAACTAAAACAAGTGTCAAGCAATTTTACTTGACACTTGCAAAAGTTTATCATTTCTTTTTATTTGATGCCTTGCCCTTAGTTTTTCTTTCAGGTTCATCGGCATCTCCGGCCTCTTTTTTCGTCCTGACGATATAAACGATAAGAGCTGCATTCATCAGGATAAATGACGCTATAGGCCATACGAAAACCGTAATAAATTCAAGAAGTTCGGGCACAGGGTTCTTATTGAACCCTAAAACGATAAGCGATGCAAAGATCAGAACAACCATCATCGCTGTACAAAATACGAATGAGATCATAAAGTGAAGTATCACAACACCCGCATGTCTTACAGGGTAATCTTCGTATTTTGTTTTCATGAATTTCTTAAACGAATACCACAGGAAAGCCGCAAATAAAAGTGTTCCTAAGATATAGAAAAACCAGTTAAATCTCATATCGATCATAAAAGGATCGAAAATCTGATCATCCGGAAGAACCTGCTTGATTCCGATGCACTGTATGAGCGAACATATACCCGCAACGATCACCAGAAGTATCGAATACAGAACATCAAGACCGAGGAATTTCAAACGTTTATTCATATAAAACTCTTCTTTCGCTTTAAGAACGATATCTGCAAAGATCAGATATTGGTCTTAACGACTTTGGGTCTGTAACCTTCTTTTTCAAGAGCCGCCATGATATCGGCCTTATGCTCGGTGCCGAATGCTTCAAGAGTGATCCTGAGTTCAACAGCTGCATTTCTGTTGATCGATACAAACTGGTTATGCTCAAGCTTGATAACATTACCGCCCTGCTCTGCAAGGATACCCGAAACCTTGGCAAGCATACCGGGCTTATCGGGAAGCAGTACGGATACGGTAAAGATCCTGTCTCTTGCAATGAGACCGTTCTGAACAACGGAACTCATGGTAATGACGTCCATATTACCGCCGGAAAGGATGGATACAACCTTCTTTCCCTCAGCCTTCATATGCTTAAGTGCGGCAACGGTAAGAAGTCCCGAGTTTTCGACTATCATCTTATGATTCTCAACCATATCGAGGAAGCAAACAACAAGCTCCGAATCCTCAACAGTGATGATATCATCAAGGTTTTCTTTGAGATAAGGGAAAAGATTACTTCCGGGAGTCTTAACGGCGGTACCGTCCGCAATTGTATTAACTCCGTCGAGAGTAACGACTTTACCCGCATCAAATGATGCTTTAAGGCAGGCAGCGCCCGCAGGTTCAACGCCTATAACTTTGATCTTGGGATTAAGAAGCTTGGCAAGGGTGGATACACCTGTTGCAAGTCCGCCTCCTCCGATGGGAACAAGAATATAATCTACAAGAGGAAGCTCCCTGACAATCTCCATGGCAATGGATCCCTGTCCGGTAGCAACTCTCAGATCGTCAAAAGGATGGATGAAGGTATATCCCTTCTCCTGAGCAAGTTCAAGAGCCTTGGTACAAGCCTCGTCATAAACATCACCGTAGAGAATAACCTCTGCACCGTAGCTCTTGGTTCTGTTGACCTTGATAAGAGGTGTGGTGGTAGGCATTACGATAACTGCCTTTGCGCCGTATGCCTTAGCTGCATATGCAACACCCTGTGCATGGTTTCCCGCAGATGCGGTGATAAGTCCCTTGGATCTTTCCTCATCGGTAAGGGTACTGATCGTATAATATGATCCCCTTATCTTGTAAGCACCGGTAACCTGCATATTCTCAGGCTTAAGATAAACCTTATTACCGGTCTGATCCGAAAAGAATTCGGAATAGATAAGCTTGGTATCTCTTGTGACTTTCGAAACAATTTCGGAAGCTTCCTCAAATGCATCCAGGGTAAGCATTTCCTTAGCCATGACAATCCTCCAGTGTATAAATCCTGAGCGGGGCCTTCCGCTTAATTATTTTCGTCAGCATCGAAGATCGCTCTGACGAAAGAATCTGCGTCGAATTTCTGCAGATCTTCTATCTTCTCACCGACACCGATATATTTAACGGGAATTCCCATCTGTGCCTGAATAGCTATAGCGATTCCGCCCTTAGCGGTTCCGTCCATCTTGGTAAGGATGATACCGGAAAGCTTGGCGGCTTCATTGAACTCTCTTGCCTGGTTGATGGCATTCTGTCCGGTAGTGGCATCGAGAACGAGAAGGTTCTCTCTGTGTGCCGCTTCGAATTCTTTATCGATGACTCTGTTCATCTTGGCAAGTTCATCCATAAGGTTCTTCTTGTTATGAAGTCTTCCTGCGGTATCGATTATAAGAACATCGGTATTACGTGCTCTAGCCGCTGAGCAAGCATCATAAACAACCGATGCGGGGTCCTGTCCGTCCTTACCGGTTACGATCTGAACACCGCTTCTTTCGGCCCATACTTTAAGCTGGTCCTCAGCTGCCGCTCTGAAGGTATCCGCACCTGCTACGAGAACCTTTCTGCCCATGGCATTAAGCTTGGCTGAAAGTTTACCGATAGTGGTGGTCTTACCAACGCCGTTAACACCGATAACGAATACAACGGAAGTTTTATGTTCGAAATCGTAAGCGTTCTCTTCAGTCTCCATACGCGATCTTATGGATTCTATCAAAAGAGAACGGCATTCGCTTCTGGACTTAAGATGTTTTTCCTTAACCTTATCCCTGAGTTCATCAAGGATATCCTCGGTGATGACCGCGCCTACGTCGGCACCTATAAGGAACTCTTCAAGTTCATCATAGAAATCATCATCGATCTCGGAAGCCGTAAATATGGAAGCAAGACCTGCGGAGAAATTCTCCCTGGTACGGGTCATACCTGTCTTAAGTCTGTCAAAGAGAGCTTCTTTGTCTTCCTGATAAGCACGGCCGTCAACGGGAACTTCTTCATGGAGTTCGCGTGCAATGGGGTCCTTTTCAGCCTCATCAGCTATACGGCTGAGTTTGGCTAAAGCTTCGTTAAAATCGTTATCCGCTTGTTCGTTCTTTTTTTTACCGAAAAGAGCCATTAATCATCCAATTCCGACTCGATCATGTTAACGGCTACCTGAGAGGATACACCCTTCTCCTGCATCGTTATACCGTAGAGTCTGTCTACCTGTTCCATTGTACCTCTTCTGTGAGTGATACAAATGAACTGGGTGTTCTTGGTAAGTTTGTGAAGATACTTAGCGAATCTTCCTACGTTGTTATCATCAAGCGCAGCCTCGATCTCGTCGAGCAGACAGAAAGGTGAAGGCTTGAGGTTCTGAATCGCAAAGAGAAGTGCGATTGCGGAAAGAGCCTTCTCACCACCCGAAAGCTGCATCATGTTCTGGAGTTTCTTTCCGGGAGGCTGTGCCGAAATATTGATTCCGCATTCGAGGATATCCTCGTCATCCTGAAGCGAAAGCGATCCGGAACCTCCTCCGAAGAGTTCCTTGAATACTTTGTCATACTCTTCGTTGATGAGTTTGAACTTCTCGGAGAACTGAGCTCTCATGTTCTCATCAAGTTCATCGATGATCTTCTTGAGTGTCTCGGCAGCTTCGATAAGATCGTCATGCTGGGTCTTCATCGACTCGTAACGCTCGGATACATTCTTGTATTCCTCGATAGCTCCGACGTTAACATCACCGAGTTTCTTGATCTTATCCCTGACTTCTGCGGAATCACGCTTAAGAACGGTAAGATCGTTAAGAGATTCGTCTCTCATCTCTGCGGCCTGGCTTAAGGTGATCTCATACTCCTGCCACATGTAATTGATGCGGATCTCCATGGTCTCATTGGCCTTATCGCGCTGTGCGGTAAGACGGTTGACCTCTTTATCGAGTGAAGACATTCTTTCCTGAAGCTTCTCGGTATTCTCGAAGAATCCTTTCTGCTTCTCGGTGAGTGCTTCTTTTCTGGAAAGAGAGTTCTTGAGAAGATCTGCAGACTTTTCCTGCTCCTCATAAGAAGCATCAATGGTCTTTCTGATCTCTTCTATCTGAACTTCCTTCTCGGAAATTGCGGTATTGTTTGTTTCGATCGAATTGTTCAGGCTTTCGAGTTCGTTATTTGCTCCGGCAAGTGATTCCTCAACTCTGTTGAGGTTTGCCTGCTTGAAGTCCTTAGCCTGTTTCATCTTCTGGACTTCAACTTCCCACTCGTTTACGCGGGCTGCAGCTTCGGATTCGATAGCCTGTTTTTCCTTGAGCATCTCGTTGAGATCTGCCTCTTCTTCACGAAGACGCTTCTCGTTGGACTCGCTGCTCTTTAATACATCGGCTGCCTCATCGCGGGCATTTGCGGCATCGACCATTTCCTTCTCGATGTCCTGCTGCTCCTGTTTGAGGTTAACTGCATTTTCGCTCTCTTCGTCGAATCTGTCTCTTTCTGCCTGAAGAGTAAGTCTTGCGGTATTCTGCTCGATAACCTTATTCTGAATATCAAGCTTCATCTTATCGAGTTCGGATCTGGAAGTATTTCTGTTCTCCCTGGTCTCGTCGATCTCCGCTTTGAGTTTTTCGATATCCGCGGAAAGCTTTGCAACCTTCTTCTTAAGGTCGCCGATCTCACGGCTCTTTCCGAGGAAGTTGTTATTGTTCTTGAAAGCACCACCGGTGATGGATCCGCCGGGCATAAGAAGTTCGCCCTCAAGAGTTACAACACGAAGTGTATAGTTGAACTTTCTCGCAGCTCTTGTTGCGTTATCCATGGTATCCGCAACAATGAATCTTCCGAGAAGGCTCTTGATAACGTTTCTGTATTCGTCATCGGTTTCAACAAGATCGCTTGCAAGTCCGATCATGCCCTTTTCATTAAGAGCATCCTTGGCTTTAAGCTCCTGAGGATCCTTTACACTGTCCAGAGGAAGGAATGTAGCTCTACCGAGTCTTCCTTCTTTAAGGAACGTGATCATCTTCTTGGCGGTTTCCTCATCCTTGGTAACGATGTTCTGGATATTTCCGCCGAGAGCCATTTCGATGGCGGTTTCGTATTTCTTATCAACTTTAATGATGTCCGCAACAACACCGATGATGCCGGGTACAGACTTTTTCTGCTCCATGATCTTCTTGACGGAATTACCGTAGCCTTCATATGCCTCGGCAATATCCTCAAGTGCCTGATATCTGGAGTTTTCCTTATGATATTCTTCCTGAAGGGTTCTTAACTGCTCATCCTTGGAAGTAAGTGACGATCTGAGCTGTGCAACCTTAGCTTCAAGTTCGGAAGCATTCTTGTTCATTTCAGCGATCTCTGCGCTGACTTTCTCAAATGCCTCTTCATACTGCTTGATCGAATCTTCTCTTGCTTCCTCATCGGAACGTGCTCTTAAGAGCTTGCTCTGGAGTTCTGCTTTTCTGAGTTCGATCTGCTGGATGACTGCGGTATAGTGGCTGATACGTCCCTGAATCTCTGAACGCTTCTTGAGTTCATCCATGATACCTGCAGCGGTCTCTTCGATCCTGGTATTGAGATCCTGGATCTCCTCCTGAGCTTTATCGAGAGCTTCTTTTCTCGCAGCAGCTTCGGTTTCAACTTTCTGAGCCTGCTCCTCTTCGGATTCGGAATCCTGAAGAATGGAATCTTTCTCAGTGGTGTATTTCTCTATCTCTCCGAGAAGGGCTTCTTTTCTCTCACTGAAATGAGTGATGTTGTCCTTGCTTGATTTGATCTGCTCCTTGAGGAGATCGATGGAGCTTTCAAGTTTCTGTCTGTTGGAATCGGCACCGGAAACAAGTTCTCTTGCTTTCTCGATTGCTTCCTCGAGATCTTCCATCTCCATCTGTACGGAGTTGTAATCTTCCTTAACCTTGTTGTACTCGTTAGATGCGGTATCAAGGTCCGCACTTGCAACATCGAGCCTTCCCTGAAGGTCAGTAACAGCCTTCTTGAGAGTTTCATTTTCAAGAAGGAAGGAGTTTACATCTATTGTCTTTAATTCTTCTTTGTACTTGAGCCATTCTTTAGCCTTTGCAGACTGTCTCTCCAAAGGTCCGATCTGACGCTCAAGTTCCGCAAGAATGTCATTTACTCTGACAAGGTTGTTCTGCTCATTATCGAGCTTTTTAAGAGCAGCGGACTTACGGTATTTGAACTTTACGATACCTGCAGCTTCATCAAAGAGCTCGCGTCTCTCTTCGGGCTTACCTGAAAGGATCTTATCGATCTGGCCCTGTCCGATGATCGAATAGCCTTCTTTACCGATACCGGTATCAAAAAAGAGTTCGTTTACATCCTTAAGTCTGCAAGGCGAACCGTTTAAGAGGTACTCACTTTCACCGGATCTGTAAAGTCTTCTGGCAACGGTTACCTCTTCATATGAAATATTGAGTGCATGATCCGAGTTGTCGAGAGTTATCGCAACATATGCATAGGAAAGAGGCTTTCTTGTCTGGGTACCCGAAAAGATGACGTCCTGCATGGATCCGCCACGGAGCTGTTTAACGCTCTGTTCGCCGAGAACCCATCTGACGGCATCAGCAATATTACTTTTTCCGGAACCGTTGGGTCCTACGATACCCGTTACGCCTTCATGAAAAAGGAGAACGGTTTTAACCGCAAATGATTTGAAACCCTGGATTTCTATACTTTTAAGAAACATCTGTACTCCTGATCTTGAGCAAAGCATTGTATGCGGCTTCCTGCTGTGAAGCTTTCTTGCTTCTGCCGCTTCCTTCGGCTGTAAGTTCTCCTCCGATCAATACCTTTGAACGGAAGATCTTCTCATTGCCTTCGCCAAGCTCTTCTTCGGTGATATATTCAAGTTCTTTTTTGATATTCCTTGCTACATATTCCTGAAGATTGCTCTTGGAATCAAAAAAGAGTTGTTTGTTCTCGAGATCCGATAAGATAAATCTGTGAATGAATTCCCTGGCTTTATCAAAACCGCCATCCAAAAATATAGCTCCGACAATAGCTTCCATAACATCGGAAATAATACTGTCCCTTTCTCTTCCGCCGGTTCTTTCCTCACCCTTTCCGAGTCTGATAAAAGAACCAAGCTTAAGATCCCTTGCACAGAAAGCAAGAGAAGGTTCGCATACCATCGATGCTCTTATCTTGGATAATTCACCTTCTTTTTTATCGGGATAAGTCTGGTACAAAAACTCACTGCTTACGGTTTCGAGAACGGCATCTCCCAAAAATTCGAGTCTCTCATAATCCCCGGACTTGTTAATGAGCTGTTCATTACAATAGGAAGAATGAGTAAGTGCCCTGATCAAAAGATCGCCGTTTTCGAAACTGTACCCTATGAGCTTTTGTAATTCGCTTACATCGGTACCGTTCATATGCTTATCTCCAAAAAAAGACCCGAAGGTTACAGGTTTTAACAAAAATCAAGGCATCCCGGCTTTAACTGATCGATAAGAGCCGGAATGCTCGGATTACCCGTGTAATGATACCCTTCGGGAATAAACTATTTATAGATCAATCGTTGCCTGAAAGAGCAGCCTTGATCATATCAACTGCCTCTCCGACAGTAGAGATCTTCTCTGCGCTCTCCTCGGGAATCTTGATGTCGAATGCATCTTCAAGTCCCATGATGATCTGATATACATCAAGAGAATCTGCTCCAAGGTCATCGGTAAAAGTTGACTGGGGAGTGATCTCCTCGGGGTCAACATTAAGAACCTCAGCGATGATTGTTTTTAACTTTTCGAATTCCATTAAAGGCCTCCTTAAATATCTGTGGAAATACTGAACATTTCCCTTATATCATTATTTATATTCTGATCCGCAAATGTTTTGCACTGAAGTATCGAATTGGTGATCGATACAGCTTTGCTGGATCCGTGTGTCTTGACCAGAAGTCCGTTACATCCCAGAAGAGGTGCTCCGCCATACTGATTAACATCATATGCTTTAAGAGTATTCTTAAGAGCGGGCTTTGCAAGAGCAGCTCCGATCTTACTCCTGGTTGAAGACATGAATGCTTCCTTCATGGACTGAAGAAGAGCCGTGCCTACGCCTTCATACATCTTCAGAATAACATTGCCGACAAAAGCTTCACATACAACAACATCGGCTCCGCCGTAAGGGATATCCCTCGCTTCAACGCTTCCTATGAAATTGATCTCAGGTGTAGCCTTGAGAAGAGGAAATGTTTCTTTAACTAATGCATTACCCTTCTCTTCTTCCGCTCCGATATTTACGATACCGACACGGGGATTATCTATACCGCATACCTTCTTAACATATGCGGATCCTATCTTAGCAAACTGTACAAGCTGTGAAGGTCTTGCATCGACGTTGGCACCGCAATCCAGAAGAAGGCATCTTCCGTTTATGGTGGGGATAAAGGGAGCAAGAGGAGGTCTCTCCACACCTTTGATCCTTCCGACGATGATCTGACCGCCTACAAGGAAAGCTCCGGTAGATCCCGCTGTTACAAGCGCATCACACTTTCCTTCCTTAACAAGATACATGCACTTTACAAGAGAGGAATCTTTCTTGTTCCTGACAGCCATTACGGGGGGCTCTGCCATCTCGATGACTTCGGAAGCATGGATCACTTCTATACGATCGGGATCGTATGTATATTTGGAAAGTTCTGCGCGGACATCATCTTCTCTTCCGACTAAGGTAACCTTAAGATTCTTAGCTTTTTCGAGAGACAAAACGGCACCCTTTACGATCTCGGCAGGTGCATTATCTCCGCCCATTGCATCAACAGCTATATTAACCAGATCAGCCATATAAACTCCTTATAGTAACAACACTGTTTAATATACAAGGCAAAGATTCAAAAATCAACTTATTTAATATAAGAAAACATCTGTATTTTGCCATTTCGGGTAAGAGTTTCCGGACAACAAAAATAGAGCATGAATATCATGCTCTATCGAAAAAACAACTTTTTAAAACTATCAGTCAGCCTCTACGATCTGCTTCTTGTTGTAAGAACCACAGTTCTTGCAAACTCTGTGAGGTACCATAAGAGCTCCACACTTGCTGCACTTTACGAGAGTGGGTGCGGACATCTTCCAGTTTGCTCTTCTCTGATCTCTGTGACCTTTGGATGATTTATTCTTAGGACAAATGGACATTTGAAACACCTCCTTATCCATTAAATTTTCTACAATTCAGGGTATGTCGTCAATATTTATGCGACACACAATTAGAGATTATATATATAGTGTTTGATTATGTCAAGTGATATATAAGAAATTTTTTCGCGCTGTCTGGGAAGCGTGGACATACACTATTGTCGGCTATTGACTCAAATATCTTATATTGTTAGGATGGTTAGGATCAAATCATAGGAGCATTTAATTATGAAGATCCGTTTTAAATCCCTGTCATTAATCTTATCGGTTTTGATACTTACGGCCTGCTCTTCTTCCGAGAAGCCCGATACTTCCGAAGAACTTACTCAATTCAGGGCAACCGTTGATGCTTTCTGCACCAACATCGCTGATACCGACAGCAAGATCAATTCCGTCGATACAACCGCCGAAGGCTATACAACCGAGATCCTCAATGATCTGAACGCACTCAACACTTCATTTGCAGACTTTGCGGCCGTTGATTTTCCCGAACAATACGATTATCTGGAACATCTTGCTGATGAAGCTTCCGAATACATGTCCCGGGCTCTTGCCGGATATACCAAAGTCTATACGGATGATACATTATCCCCGGAAGCAATGCAAACCGAATTTGACTCCGCTACAGGTCATTATGACAATGCATTCAAGAGGATAAAGGTCATCATGACATTTTTAAACGGCGAAACCTCCGATGATGCAAATGTTTCGACCGAAGAATCCGGAACCCTTACAGATCCGGAATCCGGCGATCAATGATTCAGGATAAACATCAAGGTATTCTTGATAACCCAGTTTCCCAGAAGAATCACGATTCCTGCGTATATGTATCCGTATCTGAATTTCATACCTTTTATATGAGGAACATGCAGGATCTCCAGCAGATGCGAACCCTCATATAATAAATACATAACCATACAGTACACAACTATGGGATTATATAGAAACGAGCTGATAAAGTGTCCGTGAAAAAAAGACCTGACAGCTCTCGTGCATCCGCATCCGGGACAGTAATATCCGGTAAGTGCGTAAAAGGCACAGGTAGAATATCCGTAATTCGGGACCAGAAATGCATACACCAAAATAAGGGCTATTGCCGGAACGCCCGGCACCAACCCGTATACGAACACTCTTCTGTCTAAATTCATGCTAAAAAGCCATTCTCTTAAAGAGAATGGCTTTTTGTTATTTTTAATAGTCTTCAAGCTCCTGGACCCATTCATTCAGATCAAAGATATTTCTGGGCATAGTTGTAAAAGTTAAAAATGTCAGATAAGTAAGGATCGCAATGATCAATCCGAGGACCAAACCGATGATGGAACAGGTCAGACCGCCGGTACCTACGCCATGCTTGGACTTCTTATTTCCGATAACTGCAAGTATTATACCTACAATCGCAAGTACGATACTGGGGACTCCCCAGAAAGTAATGCAGAAACAGCAAAGTATGGAAAGGATACCCAAAACAAGTGAAACGATCTGAAAACCATTGGGGCCCTGAGGCTGAACAGGTGCATTGTAAGGACTCTGGAAGTTTCCCTGAGGCTGATAAGCATAAGGATCGGAAAACTTGCCCTGCTGGGATGAAAGATGGGGCTGCTGGGGGCCAAACTGTCTTGCCTGTCCCGCATCATTCTGAGAATACATATTGTTGTACTGCCCGGGAGCGGTCTGCTGGGTTGAATACTGGTTCTGATTCTGGTTCTGGTTCTGATTATTGTAATCCATACTGTTCTCCTAAATATTACGATAACATCATTCTGTCATTGGCAAACTCGGTACCGCTGACTTCTTCGAACTTTGCAAGAAGATTTTTAACGTGGAGATTCTTCTTCTCTTCTCCGCGAACATCATATATGATATGGCCTTCGTTCATCATAATCAGTCTGTTTCCGTGAACGATCGCATCCTTCATATTATGAGTAACCATCATAGCCGTCAGATGATATTCGTTTATTATATGATCGGATATTTCAAGAACCTTTGCAGCCGTCTTGGGATCAAGCGCCGCTGTGTGTTCATCGAGAAGCAAAAGCTCAGGCTTTTTGAGAGAAGCCATAAGAAGCGTAACTGCCTGTCTCTGACCTCCCGACAAAAGACCGACCTTGGTGGTCATTCTGTCTTCAAGACCGAGATCCAGAGTCGCGAGTTTTTCTTTGAACAGATCACGCTCTTCTTTGGTAAGTCCGCGCTTAAGTCCGCGCTTTCTTCCTCTTCTGTATGCAAGTGCCATGTTTTCTTCAATATCCATGGTTGCGGCAGTTCCGGTCATGGGATCCTGGAAAACTCTGCCGAGATACATAGCTCTCTTGTGTTCGGGAAGTGACGTGATATCTTCGCCGTTAACGATTATCTGTCCGGAATCAACAGGCCATACACCGGCGATTGCATTGAGCATAGTTGATTTACCCGCTCCGTTTCCGCCGATAATGGTGACAAAATCACCGGGATCAAGTTCTATGGAAAGACCGTTAAGTGCTACTTTCTCATTAACGGTACCTTTGTTAAATACTTTATGAATGTCCTTAAGAACCAATGCCTTATTCATTCTTAGCCACCCCCTTCTTAACGGAACTCTTCTCCTTAAGATAAGGAATCGCAAGGAATGCGGCTACTACAACAGCCGTAAGAAGCTTCATATCTTCCGAAGGGAACTTAAGCCAGAGGACAAGCTGATAAACCATGTAATAAATTACGGAACCGCATACAACAGCTGCCATGGTCCATGCAAAGGCTGCCTTTCTCTTTGATGCAAACTTACCGAATATAACTTCTCCGATAATAACTGCGGCAAGACCGATAACGATCGCACCACGTCCCATATTTACATCGGCAGCACCGGAGAACTGTGCATAAAGCGCTCCTGAAAGACCTACCAGTCCGTTAGCGATACCGAGAGTCAAAACCTTAATATATCCGGTATTGATCCCCTGGGCCCTTGCCATATTGGGATTGCAACCTGTAGCTCTTATTGCCGCTCCGATCTCCGTTCCGAAGAAATTATAGAGAAGACCTATAAGAAGTATCAGAAAAACGATCATTCCGATGAAAAACAAAGCGGATGATGCTGCTGATCCGGTTATATATCTGAGTGAAACTACAAGAGGATAATTATCTACGGATACAGGTCTGTTGGACTGACCCATTACATGCAGATTAACCGAATACAGTGAAATCTGTGTAAGTATGGAAGCCAAGATACCCGGAATACCCAAAAGTGTTGTAAGAAGACCGGTTATGATACCTGCAACCATACCTGCCAAAAAAGCAATAAGAGTGGCGATGGCGGGAGTTATTCCCGCTCTTATGAGCATTACACAAACAGCAGCTCCGAAAGCGATGGATCCGTCTACGGTAAGATCAGCAAAATCCAGTATTCTGAATGTTATATATACTCCGAGTGCCAAAACGCCCCAAACCATTCCCTGAGCGATCGAACCCGGAAATGCCTTTATGAGCGTTGTAGGATCAAGAGCTGAAAAGTACTGCAACATAAGTGTTTATTCTCCGTAACCTAATTTAATAATAGGCTGTGCTTAAAAACACAGCCTACATAGTATCACTTTTTGCCGATACGGTCTACAGATTATTCGCCGATGGCTACATAATCGGAAGGAACGCTGATGCCAAGAGTGTCGCAAAGTTCGGCATTGTATTCCTTGGTAACATTGGGAGCATACTGAATCTCCATGGTAGAGATATCCTTGCCCTCAAGAAGGATCTGAGCAGCCATCTCACCGGTAGCATATCCGAGATCATAGTAGCTGATGGAAAGAGTTGCAACTCCGCAACCGGAGCAGATTCCCTCTTCACCCGCAACAACAGGAATACCTGCGGGAACTACGATGTTTCTGATGGTCTCGGTAGAGTTTGCAAGAGTGTTATCGGTAGGGATATAAAGAACCTCACACTCGGTAACTGCGGTTGAGAATACAGACTGAATCTCATTGGAATCAGCAACCGCATATTCCTTATAAGCGATTCCGTCTGCATCAAGTTCAGCTTCGATAAGCTGGATCTGATACTTAGAGTTTGCCTCGGCACTGCAATACATAAGTCCGACGGTCTGAACATCAGGGAAAAGCTCAAGGATCATGTTCTCCTGCTCATCAATGGGAGCAAGGTCACTGGTTCCCGAAACATTTCTTCCTGAAGCACCGGTCCATTCCTCCACGGGAACTTCAAGAGCGGTTGCATAATCGGTAATGGAAGTTCCGAGAACGGGGATGGTGGTGGTTGCAGCTGCTGCACACTGAAGGGGTGTTGTTGCATTTGCAAGGATAAGATCTACATTTGCGGATACAAATCCGTTGCAGATGGTTGCTGCAGTAGGCTGCTCGCCCTGAGCGTTCTGTACATCAAAAGTTACTTTGTCTTCACCGAGCTTTTCTTTGAGTGCATCCTCAAATCCCTGTGTTGCTGCATCAAGCGCAGGGTGCTCAACGATCTGACAGACACCGATCTTGTAGGTGCCGTCTTCTGCTGCTGCCGCTTCACCGCATCCGGTAAGAGCAAGTCCGAGAACTGCGGTAAGCATAAGACTTACGATCTTCTTTTTCATAATTTTTCCTCCAAAAAACATAGAATGATTTAACACTTTAAACGGTTAAAGCATTAAACTGTATACAATAATACAATATAGGGTAAGCCCCTGTCAACGGGAAACTTACCCTATAATTCATGCATAAATATTTATTTTTTCATCAAACTTTTCGGGGAACTTTTTCTCCGGATTTTTTGAATATGTGATTCTCGGGAAGAACGCCTCTGAAACAACTTGTGGGATATACAATACAGTCTCTTCCGATAACGCTTCCGGGATTAAGAACGGAATTACATCCGACTTCTACTCTGTCTCCGAGCATGGCACCGAATTTCTTTAATCCGGTCTCATATTTTTCCTCGCCCTTTACAACAACAAGTTTCTTATCGGATTTAACATTTGAAGTAATCGATCCGGCACCCATATGGGACTTATAACCAAGTATCGAATCACCTACGTAATTGTAATGAGGAACCTGCACGGTATTAAACAGGATAACATTCTTAAGTTCGGTCGAATTACCGACTACGCTGTTCTTACCGATGATTGCTGAGCCTCTGACAAAAGCACAGTGACGAACTTCGGCATCCTCATCGATGATAAGGGGACCGTTAAGGCAAGCGGTAGGGGCAACCTTTGCGGACTTGGCAACCCAGATATCGTCACCTATCTTATCAAACTTATCCGAGGGAAGAGTCTCCCCGAGTTTAAGAATGAACTCTTTTATTCCGGCTAATGCTTCCCAGGGATATTCAAATCCTTTGAGGTAATCCGCAGCTATGGTTTCATTAAGATCATAAAGGTCTGTAATCTTTATCTTATCGCTCATTTTTTTCCTTTCGATGTCTCTTTTTTGTAGTAAGGACTGACGGCATTATAGACCGCATCAAGTCCGGAGACATTGTATTTACTCTTAACTTCGTTAGTTTTAACGGTTACGAATTTATTCAGCTTCTGCTTATAATCGTCACTTGTAATGGATCCGTCCGCAACACCCGACAATCCTTTTTCCCAACTTGCGGTAAGCTTTGCATCAAGCAGTGCAGGAATAGATCCGTTAACAATGTAATAAATCATCTCACCGAGTATCGTGGGTGTTATTATCTGAGTTTTCTTATTCAGGTTCAGGTAATTAATGTTCTGAAGCTTGGTAAGTATCTCAGCTCTTGTTGCACTCGTTCCGATACCGCTTCCTTTTATCTGAGCTCTTAACTCTTCATCTTCGATAAACTGTCCGGCATTCTCCATGGTAAGGATTATGCTTCCTGAAGTATATCTCTTGGGCGGAGCTGTTTCTCCTTCTTTTATCTCATGAGAGGTAACTTCAATGATATCTCCCTTTTTAAGAGTTTCAAGTGCTTTACCGAGGGAGTCATCGGCTGCCTGATCTTCTTCGCCTTCGCCCTCTCCTTCCGCTTTCGAATCCTGAGTTTCCTGTTCATCCTTTTTATTCTGGAATGAACAGTTAAAGACTTTCATATATCCCTCATCCTGAAGAACTTTATATGATGCGGTAAAGAGCTCCTTGCCTTCCACCCCGGATATAAGTGTCTTCTTATAAACCGCAGCAGGATAAAAGATCGAAAGGAATCTCCTGCATATGAGTTCATATACATCAGCAGAAAGCTTGTTTAACGAAGACAGATTACCGAGTCCCTGTCCGGTAGGAATGATGGCATAGTGATCGGTGATCGCTTTATCGTTACAATACTTTGTTTTGGCTATAGTCTTCCAGGAATCTCCCGAAAGAACCTGCGCAGCCTCTGCGGATACCACATTGTATCCCTTAAGACCGTTTATATTTTTATTGATTTCTTTACATACCGCAGTGGAAAGAACTCTCGCATCGGTTCTGGGATATGTGGTCAGTTTCTTCTCATATAATTCCTGAGCGATGTTCAGCGTTTCCGCGGGGCTTATCTTAAAAAGCTTTGAACAGACATTCTGAAGCTCTGCAAGGTTAAAAAGAAGCGGCGGATTTTTCTTTTCCGTTTTACGGGAGATTTCGGTTATCTCCGCTTTCTTATCCCCGCTGCTTTCAAGATCTGCGATCAGCTTTTCGGCAATTTCTTTTTCCTTAAAGCCATTGTCTTTGTAAAGTTTGGGTGAACCGGCATATGCGGATGAATCACAAACCTTCCAGAGAAGCTGTGCGGAAGCATCGCCGATATTCGTATTCATAAGAACTTTGTAGAACGGAGTCTTAACGAAATTTCTGATCTCCTGTTCTCTTCTTACAACGATACCGAGAACACAGGTCATAACACGTCCGACGGTAACAGTAAGACGTTCCATTCCGAGAAGCTCGGCACATTTTTTGGAATACTTAAGAGTAAGTGCACGGGTAAAATTGATACCCATGAGGTAATCTTCCTGGGCTCTTAAGTATGCTGCGTTTGATAGATTGTCGTATGCCGACCAATCCTTGGCTTCCCTGATACCTCTTGCGATTTCTTCCTCTGTCTGGGAATCGATCCAGACTCTTTTGCGGGGACGCTCCATAGGAACCTGTGCCTGCATATCAACAAGTCTGTAAATATATTCTCCTTCACGTCCCGAGTCGGTGCATATATAGATACAGGAAATATCTTCACGGGATAACAGTCTCTTTACGATCTCGAACTGTTTTCTGACATCGGCAATAACCTGATATTTATAGGTATCGGGAATAAAAGGGATGGTGTCAAATCTCCACATTTTAAGAGCAGGGTCGTACTCTTCGGGATAACTCATTGATACGAGATGACCCACACACCAGGTTATCACGCTGTTATCACCTTCGAAGAATCCGTCCCCTCTTTTCATATTCTCATGAAGCGCCTGGGAGAACTGAGCAGCCACAGATGGTTTTTCGGTTATATATAGATTCTTAGACAATAGAAAGTCCTTTATTTTCTCATTGATGAAAGAAGTTCATCAATCTTTTCCGGAGGGATGGGTTTTCCGAGATAGAATCCCTGGATAACATCACAGCCCGCTTCGGTAAGATAGTTGAACTGCTTTTCATTCTCAACGCCTTCCGCAATGGTTTCAAATCCCATGGCATGGGACATATTGAGAATGGATTCGGTGATGATCCTTGTGGATGCATCATCGAGTACTGTATCTATAAAGCTCTTATCTACTTTAAGAGTATCAATGGGAAACTTCTTAAGGTAAGAAAGAGACGAATATCCTGTTCCGAAATCATCGAGAGAAATACTTACTCCGAAATTCCTGATCCTGGTAAGTTTGGTAGTAACGGCTTCAAAATCATCGATGAGAATGCTCTCGGTGATCTCAAGTTCCACGTCCGAAGGATCCACCTGATTTCTGTCGATGATCGTCATAATACTGTCGACGAAATCGTCTTTTTTATATTGAAGTGATGATATATTTATGGAGATCTTGAAATGCTCTCCATAGAAAACATTCCACTTTTTATACTGTTTAATTGACTCTTCAACAACAAACTTTCCGATGGAATCGATAAGTCCGTTCTTCTCCGCAATAGGGATAAACACAGTGGGAGGGATCAACCTTCCCGCAGGATCTTTCCATCTGATAAGTGCCTCAACACCTCTGAGCTTTCTGCTCGAAGCATAATACTGAGGCTGGTAATACATTATAAAATTATTGTTGAAAGCAGCTTCCTTAAGTTTGTTTTCGATATCGACATTCTTAAGGAAATCATCAAGGATGGGAGCTTCAAAATACTGAAGTATGTTCTTGCCCATCTTCTTGCAGTTATATACAACTATATCCGCACAGTTGATAAGGTCCAGTGCGGATCCTCCGGCATCGGGGAACTCTGCCACTCCGACCGAAGCTGTAATGCTTATTTCCTGTCCGGTGCTCATTACAAAAGCATCGGCAAATCTCTTCTTGATAGTCTGATAGAAATTTTCTACGGAATATTTTCCCACAGGATCGTAAATGGCAACGCAGAAAATATCATTGTTTACATGGGAGCATATGACCTTATCCTTGATCATATGGGTCTTGAGATACTGACCGATCTGCTGAAGAAGTTCATCGCCCACAATAATACCCTGGACATCGTTAATCTTCTTAAAATCATCGATGTCTATCATCATAAGTGATACTCTGCACTTTTCACGATCTGCTCTGGATATGAATTCTGTCAGAAGAGAGACAAAATAGTTACGGTTATAGATACCCGTGGTGATGTCGTAATAAGCCATATAGAGAAGGTCCGAGTGACGGGCCTTCTCCTTGGTTATATTCATTATTGTGATGATCTTATCAACACATCCCGTATCTTCATCATTTTCAATACGGGTGATTATCCTGTACCAGACGTGGTCGTTTATCGATCTGCATTCACATGTAGCGTAGTTGTTGTTTTCTTTTTCGGGAAAGAAAGCATCAGCAACGAGGCTTCTGTCCTCTTCGAAAAACTTATCATAGAGAAGATCAAAATCCCGCATGCGCTGCAACTTCATACCGAAAAGGTTTTCAAACGCACCCAGCGTTTCAATCTCATCGTTTGTCAGATTCTGATATATGTATCCGAAATCCGATGATTCGCATATCATTCTGTATATGCGTTCGCTCTTCGTTAACTTTGCATTTTGTGCTTCAAGCAGATCAATACGGAAATTTTTATCTTCCATTACGTCCTCGACAGGCTAAAAAGCAAAAACAATTGTTTTATTTCTTATCGATGAATCCCTTTGCCTTAAGAAGCTCAGCGCAAAGAACTGCTCCGCCTGCAGCGCCTCTTACGGTGTTGTGTGAAAGTCCTACGAACTTCCAGTCAAAGAGAGTATCCTCACGGAGTCTTCCGATGCTGATGCCCATTCCGTTTTCGAAATCTACATCAAGCTTAACCTGAGGTCTGTTGTCCTCCTCAAGGTACTGGATGAACTGCTTGGGAGC